>ERZ779892.3044-NODE-3044-length-12266-cov-3.609041_pt1 | contig 12266 bp, 8 predicted proteins | sample MGYA00511552_ERZ779892 | MGnify/ENA primary metagenome ERZ779892 (study PRJEB29588, sample SAMEA2154561) | human gut metagenome | biome: human gut; feature: human-associated habitat; material: faeces | place: Denmark | collected 2008/2010 ... | reverse complement strand
CTTCCGTAAATTGCAGCAGCGCGCCGCCGTCGCGAAGCCGGACGCGAAAGTCCGAAAAGCCCATGGCAAAAAGAACCGCTTCGCTCTCATCAATGGCCTTGAGCTTTTCCGCCGTGATCTTCTCTCCGGCAGGAATCCGGGTAGCCAGGCAGGCATAGGCCGGTTTATCCCAGGTGAAAAGCCCTGCCTCTTTGGAAAGGCGGCGGACATCGCTTTTCGTCAGTCCACAAATGCGCAGCGGAGACAAAATGTGCTGCTCTTCCAAAACCTTCATGCCCGGCCGGTCGCCGCATTCGTCGCTGGCATTGGTGCCGTCAATCATGGTCTCATATCCGTCGGCAACAGCTGCTGCGCGAATCGCCCCCATGATTCGTTTTTTGCAGAAATAGCAACGATTTCCCGGATTGGCCGTCACCTCGTCATATTGGAGAATGTCTGCATTGACCACGCGAAGCTCAGCCCCCAGCTCGCCGGAAAGCCGGACTGCATCCTCATACTCAAATTCCGGCTGAAACTGAGACTTGACAAGATAGGGTCTTACATCCGCTCCGGCGCTTCTGGCCGCATACAGCAGAAAAGCAGAGTCCGTTCCGCCGGAAAAAGCCAGAGCGATGGTAGAATGTTCCGCAAAAAATTCTCGGAGTGCGGCCGGAACGCAGTCTATGGAAACGTTGATCGTGTTGTTCATAAGGAATTCTCCGTCCTTTCATATTCAAGTTGAACGTCCGTGAGACTTGCCGCGTGATTCTGGTCAGAGAAGCTGACATATTCCTATCAGAATCACTGCACATCCTCGCGGAGCGTTTATCTTAGCAGCCTCGTACGGGCGGCCATATCTTCATAGTAAAATGGTAGGTTTAATTTACTCATTATAATTCGCAGAGACGTAGAAGTCAAGCTTGTAACCGGGAAGGTGTTACCGTCAGGCGGAATTCCCGATTTTTATAGATTTTCAGTATTTTCATTTCAGTATGTTTGTTATATCATAGATGAATAAAATGACAAGGAGGATGCAGGCTATGGAAGACAGAGAACTAATCGTGAAGACATCCGCGTATATAGACCGTCACAGGGACGAGATGCTGTCGCTATGGGAAAAGATCGTTTCTATCGAAAGCGGAACCCCGGATAAAGAGGGCGTTGACCGGGTAGGTGCGGTCTTAAAGGATGAACTGGAAAGTGCCGGAGTGGAGACAGCTGTGATCCCGATGGAACGTTTCGGAAACCTCCTGACAGGCGTATGGCATAAAGAGGCAGCAGGCCAGCCCATCGTCCTGATCGGACACATGGACACGGTATTCGCGAAAGGCACGCTGGAGAAAAATCCGTTCCGCATCGATGAGAACGGAAATGCCCACGGACCGGGAGTTCTGGATATGAAGGCGGGACTTGTGATCGCTGTCTATATTTTAAAAGCGCTCCATGAATATGGATATGGGAAACGCCCGATCCGCGTTGTCTTTGCGGGAGATGAGGAGAACGGACACCGTCAGACAAATGCGGAGTCAGAGATCCGGAAGCTCTGCGCGGGATGTGCGGCGGCATTCAACTTTGAGACGGGATTTATCGATGACGGACTCGTTGTCGGAAGAAAAGGTTCCTGCCGCGTGACACTCACCGTTCACGGAGTCGCGGCCCATGCTGGAAATGATCCACAGCGCGGAAGAAACGCAATTTTGGAGATGGCGCATAAGATCATCGAGATCCAGAAGCTTCATGACTTTGAACATGGACTTTTTGTAAATGTAGGTGTGATTCAGGGCGGAACGGTTGCAAACGCAGTGGCTGCGTCCTGTGAGGTTGGAATCGACATCCGCTACGACAGCTTTGAGCGCCTTGAGGAAACACTTCAGGCGATCAAAAAGATTGCGGAGACGAGAACTGTCCCAGACACGACAGCAGATGTGACCTGGACGAAGCCGAGCACGGTAATGCCGGTATCGGAGAAAAATCTGGAGCTTTTCCGCCATGTCCAGAAGGCGGCAGACATGATCGGTTATGGAAAGCTGCAGATAAAGAAAGTCGGCGGATGGTCCGATTCCTGCCTGGCTGCGGCGGAAGGCGTTCCGGTAGTTTGCGCCATGGGCGTCAAGGGCGCGAACAATCATTCAATGGAGGAGTATGCGGTAGCTGAGACGCTGTTTTCCAGAGCGAAACTGGCGTTGGCTTCCATCATTACGTTTTGACAGACATGAAAGAGACAAGAAAAAAATATGACATGCTGACGGACAATCCGGGAAAATCCCTGCTTTTCTTCGTGCTTCCGATGATACTCGGAAATCTATTTCAGCAGTTTTACAACATCACGGACTCAGTAGTGGTAGGCAAATTCGTCGGGGAACAGGCATTAGCGGCGGTTGGCGCATCCTATGCGATCACGAACGTCTTTATTGCCATCGCCATCGGCGGCGGAATCGGAAGCTCCGTGGTGATCTCCCAGTTTCTGGGAGCAGGAAAACTCGCGAAGATGAAGACGGCAGTCTACACAACGATGTTCAATTTCCTTGGAATTGCGGCGTTTCTGGCAGCAGTGGGGATCCTGTTCAACAATCGGATCCTGAATCTCGTCAACGTACCGGAGGATATTTTCTCGGACGCGGCGCTGTATCTGGCGATCTACTTTCTCGGACTGCCGTTCCTGTTCATGTATAACGTTCAGGCATCGATCTTCAACGCACTGGGAGATTCAAAGAAGCCGCTGTACCTTTTGATCTTTTCTTCCCTGTTAAACATCGTGCTGGACATGATCCTCGTGATCATTTTCAAGCAGGGCATCCGTGGCGTTGCGTTGGCGACACTGATCGCACAGGGAATCTCGGCGGTGATCTCCTTCCTTCTTTTGATGCGGAAGCTAAAGGGGTATCCTGCCGAGGAGCCGGTGCGTCTCTACAGCGGAGAGATGGCGGTCTCCATGGTGAAGATCGCCGTTCCGTCCACACTGCAGCAGTCCATCGTCCATATCGGAATCCTGCTGGTCCAGTCTGTGATCAACAGCTTCGGCTCCACGGCGATTGCCGGATACTCCGCGGGCATGCGGATCGAGTCCTTAAGCATCGTGCCGATGCTCGCCATGGGAAATGCTATGTCAACCTTCACAGCCCAGAATATGGGGGCCGGAAAGATCGACCGGGTGAAGGAAGGTTACCGGATGTGCTATGTGATCGTCCTGACGGCGGGTGCTGTGCTCTGCGTGATGTACCAGCTGGCAGGAGGCGCGTTCGTGTCCCTGTTCCTTGACAGCGGCAGCAGTGAGGCGTATTCGGTGGGACTCAGTTATGTGAAGTTCTTATCGTTTTTCTACTCGTTTATCGGCCTCAAGGCGTCCACGGACGGTCTGCTGCGCGGCGCAGGTGATGTAACGGCATTTACGGTGGCAAACCTCGTGAATCTCGCGATCCGTGTCAGCGTGACGAACCTGTTTGCGCCGATTTATGGAATCCAGGTAGCATGGATGGCGGTTCCCCTTGGCTGGGCCGCGAATTATGTGATCTCGTTTGGATGGTATCTGACAGGAAAATGGAAGAAGGTCCGCGTGATAAAGAAGTAAGATACAGATAGGTATACAGTATCAATTACAGAAGAAAGGACAGAAATCATGGAACAGAAAATACTTGCTTACTTAAAAGAACATGAGACGGAGATCTTTGAGGACTTAAAATCTCTGGTCTTGACAGAGGCCAGCACTTCAGATATTGAGGCTCTGGCAAAGGTGCGGGAAAAGCTGATCATGCTGATCAAGGAGCGCACAGGAGAGGACAGCTTTGTCTACGAAGCGGAGAACGGACACTGTCCGGTGCGGTTCCAGTATGGAAAGGGTACGGAGAAGATCCTGTTTATCGGTCATTATGACACCGTACATCTCATCGGTGCGCTGAAGTATTATACAGAAGGAAATGAGCTCCACGGACCGGGTGTTTATGACATGAAAGGCGGACTTATTTCCGCGATCTGGACTGTAAAGGCATATAAGGATCTTGGGATCGATCCGGGAAAGAGGCTGGAATTCATCTTTAATGGTGACGAGGAGACCGGAAGTGCTGAGTCCACCGATATCATTTGTGAGCTTGCGAAGGACGCGAAGGCGGCGCTTGTCTGCGAGCCGTGTACAGCGAACGGAGATTTAAAGACAGGAAGAAAAGGCCTTGTCCGTTTTACCGTAAGGATTCATGGAAAGGCATCCCATGCAGGAAATGCCCATAAAGAGGGGATCAACGCCATCGAGGAACTGGCGCATGAGATCCTCGCAATCCAGAAACTGACAGATTACGAGGCTGGAACTACCGTCAATGTGGGCGTTTGCAGCGGCGGTACAAAACCGAACGTTGTCCCGGCAGAGGCAGAGATCGAGATCGACTGCCGCGTAAAGACAGCCGCCGAGGGCGACAGGATCCGCAAGGCGATCAACGAGATCAGGACGACGGTTCCGGGAACCACAAGGGAAGTCATCGAACGGGACAGCAAGATGCCGATGGAGGAGACGGAGGCGAACATGGCGCTCTTTGAGAAGGCGAAGATCTGCGGCGAGAAGGTCGGGCTTAAGTTTTCCCATCAGTTTGTGGGCGGCGGCAGCGATGGAAACGAGGTGTCTGCTCTGGGTATCCCGACCCTTGACGGTCTCGGCGCAGCCGGTGACGGGGCCCACTCCGCAAACGAGTACATCCTGATCGACCAGTATATTCCGAGGATCGCGATGCTGGCTTCGTTTGTGCTGACGATCTGAGAGATTTCAATACATAAGATATAAACAGAGAGCGTATTGCCTAAAAAAGGTGGTACGCTCTCTGTTTATAAGAAGCTATTTAGTTTTTGATCGGAAACGTGATCTGCGCCTTAAACAGGTCGCCATCGATAATCAGCTCGAACTTTCCGCCCTGAAGGGTTGTCAGGTCTTTCGCGATGGAAAGTCCAAGTCCGCTTCCCTCCGTGGTTCGGGAAACGTCACCGCGGACGAATCGCTCGGTGAGCTCATCCGGGCTGATGTTTAACGGGTTTGCGGACACATTCTTGATCGTGAACACAACGTCGGCGCCATGGTCCTCGATCGTGACGTAGACGCGGGTTCCCTCTAACGCGTACTTGAATGCGTTATTATAGAGGTTTTCAAGGACACGCCATAGCCTTCGCCCGTCTGCCTCGATCATGATGACCTCGTTCGGAAGTGTGTTGACGATCTCCAGATGGCGGATCGCGTATTTTTCCTCAAATTCTCCGGTCGTCTGCTGGACAAGTTCCACGAAATCGATATTTGTGATCTCCAGCTTAATATTTCCGGAGCTTGCGCGGGAAGCTTCCACAAGATCCTCGGTCAGTGTCTTTAACCTCTGGGATTTCTGATCCAGAACCTCCAGATATTTCTGAACCGTCGGGTCTTCAATGTGCTGGCGCTTGATGAGGTCCACATAGTTGATGATGGAGGTCAACGGTGTCTTGATATCGTGGGACACGTTCGTGATCAGGTCGGCCTTCAGGCGTTCACTCTTTACCTGTTCGGCAAGAGCTGTCTCCAGACCGTCACTGATACGGTTCAGTCCTTCGGCGAGTTCCGCCTCCAGACTCGAGAAATCATTGACATCCACCTTGTAGCTCGTCTCCCCGGAGGCGAGTTTTTCGATGGCGGCATGGATCTTGTCCGTCTGGTCCGCATTCCGGTAGATAAAGTAGAATACCAGAAGGTTTCCGGCGATCCAGGCGATCATCACGAAGATGAACGGCATGAACTGGAAAACGGAATTTTCATGATGGAAGATCATGAATGCCCCCACGGTGATCATGAATACGTTGTATGCAAGATACAGCACAAAGCCTATTGTGATCCGGTAGCGGAACGTGCTCTCGGAGAATGTTTCTGTAAGATCATGCAGAAAGCTGTTTTTCCAGAGGGTTTCCGCCTTGTATCTGCGGATCAGGCTGAAGAAGGTCAGGATGACGCAGAAATACAGGTATCCGAAGGCCACCAGCAGGTTCGCGCGGTCCCAGTAATCTGATGTCACTACCAGGTGCAGGAGCTTTGATGTCACCGGCGCCATGATGTGGATGCAGAGGTAGGACACGAATGCCATCAGGAGCAGCATGAAATCCGTTTTTGTCCGGTCAAATGGGTAAAGCGTGATGGTCCGGTCAGAGATCGATGCATGTCCGGACAGAAACAGCAGGAATGCGAAGGTCACGAGGGAACCGGCAAGTCCCGCGATCGTAATATAAAGTCCGTTGGAGAAATTCACGCGGGACTTATTATAGGCGGTATATGCCTGGGCATAGTCATCGTTCGCCTTATAGGATGTGTCGAGACCGATGACCACATAGTAGCTGTTGCCGTTGTACGGGTTATTTTTCGACATCAGCGCCGGGATACTCGGAAAGTTGGATTCGAAGTTCGTCCGGACCGCAAGGTCGTTGGAGTCTCCGGAATAGTAGATATATCTTCCCATAGCCATAATGTCATCGTTGGACATCTCCGGCGCGTTGGTATGGATCTCATAGATCGCATTATTTTTTGAGTAGTACGCCACGCGGAAATAGAGATTCGTAAAGTCGCTCATGAGTCTCGAGTAGATCGAGTAGTAGGAAGAGAAACGCCTTAAGATCTCATACGTCAGGTCCGGCATCGTCGAGAAAGACTGATCCGGGCTCGTTAAGTCTTCCTCAGACTGGTAGCAGCGGTAGCGGACATAGACCTGTTCCTGGTCTTCCTCGGACAGAGTCTCCGGACCGCCCTTTAACGCGTAGTTGTCGGACTCGTCCATGTAGTAGCCCAGGGATTTTCCGTACTGGATAATATCGTCCAGAGTGTAGGATTTCTCACCGCCAGGTCCCGTGGTGACTTCCAGGACGACCTGGGAGTAGTCGACCTCGCCGTTGGATTCAAAAATATCCTGATACTGGACATAATCAAAGATATTTGTGATATCCGCCTGAACCTTTTTGCTGAAATCCGGGGATTGTTCGAAGGTCTCCGTCTTGATCCAATCCAGACCGCGCCCGTAGTTGCTGTTTAAATACATGAACCCGATCCCCACGAGTGTCACGCAGGCAAAGAGAAAGTGAAGGAAGCCGACGAGACGCTTGAAAAATGAGTTTGTCTTTTTTTCTGCCATCTGGACTCTCCTTACTGTTTCTCGATCTTATAGCCGACGCCCCAGACTACCTTTAAGTAGCGGGGCTCTTTCGGGTTGATCTCGATCTTTTCGCGGATGTGCCGGATATGTACCGCCACAGTGTTATCTGCGCCTATGGCATCTTCATTCCAGATATTTTCATAGATCTGATTGATCGAGAAAACTTTTCCCTGGTTTTTCATCAAAAGCAGCAAAATATTGTATTCGATCGGTGTCAGTTTCACGATCTCGCCGTCTACGGTGACTTCCTTTAACTCATCATTGATGGCAAGACCACCGACCTGATAAACCGCCTGCCCGTTTTCCGCAGCGTTTCCAAGCTTTGTGTAGCGGCGCAGCTGTGACTTCACGCGCGCCACCAGCTCGCTCGGCGAAAATGGCTTGGTAATATAGTCATCCGCTCCCAGTCCCAGGCCGCGGATTTTATCGATGTCATCCTTCTTCGCCGACACCATCAGAATCGGCGTGTTTTTCTCCTCCCGGATCTGCTTGCAGATCTCAAAACCGTCAATGCCCGGGAGCATCAGATCCAGGATGTACATATCAAAATCTTCCGTCAACGCCCGTTTCAGTCCGACGGTTCCGTCATTCTCTATCTCCACCTCAAATCCGCTGAGTTCCAGATAATCCTTCTCAAGGTCTGCAATCTCCACCTCATCCTCAATGATCAATACTCTGCTCATATGGCACCTCCTGATATTTTCGTAATACAAAATACATCACGGTTCCGATGGACTCCTTGCTTGTCGCCCAGATCTTACCGCCGTGGTCTTCAATAATCTTCTTCACAATCGATAATCCGATACCGCTGCCTCCCGTCGCAGAATTGCGCGACGCATCCGCACGGTAAAACCGGTCAAAAATGTAAGGCAGATCGCGCGCGGCAATTCCTCTGCCGTTATCCTCAATCTCGACCTGGATAAAATCACCGACATCCTTGATCCGGATATTGATAAATCCCTTCTGCTTATCGAGATATTTGACCGAATTCCCCACGATATTGTTAACCACGCGCTTTAGCTGCTCCGGGTCTGCAATAATCTGGACATCCTCGTCCGCATAATTAAAATATGCCAGTCCGATGTTTTTCGCCTCGAGATCGAGTCCGATCTCCTCAATGCAGTCATTGAAATACTCCGCCACATTCAGCTTTGCAAAATTGTACGGAATGCGGTTGGTATCGATCTTCGCATACAAGGTCAGCTCATTGATGAGCGTATCCATCTCATTCGCCTTATTATAAATCGTCCGGATGTACTTGTCACGCTTTTCCGGCGTATCCGCCACACCGTCGATGAGACCCTCCGCATACCCCTTCACGGCTGTGATCGGCGTCTTTAAATCATGGGCGATATTACTGATCAGCGCCTTGTTCTCACGCTCACCGGAAAGCTTTTCCTCTGCGTTATCCTTCAGCCGCTGCCGCATCTCCTCGAAATTGCGGCAGAGCTCCCCGATCTCGTCATTCGTCTCTACATCCACCGTAAAATCCAGATTACCGTCCTTAATGTTCTGCGCCGCCACCTGCAGCTTCTTGATCGGGTTGATAAAACTTGTATAAATCCATACGGTCAGCATACATGCTGTCAGGATTAAGATCAGGATAATCGAGATCCCCACATCCGCCATCAGGCTCTTCAACTCCGGCACGGTCTCCTCAAGGATCGTGATAATAAAAACGCTTCCCTGGCTTCCGTCCGTATACACAAAATCAATCTGCTTGATCAGCGCCTGCTTGTCTCCGTCGACATAGATGCCGGTGTCTGCCCCGGACTCTTCCCCTCCGTAGGCCGGCAGATCCGTCAGCAGCGACGCCTCCTTATCATCTCCCACATAGATCAGCTCGTCTCCCCTGCGCACGACAAGATACGAATACTTCTCGCGCAGAGTGTCATTCATCTGCTCCAGAAACGCCTTATCCTCCAGCTTATCCGGATCCTGCTTTGAAAGATCCAGAAGCGTCTCAAAGGACTCGCGCGTAAAACGGCTGAGCAGCTGCATGGAATTAGAAAAATAACTGTAATCGTCACTCTCCACGCCGTATGTCTGTTCAATCGACTTCAGCTGGATCTTCTGGAATCCGAAAAGCACCGCCACCGCAAGAAGAATGGGGATAAATATGATAATACAAAATGAAATGATAATTTTATTTTTGAACTTCATGCCTGCTTTGTCCACCCCGCAAATTCCCGCAAAAAAACGGGTCATAGAACTGTAATTCTATGACCCATTATAACACGAAACATCCAAAAACCTATTTATTTTATGTAAAATTGTCTAAACTTTTCATAAAACTCTACAAATATTTCTTTAATGTCTCCACCTTATCGACTGCCTCCCACGGAAGGTTCAGATCGGCGCGTCCAAAATGTCCGTATGCCGCTGTCTGACGGTAAATCGGTCTTCTTAAATCCAGCATCTTGATGATTCCTGCCGGACGGAGATCGAAGTTTTCACGAATGATTTCCACCAGTTTCTCGTCAGAAAGCTTTCCGGTTCCGAAGGTGTCTACCATAACCGATGTCGGCTGGGCAACACCGATCGCATAAGAAAGCTGAATCTCGCATTTTTCTGCAAGACCTGCAGCAACAATGTTCTTTGCCACATAACGTGCCGCGTAAGCCGCGGAGCGGTCTACCTTGGTGCAGTCCTTACCGGAAAAAGCGCCGCCGCCGTGACGTGCATATCCGCCGTAGGTGTCTACGATAATCTTACGTCCAGTCAGACCTGCATCTCCGTGCGGTCCGCCGATAACAAAACGTCCGGTCGGGTTGATGAAGAACTTTGTCTGTGCATCTACCAGTTCCTTCGGCAGGATCGGATCAAACACGTATTTCTTGATATCCTCATGGATCTGCTCCTGTGTAACATCATCATCATGCTGTGTGGACAGTACGACAGCTTCCAGACGAAGCGGCTTTCCATTCTCATCATACTCAACGGAAACCTGTGTTTTTCCGTCCGGTCTCAGATAGGAAAGTGTGCCGTCCTTGCGCACCCTGGTCAGCTGTAATGCCAGCTTGTGTGCGAGGGAAATCGGATACGGCATAAGCTCCGGTGTCTCGTTTGTCGCATAACCGAACATCATACCCTGATCTCCTGCACCGGTATCCAGCTCATCCTTTAACCCGCCCTCTTTTGCCTCGAGTGCCTTGTCTACACCCATGGCAATATCCGGTGACTGCTGATCGAGCGCTACCATAACTGCACATGTATTTCCGTCAAATCCGGTCTTCGCATCGTTGTAACCGATCTCGTTGACTGTCTGTCTCACGATCGCCGGAATATCCAGCTTTGCCTTTGTGGTAATCTCTCCGGTTACCAGCACAAATCCGGTACAGCTTGCCGTCTCACAAGCCACACGGCTCATCGGATCCTCTGCCATGCACGCATCCAGAATCGCGTCGGAAATTGCATCGCAGACTTTGTCCGGGTGTCCTTCTGTGACGGACTCAGATGTAAATAATCTCTTTTCCATTCCTTATTACTCCCTTTCTCATCATGTAAAATGACACAAAAAAACCACTTGCGAAAAACAAGTGGAAGTGACGTATAGATAATCAAATCCTCTTATTGTTCGAACTATCGCGGATATCGCTTCTGACAGCGCTCATCCATAACAGTATTTGCTCGCTCAGGTTGGCACCTTCCGTAGAGGGGTTGCCGTGACTTCACAGATCCTATGTATCTCCATCACTCTGAATAAGAAAATTTACACACAATATTGAATTTTCAAATCTACGTCTGATACATTACACCCCTTTCTCCGCTATGTCAAGCTTTTTATTGACTTTCTTTTTTCAAACTTCTATACTGAAAGTAGTTGTAGTAAATATAGGTAGAAGGGGTAAGCAAATGAAAGAATTGGCACTGTACAATTTAAAAGAGGGCATGGTTCTTGCAAAAGACATCACTACCCCCAGCGGACAGGTGGTTCTTGAAAAAGGAAAAGAACTTACGAAGCAGTCGATCCTGCGCCTTTCCTTTTATAATATCAAGTCGGCCTGCATTGTGGACGGGGAAGAAAAGCAGGCGGCTCCCAAGTCCTATTCGCAGAAAATCAAGACTTCGCAGAAGTTTCAGTCTTTCCAGGTGGATCACACGATCGTGCTCAGTCAGATCCGTGTCAGCTTTGAGGGCTACGTGAACGAGGGCAAGCCGTTAGACACATCAGCGCTCCTGTCGAAGGTCGTCGAATTGTTCCAGTCCTGCAAGACTTCTCTGGAATTGTTTAATATGTTACATAACATGCATTCCTCAGACGACAGCGTCTATGTACATTCCCTGAATGTCTCGCTGATCTGTCGGCAGATCGGAAAATGGATCAAGGCAGACGACGCCACTTTAGACATGCTGACGCTCGCCGGACTGCTTCACGACATCGGCAAGCTCAAGATTCCAACAGAGCTTCTCAACAAACCGGGCAAATACACCGACGAAGAGTTCGCGCAGGTCAGGCTGCACACCCAGTACGGTTACGAACTGTTAAAGCCGCTTCCGCTGGATGCACACATCAAGCTCGCCGCACTCTCTCATCATGAGCGCTGTGACGGCACCGGCTATCCAAGCGGTCTTACGACGAACGATATTGATCCTTATGCACGCGTTGTTGCGATCGCGGATGTTTATGATGCCATGACGACCGCCCGCTCTTACCGTGCTCCCCTGTGCGCTTTTCAGGTTATCGCCAACTTTGAGCGTGACGGTCTGCAGAAATACGATACCAAATGTGTTCTCGCATTCCTCAACCGGATCGCCGGCACCTACCAGAACCACCGCATCCTCTTAAGTGATGGTCGTAGTGCCAACATTGTCATGCTCAACGACAAGCAGCTTTCCAGACCGATCGTGCAGTTAGACGACGGTTCCTGTATTGATCTGTCAACTGCGGGCGATCTGCATATTCAGGCGGTTCTCTAAACCGTCGATGTCGTGTCCAAAAGCATCCGGTGCCTGCGATAGCCGGCAGAAGATAAGCTGTAGGCTGGGAAGTTAGCGAAACGCATCGTTCTAAATGCAACCGGCAGCGACGATTCTGATCGTAAAATCCGGTATTTCTAACCATGCCGCGTCCGGCATCCTGGATGAGCTGTGTCTTTCCAAGTTTGGAACATTCCACGCGGCGTGTCCGCAACCTGCAGACAATTTTAG
>ERZ779892.3042-NODE-3042-length-12277-cov-4.043937_pt1 | contig 12277 bp, 9 predicted proteins | sample MGYA00511552_ERZ779892 | MGnify/ENA primary metagenome ERZ779892 (study PRJEB29588, sample SAMEA2154561) | human gut metagenome | biome: human gut; feature: human-associated habitat; material: faeces | place: Denmark | collected 2008/2010 ... | reverse complement strand
CATATATATTGTTACAACATTCCTGGTGGTTTCTGGTATCTCTACTCGGAGCGCTATTAGTATTCCTTCTTTTTGTACAAGGAGGCCAATCTCTACTCTTCACTATCGGCAAGACGGAGATACAGCAAAAAATGTTATTGAACTCGACCGGGCGTAAGTGGGAGTTTACTTTCACTACGTTGGTCACTTTCGGAGGTGCTTTCTTCGCCTCTTTCCCTTTATTTTATTCCACAAGCTTCGGCGGAGCCTATTGGGTATGGATGCTGATCTTGCTTTGCTTCGTGATACAAGCTGTATCTTACGAGTATCAAGCGAAAAAAGGCAACCTACTCGGGAAAAAGACGTATCAAGTATTTCTTATGATCAATGGTATAGCAGGTCCGATCTTACTCGGAACCGCTGTAGCGACCTTCTTTAACGGCGCTGAATTTATTGTTAACAAAGAACAGTTGACTGATGTAGCCATGCCCGTCATTTCCACGTGGGCCAATCCTTGGCATGGATTAGAGGCGGCTTTGGTATTTTGGAATTTGTGCCTAGGACTGGCAGTTTTCTTCTTGGCACGAGCTCTGGCCCTACTCTATTTTATCAACAATATCGATGATCCGGAGATTGTCGCTAAAAGCCGGAAACAATTGATACCGGAGACAATCTTGTTCCTCGTCTTTTTCTTGACATTCTTGATCCGTTTATTGTTGGTGGACGGTTTTGCCGTAAATCCGGATACCGGAGAAGTATTTATGCAACCGTATAAGTATTTTATGAACCTGATCGAGATGCCAATCGTGTTAGCCGTATTATTGATTGGCGTGGTTGGCGTGCTATTCGGCATAGGGAAAACGATATTCTCGAAGACTTGGAGAAAAGGCATCTGGTTCGCGGGAACAGGGACTGTCTTGACCGTATTAGCTTTATTACTTTGCGCAGGATGGAATAATACGGCTTACTACCCATCTTTGGCGGATCTACAAAGTTCATTGACGATCCAGAATAGTTGCTCAAGCCCATTCACGTTGAAAGTAATGAGCTATGTATCTATTCTCGTTCCATTCGTATTAGCCTACATTTTCTATGCTTGGAGAGCGCTTGATCTACATAAGATCAATAGTAAGGAAATGCAAGAAGGAGGTCATACCTATTAAATAATGTGCAAATTAAATAATATGCCAATGTGCCAATATGTCAATGTCCAGTGAGAATACAAGTGATAGTATCTTAATTGACAGATTAGCATATTGGCATATTGCTACATTGGCACATTAATTTATTGCCTTTGGAAGTCCGCCTCTTTTGTCCACTTAGGCATCTCATCATTGTTGGCGATAACTAAACCGATACTAAACATTAAGTTCATATCTTCCATAGCCCCATCAAAATCCCACCAAGATTCATCATACTCATCATTCGGTTGGTGATACCGGTAAACTTTCGGTTTAGCCTCATGGCGTGCTTTATCCACGTAATCCTTACCGCCACCAACTAAAATCGTAGGTACGCCTTTTTTCACGAAATTAAAATGATCGGAACGGAAATAACCACCCGCAGGATCTTCGGTAATAACCTTCACGGTCCGTCCTTGTGCCGAGGCCATAGCGATCACCAAGGCATCCGTATCCGTCTTACCCGCAGCCCGGAGAGAAATATCATGGGTACGCTCACGCGGAGCCGTGCCGTCAAAGTTCAAGTTAATAGCCGTTTTAGATAAAGGGAACAAAGGATGCTCACAATAGTACTGAGAACCTAATAAGCCACATTCCTCGGAAGTCACCGCCACGAATACGATGGAACGACGGGGATGAACAGGCAATGATTGATATTTCTTAGCTAATAACATTAAGGTTGCCACGCCCGAAGCATTATCGCTAGCGCCATTATAGATACTGTCCCCATCTATCGGCGTGCCGATCCCAAAATGATCCCAGTGAGCGGTAAAAACCAAGTATTCGTCTTTCAGGTCCGTGCCCGGTAAAACAGCCGCCACGTTATGAGACTCGCCTACGGTCATCTTTACATTTAATATAACCTTACTCTTCGCCTTCATCGTAAAACTCTTGAAACCCGGTTTCTTCGCCGCGGCAATCGTCTCATCAAAATTCAATCCGCTAAGGGCGAACATTTTCTTGCAAGCCTCCTCCGAGAGCCATCCCTTCATGCCCAAAGCTTCCGCATTCATTGTCTCCGAGCAAAGAGCGATATTTGTTTGCACGTGAGAAGCCTGACAGACCTTCCAACCATACGAAGCGGCCGCCTCGTTATGAAGGACCAATAAACCTGCGGCACCTTGGCGTTGCGCCTCCTCGAACTTATAAGTCCAACGACCATAATAGGTCATGTTCTTTCCGCGAAACAAAGACGCGTCATAAAAACCGGGATCATTCACCATAGCGATAACGATTTTCCCCTTCACGTCTACATTCGCATAATCGTTCCATCCATATTCCGGCGCATTAATACCAAACCCACAGAACACATAATCCGTAGTAGGAATAACTACCTTTTCAGTCCCCCGGTTCGTCCAAACGACAATATCATCCGAGAACTTCAAATCCATAGAGCCTTTCGCGCATTTCACCGTGATCTTATTCTTTACCGGACGGGTAAAAGTAGATATTTCCTTCACCGGCTGGAAATAACTATCGCCATTAGCAGGCTGAAGACCTAGTTTCTTAAATTCATCAGCAATGTAATGGATTGTTTTCGTCTCATACTCGGTCAAAGGCTTACGCCCTCCGAACTCATCCGAGCCTAAAGTCTTTACTCGTTCCTTGAAAAAAGCCAAATCTTCCTCATAACTCTGGGCCATAACAGATACGCCCATAGCGAGCATCAGAAGAAAAACAGAGATAAAATTCTTGTTCATAATCGTAGATTGTTAAATGACATAATTTATTAGATATAGGTATTTAGATTTCAAATTAACAATAAAAAAAGGAAACGGCGAAGCTCACGCTTGGCCGTTTCTACATTTAACCGTTTTAAACAAAAAGAAAAAGTTAGTTAAGGCTTAGAAAAAAATATCTTAAGTCTATTTACCGACTGTATATTCGCTTTCCCGAAGGACAGCAAACAAATATATGGAATCCACCTCATCCTGCATACATTACACTTTGTTTTTTGTTATTTTTCACAGAACAGAAATGCTTTTGTATTATCTTTGCACTCAATTATTCCCATAGACAACAAATGGCTGATTTTGATATAAACATATTGGGATGCGGTTCCGCATTGCCCACGACACGCCATCTGGCGACCTCTCAAATAGTAGATTTACGAGATAAACTATACATGATCGACTGCGGGGAAGGCACGCAAGTGCAAATGCGTCGTATGCGTATAAAATTCAGCCGTTTAAATCATATCTTCATCTCCCACCTACACGGAGATCATTGCTTCGGGCTACCGGGATTGATCTCTACATTAGGTATGCTGAGACGTAATGGAGAACTTGTTATTCATGGGCCGAAAGAGATCGAGAGCTATATGCGTCCGGTACTTGATATCTTTTGCAAAGGGTTGCCTTATGAGATCCGTTTTAACTTAATCGACCCGACAACTCATTCGTTGGTTATGGAAGATCGCTCCTTAAGCGTTTATTCCATTCCGTTAAAGCACCGTATACCCTGTTGTGGCTATTTATTCGCCGAGAAAGCCAAAGAAGCGCATATCATCCGGGAGATGACAGATTTCTATCAAGTTCCCGTCCGTATGATGCAAGAGATCAAAAGGGGCGCTGATTTCGTCACCCCGGAAGGAGAGGTAATCCCGAATGCCCGCTTAACCCGCCCTGCCGTCGCTCCCAAACGGTATGCTTATTGCTCGGATACAGCTTTTCACCCATCTATAATCCCCATCATTGAAGGGGTGGATTTATTATACCACGAGGCGACTTTCGCTGAATGTGACGCCGCACGTGCGAAAGAGACCTTCCACTCTACCGCCCGCCAAGCGGCCGAGATTGCTTATAAAGCCCAAGTGAAGCGATTGGTTATCGGTCATTACTCGGCTCGTTACGAGGATATGGCACCGTTAAAGAAAGAAGCAGACAAGATATTTCCCGGCACGATCTTAGGAGAGGAAGGTATGAGGCTTAGCGTATAATCATACATCCGTTTTACGAAATAAAGCTAATTACTTTCTAATATGCGGAAAACTTTCTACATTTGTACGAATTTAGGGACAAGTAAATGAAGCTTATACATATCATCGCTTTGGCACTTGCATTCTCCGCAAGTTATCCGGTTTACGCGCAAGCTAATAAATCGGGAGTCAAGACATTTGCTTCTAGGCAAGAAGATCCCTCTCCTATCGAAATCACGGCCTACGAGAATCGCATCAAGGTAGAGAACGCTCCTGTCGGGAGTATCTTGGAAATCTACAGTGTCGTAGGCATCAAGGTGAAAGAAATCGAAGTCAAGCAGTCCACCGCCGAATATGTCGTAGATATCGCAAAGGGATATTATATCATCCGCATTGGCGATACGGTACGCAAGGTGGCGATACGATAAATAAAAGCCCCATAGGATAAATCCCACGGGGCTTGTTTTTTGATCCGCTCTCTCTTCTCACGAGGATACCTGCGGAAGAACTTTTAATTACTTTAGTATTAATATCTTTTACTGGAAATAGATATGCTTTGCACGATTTAGTTACAAATCTTCATGTTGAGGAACAATCAAAAAGCTTTACTGAATAAAGTGAACATATTTAATATGTTCACTTTTTTATAATAGAAAGAGAAAATTAAAGTACTTACGCAAATGCAACTTATAAAATTCAAAAGATAAATGCTATTGAATTTTCTATATGTTTCAGTGTAACCATCAACTTTAGCTAATTTATCATCTAACTCATCTACTTTCTGCAGATAAGTATCCATTAATTTATCTTCTTCTATACCTTGTTCGGAAAGCTGCAATATATATTTTTTAGAATCAACTTTGTAAATTCCATATGTTCCTTCTGTATAAGGAACATTTTCTGAAATACAAATTTCTTGATACCAAGAATTTAATTGAGAAATTTCATTATGCGCTAAAGAAGGAATGATAAATTGGCATATTCCAAAAAATAAAGCGAAGATTGTACCGATAGTTAATATTCCATCTATCAAGAAGATTATCATTCTTTTTGTAATGGAATATTTTTTATTGCTTTCTTGGAAAAGTCCAGGATTATCCATTGATATTTGCCTTTCCAATGGATCCGAAAACTTGACAACGATTTTCTATAACATCTTGTATTCCTTTTTTACCAGGTCCGATAATTTTTCTTGGATCTATTTCTTGTGGATTTTCTTTTATTATTTCATGAACAATTTTAACCCAAGCACAAAGGCAATCTGTATTGATGTTAATTTTAACCGTTCCGTAATTAATAGCTTGTTTAATTTGATAATCTGGAATTCCTGAACCGCCATGTAAAACCAAAGGTAATTTGACCAAATCATGTATTTCTTTCATTTCTTTTAAACCTAATTTTGGTTCGCCTTTATAAAAGCCATGTTGGGATCCAAGTGCAGGAGCAAGAGCATCAATTTTTGCTTCTTGTACCATCTTTAAGCATTCATTTTTATCAGCGTAGAAAGATTCAGCGACTACTTCTTCTTCCTTTCCTCCAACCTTTCCAAGTTCTGCTTCAACTGTAACATTTCTTGGATGAGCATATTCAACCACTTTTTTGGTAAGGTCTAAATTTTCTTCAAAAGGTTTTCTTGAAGCATCTATCATTACAGAAGTAAAACCTTCATCTATAGCTTCTTTACATGCTTCAAAAGAAGAAGCGTGGTCAAGATGAATTGCGACAGGAATTGTTATGTTATTTTTCTTTATATATGCTTTTATCATTTGAGTAACGACATAAAATCCACCCATATATTTAGCACCATTTTGTGATACGCCAAGAATTACAGGAGTTTTTAGTTCTTGGCATTTATCTAGAACAGCAGAAATCCATTCTAAATTCCAAACGTTAAATTGTGGAACGGCATAGTTATTATCTTCTGCATCTTTTAGCATTTTATTTAAATTTTCTAAACTCATTTTAATTGCCTCTCTTAATAAGTATATCATTCAAAAATTCAAAATAAAGATTTTTTAAGCGCTTTTTAAACTTTTTGTAAAGAAAATGTATAGAAAATGTAAACGCTTACTTGAAAATACAAAAAGAGGGTTGTAGTATATGTGTGTTGAAATTATTTATTTGTTTCAGCACGGGAGGAAAATATGAAAATGAAAAAATTTGTTCCAGTTTTATTGGCAGCTTGTTCAATGTTAGCAGCTTGTTCTCCTAATTCTGGAAATAATAACAAAAATGAGGCAATTTCAGATGCTGAAAAGTTAAGTTATGCTGAACTTGTTGCAAAGGCTAAAGAAGAAGTAGGAAATAATACCGTAAGTGTTTATGGAAACTCTTCTCAATTAGAAAAAGCTATTTTAGCCTTTACAGAAGAAACAGGTATTAAGGTTAATAATACTAAAGAAGGAGATGCCGACTTATATAATCATTTGTCAACAGCTTTCCAAAGTAAGAGTTATATTGCAGATATGGTCTTATTACAAGATGGTAATATGCTCCAAAGTGAAATGCTTGCACCAAATTATTTATTGAACTTTGTACCAAAAGAAGCAGCACAAAATGTTGCAGCTGATGATACTGTTCCAATGGCAGCAGTCTATTTGAACAAAGTCTTCATGTACAATAATTACAATAGTGAAGGTACAGAACATTCATTAACTAATTATTTAACAAATGTCTGGCAACTTGCTGGTTCTGCAAGCGATGAAGGACATATTGCTAATCCATCATTTAAAACTCCTACTACTGAAAACGTTAATATGAATTTCTTAACTATGTTAACTTCTAAAGAATGGGTTGATAAGTTAACAGTAGCATATAAGAATTTCTATCATAAAGATTATGTTGCTGAATCAGATTATAAGAATATTGGTTATAAATGGATTGCTGAATTCTTAAAGAATTCTCAAGCACATAGCTCTGATGGTACTGCTTGTAAAGATACCGCAAAAGCTAAAGGTGGTACAGTTGCTTTAGTCAATTATAATAAGATCAAAGACTTAAAAGATGAAGAAGGTTATGGAAAAGAAAACGTTGCTAACTTGACTTTCCCATCTATTGAATTAGGTGACAATAAAGTTGATGGTTTTGGTGGATTTTGCTATAAGATGTATTCAATGGTTGCTGCGAATGCTAAATATCCTTATGCAGCTTGTGCATTAGTAAGCTATATTACTTCCAAGGCTGGATTTGAAAATGCTTGGGGATCAAAAGCTGGTTATTATTCAACTAACCACACAACTACTATTGCTTCTAATGATAAAGAATTAGCATGGTGGAAAGATCGCTTAGTTGTTGAAGATCCAACAATTGTTGCTCAAAATTATGGCGATGTTTCTAAATTTGTCAAACAATACGAAGGCAAATAATAAATTTTAAAAAAAGAAGTTTAGTGGTGCAGCTTAAAGTTGCACCACTTTATCTAAGATAAGGAGTAAAAATGAACGAAACATTATCTTTAGATGAAAATAAGACTCCTGAGGGCAAAAATAAAGATGAATTGTCTAAGTTTGGAAAAATATTAAATGCATTGAAAACATATTTTTCTAAACCATCAAATATTATATTAGTTATTTTTGCAATATTATTAACTATTACTGTTGTTATTCCTTTAGTATATCTTCTATATAATACAATTCTTGTCCATCAAGGTGAATCATTAAGACTTCATAAGGCTGTTGGTGCACTAACTATGGACCATTGGATAGGTATATTTTCTGAAGTATCAAAAGAAGACTATTATTATTCTATCAACGTATTTTATAAGCCTTTATTAAATTCAGTATTGATGGCTTTAGTTGCTTGTCTTATTTCATTATTTGTTGGTGGAGGAATTGCTTGGCTTATTACAAGAAGTGATTTCCCAGCTAAAAAATTTATTTCAACTGTATTTGTTTTCCCATATATTATGCCAAGTTGGTCGATTGCAATGTTCTGGGAAAACTTTTTCAAAAATAATGTTTATTTGGAAGGCACCCAAGCTCAAGTAGGGATGCTCCAATCACTGACACATATTGCTGTACCAGCGAGCTTTGTTTATGGATTCTGGCCTTGTGCAATATGTTTAGGTATTCACTATGCACCATTTGCTTATATCTTAATTGGTGGTATTTTGCGAAATATGGATGCAAACTTAGAAGAGGCTGCTACAATTTTGAAAGCTTCTCGATTCAAAATTTTAAGAAGAATAACTTTACCAATTGTTATGCCTGCTCTTATTTCTACAGTATTATTAGTTTTTGCTAGTTCTATTAGTAGTTATACAGTTCCTGCATTTTTAGGAACAAAAAGTGGTTTCATGACTCTTTCTTTACAAATGAAGAATCTTATTAATGGTTCTCAATATAAAGGTCAAGGTTATGTTATGGCTACAGTATTGATGTTATTCAGTATTGTAATTCTCTTATTTAATCAATTTATTACTAATTCAAAAAGATCATTTACCACAGTAACAGGTAAATCTTCACAAATTTCTCTTGTTAAACTTGGAAAAGTTGCAAAACCAGTTATTACTACAATTGTTGTTTTATATGCAGCTTTCTTTGCCATTATTCCTCTTGTATCGTTTGCTCTTGAATCATTCTTAAGAGTTTCTGGTGATTATTCAACATTTACATTATATTATTGGATTACAACAGAACAAACTAATGAGTCAATTTATGGATCTGTTGGTATTTTAAGAAATGCTGATATCTGGAAAGCTTTCTTAAATTCTTTATGGATTTCTATTGTCTGTGCATTTATCGCTGGAACGTTTGGTATTTTAGTAGGATATGGTGTTGCTAAAAGACGTGGAAGTAAATTATCTAACTATGTCAGTAATTTAGCTTTCTTGCCTTACTTAATTCCAGCAATGTCATTCGCTACTATATATTTGATTCTTTCTTATACTAGTGCATTAAGTTTCTTAAATGGTTCTTTAGTGTTACTCATTGTTGTTGGCTCTATTAAATTTTTACCTTTTGCTTCTAAATCAGGAACAAATGCTATGCTTCAATTATCGAATGAAATCGAAGAAGCTGCAATAATTGTTGGGGTTCCTTGGTGGAAGAGAATGGTGAAGGTTTTATTCCCTATTCAAAAATCAAGTTTCATTTCAGGATATTTGCTACCATTTGTTTCCTGTATGAGAGAGTTGACCTTATTCGTTTTATTAACAGGTAGTAGTACAATTTTAACAGCAGTTTTACAAAACTATGAAAAATATGATTGTACACAAATTAGTAATGGTATCAATTTAATTATCATTCTCTCGGTTTTAATTATTAATGTTGTAGTTAATAAATTAACAGGAGCTTCTATTGATAAAGGTGTAGGAGGTTAATATATGCCTGAAATTATTTTAAAAAATATAACAAAAAAATGGGGAGATTCCATTGCTGTAGATAATCTTAATATGGTTATCAAAGATCGTGGATTTGTTACCCTTTTAGGACCATCAGGTTGTGGTAAAACTACCACACTTAGAATGATTGCTGGTCTTGAAACTCCAACATCTGGTGAAATTATAATAGATGGTGTTACAGTATTTGACTCGAAAAAGGGTATCAATATTTCTCCTGCTAAAAGAAATGTTGGTTTCTTATTTCAAAACTATGCTTTATGGCCACATATGACAGTTTATAAGAATATTGCTTTTGGCCTTGAAAATCTTAAATGGAGTAAAGATCAAATTAAAGCAAGAGTTGATGAACTTGTCAAAATGTTAAAAATTGAAGATTATCTTGATAGATATCCAAGTCAATTATCAGGTGGACAACAACAACGTGTTGCTATTGCTAGAACACTAGCACCTAATCCAAAAGTTTTATTTATGGATGAACCTTTATCGAACTTAGATGCTAAATTGCGTTTAGAGATGAGAACGGAATTAAAACGTTTACATTCTTCAACTAATTCAACATTTGTTTATGTTACACATGATCAACTTGAAGCCATGACTCTTGCTACTGAAGTTTGTTTGATGAAAAATGGATTGCTTCAACAATATGATCCACCTTTATATGTATATTCAAATCCTAATAATTTATTTGTTGCTGACTTTGTTGGTAATCCAGCTATTAATTTTATTCAAGCAAAGGCAAAACAAATCGAAGGAAATACTTATGAAGTTAAATTCCATAATGTTGTTGCTAGATTTGAAGCAAATAATGAATTTGAATTACCAAGTGAAGATGTTGTAATAGGAATAAGACCAGAATTCATCCGTATCTGTGAAGATGGTTTAAAAGCTAAAGTATATTCAACTCTTCCTGCTGGTATGGAAACAACAGTCAAGGTTGATATTGGAGAAGATATTTTAACTTCGGTTATCTTCGGTATTATCGACTATAAAGTTAATGAAGAAGTTTCAATTGATTTTGTTGGAAATAGTATTATCTTATTTGATAAAGAAAGTACAAAACGACTTGTCGATGGTAAACTAGAAATAGTTAAATAATTATTAAATTAAAAAGCCTCCTTTTTGCGGGAGGCTTTTATGATGCTTTTTAATTTATTTTGCAACTACAATGCTGAAGTCTTTAATTCTAACTTGCTTTGAACCAGTGACATCAAGCTTAATATATGTGTAGGAAGATTCTTCAATGTTTTCAAGAGAAAGTACTTTATATGCTGAAGTTGTTACTAATGCTGAAATAAGTTCAAATGTTTCTCCATCAGTAGAACCATAAACTGATAATTCAGAAGCACTATATCCAGCATTGAAATAAATTGATTTAATAGGCTTAGCGGAATGTATTGTTGCAACACTATCATTTGTTGAGCTGTTATAAAGACGAAGCTCAGAAGTAAAGTGAGCTTTTTCAGTTGATATAGAAGTGTTTTCATCAAGTTTATGAGTTTCAGTGGCATATTGTGTTCCTGCAGGATAATCGGCAAAAACATATTTTAAAGTTACAGTTTCTTCGATAACTACATCATTAGAAATAAATTCAGCTTTTACTGAAATATTATGAGTCATTATTAGAGAAATAGAATTGTTTTCATCAAGATTTTGTCTTTCGTTATCGATGAATAAAGATAGGACTTTATATCCTTCGTTAGGGACAGCAGTTAAAGTAATTTCTTCACCATAGTTGATATCACTAGATTTTGATACATTAACTATTCCGTTTTCAAATTCTTGTAAATCAACATTATATGTTGCAGCAAGATAATCTAAAAGTGTGAATTCAACAATTTCTATTTTGCCATAATAATTTTGAATTTTACCTTCTAAAGCTACAGAATAACCTATATAAAGGTTCTCGACAGGTGTTGGAACATAGGCGATAATGCTGGAATCATCCTGAGTAATTGTAACTTCTTTTCCGGAAATATTTGTGACAATACCATTGATAATATAAGTGGTTTCTGTTGTTCCACGACTTGAGTTCAATGCATTTCCGATTTCAAGAGCTCTAGAAATTGTAATGTCTTTTTCTACTGGTTCAGGCTCAGCATCATTTATTTGTCCTTTATAATAAATATCAATTGTAAAGACTTGGACATTATAAGTAGAAGGGTTAGTTAAATAGAAGACATCTGTTGGAGTATCAAAAGAATAAGTATATAAAACATTATTCTGAGCTTCATTTTCTGATGTTTTTTCTTCTTTTGTGGCAGTAATTAATTTTTCTTCATCAGCATTTTCAGAAGCATACATTTTTAAATTATCGTATGTTCCGTATACTAAAACTTCAATTTTTTCAATTTCAGTAATTCTTTTTGATGAAAGATAAGAACCATTTTTAGCAAAAGTAAATTCAGATTCGTATTGAGTATTTGGAGTTATATTATTTAGGACTAAAGCATCAACACTATTAAAATTTTTAGAATTTAAAGAAAGAATATTTCCTTCATAACTTGGAACGCTTGTTGAACTAGAAATAGATGAAGAACTTGAAGAAGAAATAGATGAAGAACTTGTACTACTATTTGAAATGCTAGAACTTGATGTGCTGCTTGATGAAATAGTCGAACTTGATGAAACAGAGCTAACTACAAAAGATGAAGAACTAATTGTTGATGAACTACTATATGAGGAAGAACTAGAAGTGTTTTCAGAAGCACAAGAAGCAAGAATAGTGCATAAGAATAAGGCTGAAAGTAAATTAATCTTTTTCATATTTCTCCTTTTTGTAATTTGATAAAAATTTACTATTGTTAGGAAAATAAAAAAAACTTTATTAAACGTTGTTATTTAAGTTTAATAAAGATGATT
>ERZ779892.3038-NODE-3038-length-12287-cov-8.475965_pt1 | contig 12287 bp, 14 predicted proteins | sample MGYA00511552_ERZ779892 | MGnify/ENA primary metagenome ERZ779892 (study PRJEB29588, sample SAMEA2154561) | human gut metagenome | biome: human gut; feature: human-associated habitat; material: faeces | place: Denmark | collected 2008/2010 ... | reverse complement strand
TACCGCATGCCGCCCAAAGCGGACGCTGTGCGGGCCATCCATGCCCCGCGGGATGCGGCGGACGCCGCTGCCGCCCGCCGCCGTTTGATCTTTGAAGAATTGTATATCCTGCAGCTGGGCATATTTTTGATGCGGGGCCATGGCCGCAAAATTACCGGTGCCCCCATGCGGGAGCTGGATCTTGCGCCGTTCTGGCGCAGCCTGCCCTATGCACCCACCGGGGCACAGCGCCGCTCGGCGGAAGAAATCTGCCATGATCTGTGCGGCCAGACCCCGATGAACCGTCTGCTGCAGGGCGATGTAGGCAGCGGCAAAACGCTGGTGGCCGCTGCGGCCATCTGGTTTGCCGCGCAAAATGGCTGGCAGAGCGCCATGCTGGCCCCAACGGAAATTCTGGCCCGCCAGCACGCCGCCAACCTGGCCGACCGCCTGGAGCCGTTTGGCGTCAACGTTACCTTGCTGGTGGGCGGCATGAAAGCCGCCGAAAAGCGGGTGGCCCTTGCCGCCATTGCGGATGGCCGTGCCGGGCTGGTGGTTGGCACCCATGCGGTGCTGACGGACAGCGTGGTGTTCAAAAATCTCGGCCTTGCCATTGTGGACGAACAGCACCGCTTTGGCGTGCGGCAGCGCGGCATTCTGGCGGGCAAGGCCAACAACCCGCACCTGCTGGTCATGAGCGCAACCCCCATCCCGCGTACTCTGGGGCTTTTGATGTACGGGGATCTGGATATCTCCATCCTGGATGAGCTGCCCCCCGGCCGCAAACCCATCAAGACCTGGTTCATCACTGGCAAAAAGCGCCGCGATATGTACGGCTTTCTGGAAAAACAGATCGCCGCAGGGCATCAGGTATATATCGTCTGCCCGGCCATTGAGGAAAACGAAATGGATTCCGGCATGAAAGCTGTCAAGCAGTATTACGAGCAGGTGGCCTGCCCGTTGCTGCCGGGGCGGCGCATCGGCCTGCTGCACGGCAAAATGAAGCCGAAAGATAAAGATGAAGTGATGCAGCAGTTCAAGGCCGGGGAGCTGGATGTGCTGGTCAGCACCACCGTGATTGAAGTCGGTGTGGATGTGCCCAATGCAACCGTAATGGTGATCGAAAATGCAGAGCGGTTCGGCCTTTCGGCACTGCACCAGCTGCGCGGCCGCGTGGGGCGCGGTGCGGCGAATTCCTGCTGTATCCTGATTTCGGATAACGAGGGAGAAGCGGTACGCCAGCGGCTGCACTTTTTGTGCCGCACATCGGATGGTTTTGCCGTTGCCAAGTATGACCTGGAAACCCGCGGCCCCGGCGACTTTTTCGGCGAAGCACAGCACGGCCTGCCCACCCTGCATGTGGCGGACCTTGTGCAGGATACCCGCACCCTGACTGTTGCCCAGCAGGAAGCCAAAGCCCTGCTGGCCCTGGACCCCAACCTGGCCAAACCGGAGCACAAAGCCCTTTCGGACGAAGTGGAGCGCCTGTTTGCCACAGCCGGGGCCATGAATTAGTCTTGACATCTTTATTTCCAATAAAAAACTGCCCAAATTATTTTTGATTTTTTTGTATAATCTCTTTTTTTTGCAGAAAGAATTTGCTATACTAAGGCTTGACCTGTATTGACACATAACTTTACAGGCTGGGCCGACAAACCAAAAAGGACATGCCATGAAACAATTCCTGTCTGCCTGCCTTGCGGTACTGCTGCTGGCGGTGCTGCTGGTCCTGCCCGCCACAGCGGAGGAAACCGCCGATGCCCCCAACCTGACACCGGGATTTTCTGTTACCGCAGAGGCAGCCTATGTGGCTAACACCGATACGGGGCTGGTTGTTTATGAAAAAAACAGCGAAACCCCCATGGCCGCCGCCAGCCTGACCAAGCTGATGACCATGATCCTGATGCTGGAAAGCTACCAGGACCAGCTGGATACCATCAGCATTACAGCGCCGGGCTATATCTATGATTACCTGTACGGCAAAAATGCTTCCACGGCGGATATCTGGAAAGACGAGACCCATACCCTGCGCAGCCTGCTGTATGCCATGCTGCTGCCCAGCGCCAACGAGGCAGCGTATATCGTGGCAGACTATATGAGCGGCAGCAGCATTGATAACTTTGTGGCCATGATGAACGATGAAGCTGCCCGCATCGGCTGCACCGGCACTACCTTTACTGACCCCTGCGGGCTGGATCCCGGCAACGTGACCACCGCGCGGGATGCCTACCTGCTGGTGCGGGTGGCTATGGGCTATGATGCCTTTGCCCAGGCGGCAGGGGAGGAAAGCTACCAGATGCCGGCCTCCACCAAGCATGATTCGCCCTATGCCATCCTGACCAGTGATAAGCTGGTTTCGCCCAGCAGCAACTATTACCGCTCTTACACCAAAGGCGGCAAAACCGGCAGCCTGGATGACTGGCAGAATTTTGCAGGCTGGCACACCCAGGACGGCGAAACCTATGTCAGCGTGGTGCTGCACAGTCCCAAAACGGACGAAGACCCGCGCCCGGCGCTGACCGAAACCGCCGAGCTGATGGATTGGGCGTTCGCCACCTTTACCGTAACTGCGGCGCTGGATACCACCCAGCCCATCACCGAGCTGCCTATTGAGTATTCCTCCCAGACGGATACGGTAATGATCTACCCGGCGGATGATATGCAGACCCTTTTGCCGCGGCAGGGCGGGGCAGAGCTGACGGAAAAGACCTTCAATGTTCCGGAGCACCTCTCCGCGCCCATCAAGCAGGGCGATGTGGTGGGTACCGTTACCGTTACCATGCAGGGCGAAACCGTTGGCACGGTGGACCTTTTGGCCGGCAGCAGCGTGGACCGCAACGAGCTGTTGTATACCATGGCGAAGGTAAAGGCTTTCTTTTCAAGCACTTATTTCAAGGTCGTTATTGTGCTTTGCATCATAGCGGCTGTTGTCTATGCGGTTTTGTGGGTGTATGTTATGCTGCTTACGGTGCGCCGTGTGGAGCAACCGACCCCAAAACGCAAAAATAAACCGAACGATTGGAATAAGGAATAATGGCAGGCACCAGCCAGCCATAAGGGGGTACATTGTACTATGTTGGATGTAAAACGCAACCTGACAACCATGACGGATTTTTATGAGCTTACCATGTCGGCCGGCTACCTGGACGAAGGGTATAAGGATAAAATTGCCGTCTTTGATATGTTCTTCCGCAAGGTGCCGGACGGCGGCGGTTACGCCATTATGGCCGGCCTGGAGCAGTTCATCAACGCAGTGGACAGCCTGAAATTTACCGAGGAAGACATCAATTATCTGCGCTCCACCGGTGCTTTTAATGAGCAGTTCCTGGACTATCTGCGCAACTTTAAGCTGCACTGCAATATCTGGGCGATTGAAGAGGGCATGCCTATCTTCCCGCAGGAGCCCATTGTGACCGTAGAAGGCCCGGCTATTGAGTGCCAGCTGCTGGAAACCCTGCTGCTGGTCACCTTTAACCATCAGTGCCTGATTGCCACCAAGGCAAACCGCATCTGCCGCGCTGCCGCTGGCCGCCCGGTTATGGAGTTTGGCGCCCGCCGTGCCCAGGGGTATGACGCCGCCTACTTTGGCGCCCGCGCTTCCTACATCGGCGGCTGCAGCTCCACCTCCTGCGTGATGGCTGCCCGTGACTTCGGTATCCCGGCATCCGGCACTATGGCACACTCTTGGGTGCAGATGTTCCCCACCGAGTATGACGCATTCAAGAAGTATGCCGAGATGTACCCGGACAACTGCGTGCTGCTGGTGGATACCTACAACGTTCTGCGCCATGGCGTGCCCGATGCCATCAAGGTGTTTGACGAAGTGCTGAAGCCGATGGGCAAGCGCCCCAAAGGTGTGCGCATTGACTCCGGCGATATTGCCTACCTTTCCAAAAAGGCCCGCCAGATGCTGGATGCCGCCGGTTACCCGGACTGCACCGTCTGCGCTTCCAACTCTCTGGATGAATACATCGTGCGCGACCTGATTTTGCAGGGTGCCCGTGTGGACAGCTTTGGTATTGGCGAGAACATGATCACCGCCAAGAGCGACCCCGTGTTTGGCGGCGTGTACAAGCTGGCCGCAGTGAAAGAGGATGACGGCAGCTATACCCCCAAGATGAAGCTCTCCGAATCCGTGGAAAAGATGACCATTCCCTGCCTGAAAAAGGTATGGCGTATCTATGATGAGGACGGCAAAGCCCAGGCAGACCTGATCACTATGGCAGACGAAGTGGTGGACACCAAGAACGGCATTACCCTGTTTGACCCCATCGAGACCTGGAAGGAATGCACCTATGTCAACAGCACTGCCCGCTGCATTTCCACCCCGATCTATGAGAACGGCAAGCGCGTTTACACCAGCCCCAACCTGGCTGATATCCGCAAGTTCTGCAAAGCCCAGGTGGGCACCCTGTGGGACGAAGTAAAGCGCTTTGAAAACCCGCACCGCTATTATGTTGACCTGAGCAGGAACCTGTGGGATACCCGCAGCGAACTGCTGAAGAAGCTGTCCAAATAAAATACTGTAATTTTATTACAAAATGGTTACAAGCTGCGCCCCCTGCACATACTATGGTAAAGGATGACGGGGTCATTCTTCCATACTGTACAGGGGGCGTTTGTATGTCTGTTTGTTTCCACCGTCTGGCTGCGCCGGGGCAGCTGGTGCTGTTTGCCATGGGCGGTACCGCGTACCTTGCGCTGGAGATCGCCTGGCGTGGCACAACCCATTGGACGATGTTTTTGGCGGGCGGGGCCTGCCTTTGCGCACTGGATGCCCTCGGCCGCCTGCCACTGCCCACCCCGCTGCTGGCGGGGATCGGCGCGGTTGGGGTTTCGGTGCTGGAACTGGGCACCGGGCTTGCCTGCCGCCGTCTGCTGCATGTTGAGGTGTGGGATTACAGCCAGGAATGGGGCAACCTTGCCGGGCTTGTGTGCCCAAAATACACGGCACTCTGGTTCCTTTTGTGCCTGTGGGTGCTGGGTATGATGCGCTTTTTGCGCGGTTTTGCCGCCTATGTGGCCCGCACAAAGGCTTAAAGTACACTTTATCACCCTGCTTTTTCGTCTGCGAAGACTGGAAGTCCGGTTTATCGCCCTGGATGTCTGCTATAATAAAACCATAGCAAAGCAGAAAGGCAGGGGTTCCCATGACAGCACAATTCCGGTATGTAGCAGGCCACATTGAAGTTTATTCCGCCACGGGCGAGTTCCTTTTTTCCGCCGATACCATGCAGGAGGCATGGGAGGACTACCAAGACGAAATGTCCGCGTGACACGTACAGATGCAGCCGCAAAATATACAAAATAACGAAATAGTTTATAATATACAAAAAACTTTTGTAAGATTGTACAAAGCGTGCATTGCAAAATCCCCCTGCGCTGGATATAATAAAGACAGAAAGGAGATGGGGTTGCAATGTTGAACCTTCGTTCGTTTGCAAAGTGGGTACGTGGTATTCTGGACAGTGAGGAAGCCTATAACCTGCCGGAAGATGTCTACAACGACGTGATCCCCTCCGGCGTTCATGACTTCTGCCGCTTCGACCGGGAGTACTAAGACGGTACCGTATCATTCTCGACGATTGGACCCGCACACGGTAATGGTGCGCAGAAGGATGCGGCTTTGACCGGAATTTACCACGAATAGGGCATAAATAAGATATGGATGATTGATTCACCATAATACTGTTTGTTGCACCTTGAAACAAGCAAGCAGGCACCAGGCCACCCACCCGGTGCGCAGCCCCTCCGGCAATGGTTATGCCGGAGGGGTTGTTTTTTTTTGCAAAATTTAGTATCCTTAAAACGTATTGCTTATTGCAGGGTACAATTTTGCACCCCAAAACGATTGTGAGGTACGCCGTGGAACTGACCCCTTACGCAATTTTTGATATGGATGGCACCCTGTTGTGCTCCACCGGCATGTGGGACCATGTAACGGACCGCATCCTTGCAAAGTATGGCAAAACCATCACCCATGAACAGCGCATGGCCAACATGACCCTTACGGTGGAAGGAACCGCCGCGATGTTTGTGCAGCAGCTTGGCGTGCCGCTGACGGAGCCTGAATGCGCAGAGCTGATCCGTGCCGAAGCGCGGTACGGCTATGCGCAGGAAGCCACCGTAAAGCTGGGCGTTGAGCAGGTGCTGGCAGCCATGCACGCACGCGGTGTGCGCATGTGCGTGGCATCCGGCACCGAAACACCGTTGATCGAAGCCGCGCTGACCTCCCACGGGCTGATGCGCTGGTTTGAGTTTGCGGTGGACTGCAAGAACCCTGACGGCAAAAAGAAGCCGGATGTATATCTGGATGCTTTGCACCGTTTTGGCGTGCAGAACCCCGTGCAGGCAACCGTGTTTGAGGATTCCCCCGTGGGGATTGCCACCGCACGCGCCGCCGGTTTCGCCACCGTTGGCATTTATGATGAACCAATGGCAGAGTTCTGGCCGCAGATTACCCAAACAGCGGATTTTGCCAGCCGCACCTGGCAGGACTGGCTGCAAAATGTGCAGCAGACCGGCCCCGCACCCCGCAAATAAGCATGAAACTATAAGAATTGAGGCCTGTTATGAAGCTGATCACCTTTACCGTACCGTGTTATAATTCCGCAGCCTATATGGACCGCTGCGTAGAAACGCTGCTGCCCGCCGGGGAGGAGGCCGAGATCATCCTTGTAGATGACGGCTCCAAGGACGACACCGGCAAAATTGCCGATGCCTATGCTGAAAAATACCCCAACATCGTCAAGGTCATCCACCAGGAAAACGGTGGCCATGGCGAGGGTGTCAACCAGGGCATCCGCAACGCGAGCGGTATGTACTTCAAAGTCGTGGACTCTGACGACTGGCTGGATGCCGAAGCTCTGCAAAAGGTTATGCAGACCTTGCGCGGTTTTGCCGCCATGGAGCAGCCGGTGGACCTGCTGATGTGCAACTATGTGTACGAGCATGTGGTGGATGACACCCACCACACCGTCAGCTACAAGAGTATTCTGCCGCAGGACCGTGTGTTTGCCTGGGATGAGATCGGCCGTTTCCCGCCGAGCCAGAACATTTTGATGCACACCGTCATCTACCGCACCCAGATCCTGCGTGACAGCGGCCTGGAGCTGCCCAAGCATACCTTCTATGTTGATAACGTGTTCGTCTACCAGCCGCTGCCGCTCTGCCAGCGTCTGTACTATATGGATATTGACCTGTACCGTTACTTTATTGGCCGTGATGACCAGAGCGTGAATGAGAGCGTGATGGTCAAGCGCGTGGACCAGCAGTTGCGCGTGACCAAGATCATGATCGATGCGGTGGATCTGTATGCTCTGCCGGAAAGCCAGAAAAAGCTGCGCGCCTACATGTTCAACTATCTGTCCATGATGATGGCGATCTCCAGCGTGTTCCTGACGATGGATGGCCGCCCGGAGGCTTTTGAAAAAAAGACCGAGCTGTGGCAGTACCTGAAAAACCACGATGAGCGCGTGTACAACAAGTGCCGCCATTCCGTCGCCGGTGCCTGCAACCTGCCCGGCACGCTGGGTCACAAGATCACCCTGTGGGGCTACCATGTGGCGCAAAAAATCTTTAAGTTCAACTAAATAATAACAAGCAACGGGGGCTGCCTGGCAGCTCCCCGTTGTTTGTTATTACAGGATTTAGAGCATAAAACAAAAGAGAGGATATCACCGTGAAAATAGCCGAAGTTTCTGCCCGGCCCCCGCAGCTGGTCCAACAGCTGGTGGAGGTATGGCAGCGCTCTGTGCAGGCAACCCACCTGTTTTTGTCTGCGCCGGAAATTGCCGCTATCCGTACTTATGTTCCGCAGGCTCTGTGCGGGGTGGAACATCTGATTGTTGCGCAGGATGAAAGCGGCACACCGGTCGGCTTTATGGGCGTGCAGAAGAACCGGCTGGAAATGCTCTTTCTGGACCCGGAGGCGCGCGGCCAGGGCCTTGGTGCCCGCCTGCTGTGCCTTGGCATGGAGCAGTACGGCGTGAGTGAGCTGACCGTGAACGAGCAGAACCCGGCGGCAGCCGGTTTTTACCGGCACATGGGCTTTGCCGTATACCGCCGCAGTGAGCTGGATGAACAGGGCGGCCCGTACCCGATTTTGTATATGCGGCGGGGGTAAAGCACTGCTCGGCATTGCCCTACGGAGCGCGCGCCAAAATTCTTTCTATTCTTATGGCGTGCAGGCCTGTTTCGTGTTATACTGTATTCATATATTTATAAATGGAAAGGCAGAGAGTTATCATGTATCAGCAAGGCGATAAAATGCTGGAAGTGCGGGAGCTGCTTGTAAAAGCGTTTGCCACCGCGTGGAAAAACAGCGACCAGAGCACCGACCGCGATACTTACATCAACAGCAGCATTACCGTGATCGATTCCATGCAGGTGCAGCCGGAAATGATTTACGCCGAAGAAGGCCAGGGCTTGACCGACGGCGAGGAACTGGACCACCTGGCAGACCTGGTGCGTGCCGATGGCACCTGGGTGTATTACGGCGTTCCGGCGGAGAACTTTTTTATTGTTACCTGGATGCCGGATGCCGAAGCAGCTGAAGCTAAGATTGCCGCCCTGCGTGAGGAAGGCGATTGTGTGGCCTGCTGCGTAGACCTTGCCGAAGAATGGAACTTTGGCTGATAAACCGCCGTGCGGCTGAAATACTTGCAGAGGGGAAGTGACCGCCTTGTCTGGCCATGAACCGCAAATCAAAATCAGCATTCCCGCGGCGGCATCCCGCCTGTTGGGGGCACTGCGCCGCGCCGGGTTTGAAGCCTATGTCGTAGGCGGCTGCGTGCGGGACAGCCTGCTGGGGCGTACCCCCGGCGATTGGGATATATGCACCTCTGCCAGACCGGAACAGGTGCGGACGGTGTTTTCCGCCTACCGCCAGATCTTAACGGGGGAAAAGCACGGCACCGTTGCCGTCATCGTGGGCGGCACCCCCTACGAAATCACCACCTACCGTGTGGATGGCCAGTACCATGACAGCCGCCACCCGGATGCCGTGCAGTTTGTGCCGCAGGTGCAGCCGGATCTTGCCCGGCGGGATTTTACCATCAACGCCATGGCTTATGCCCCCGGCGAGGGACTGATCGACCTGTACGGCGGCCGCAGTGACCTGCACGCCTGCCTGATGCGCTGCGTGGGCGACCCGGAAGAGCGTTTTGCCGAGGACGCCCTGCGCATCCTGCGCGCGGTGCGGCTGGACGACCAGCTGGATTTTGCTCTGGAGAAAGCCACCGAGCGCGCCGCGCTGGACATGCGGCAGAGCATCCAGAATATTTCCGCCGAGCGCATTTATACCGAGCTGGATAAGCTGCTGGCCGCCCCTGCTGCGGGCAAAGTGCTGAGCCGCTATGGCAGGATTCTTGCCGGGGCGGTGCCGGAGATTGAGCCATGCATCGGCTGCACCCAGCCGGGGCGCTGGCACTGCTATGATGTGTGGCAGCACACCGCCGTGGCGGTGGAACTGCTGGATGTGGCGGGCATGGACGATAAAAATGCCCGCATTCTGCGGTGGAGTGTTTTTCTGCATGATCTGGCCAAGCCGGAATGCCGCACCGTCGGCCCGGACGGCGCGGCGCATTTCCCCGGCCACAACCAGGCCGGAAGTAAAATGGCGCGCAGCGTCCTGCTGCGGCTCAAGGCGCCTACTTATCTTGTGGAAAGCGCCAGCGCGCTGGTTGCTATCCACGATGGTGCCCTGCCCAGCGATGATGCCGGCATCCTGAACATGCTGAACCGCTATGGTGCCGCATTTTTGCAGCGCCTTTGCCGCCTGAAGCTCGCGGATCTTGCCGCCCATGCCCGCAATGCGGGAGTGATGCAGCGCGAACAGCAGGTGCGCGCTTTTGAGGGACGGATGCTGGAACTTTCGGCTACCGCCTGTTATACGGTAGGACAGCTTGCCGTGAACGGGGCCAGCCTGATGGATGCAGGCATCACCCCCGGTCCCGCGGTGGGTAAGGCGCTGAACACCTTGCTGCGCGCCGTGATGGAGGGCCGCCTGCCCAACGAGAAAGCTGCCCTGCTGGCCGCGCTGGAAAAGGAGGGCCTGCTGTGATTTACGGCATTGGCACAGACCTGTGTGATGTGGGCCGGATTGAAAAGAGCATTGCCCGCCCGGCATTTTTGCAGCATGTGTATACCCCGGCGGAGCAGGAGCTCATTGTCGCCCATACGGGCAAGAAGCAGGCGGAAACCGCCGCGGCCAACTTTGCTGCAAAAGAAGCATTTTTGAAAGCCTGCGGCACCGGCCTTTCCGGGTTCTCCATGGCGGAAATCGCCGCCCTGCGCCAGCCAAGCGGTGCGCCTTACCTGGAATTTACCGGTAAAGCCGCCCGTTTCATGGCGCAGAACCATTTGCAGGCTCATTTGAGCTTGACCCATGAGGCCGGCCTTGCCGGTGCGTTTGTGGTGTTGGAACGGGTGGAGTGATTGCCGCAAGCAGTAAAGCACGGCAAAGCATTTGTGTGGTTTGCGGTACATTTCAAGGCCCCTTCCCGGCGCATGGAAACCTTGCTGATTGCAGCAAACGCTGCAAATCATTTGTAGGGGACGATGCTTGCTGCCCCGCATGTTGGGCATATGGCAACCACTTGCATTCCCCGCCAGATAGAATCGCAATGCTTTTTTGCCCCACCGATTCATGATTAAAATAAAGCCTCCCTGCTTATACTGTAAACAGAACGCATTGCAGTATCAGCAGGGAGGTTTTGTTATGGAAGTGCACAGAGGTGAAGTGTTTTACGCAGATCTCAGCCCGGTGGTTGGGTCGGAGCAGGGGGGAGTCAGGCCGGTACTTATCATTCAGAACGATATCGGCAACCGGCACAGCCCCACCGTGATCGCTGCCGCCATCACCAGCAGGCAGGATAAAAACCGCCTGCCCACCCATATCGGCGTGCGGGCCAACCGCTGCGGCCTGGCCAAAGACAGCATTGTGCTGACCGAACAAATTCGCACACTGGATAAACGCCGCCTGAGGGAGCGCGCCGGGCGCATTCCGGAAGATGACATGCGCCGCGTGGATGAAGCACTGGGCGTTTCGATGGGGCTGCACGACCAGCCAGTGGCCCAAAGCACCCATATGGACGGCGGATATTTTTGAAAATCAAATCAGTTCTTCCAGAATGGCATTCTGCACAATCATGCCACTCGGCGTCAGCCGCAGGGTATCGCCATCCAGCACAGCATAGCCGCTGGCGGCGCAGTGGCGCAAAAATGCCATCTGGCCGGCATCGAACCGAACGCCGTACCGGGCCGCATACTCGGTCAGATTCAGCCCGCTGCAAAGGCGCAACTGCATGATCAGGTAATCCTCGGCGTTGCAGGGGCCTTCGTACTGCTCTTGAACAGTCCCGGCAATAAAAGCAGCGGTGTCATTGGGCCAAAAGCGGCGCACACTGCCCAGGCAGCTGTGGGCCGCCGGACCAATGCCCCAGTAATCTTTACAGTTCCAATACAGCAGATTGTGCCGCCCTTCGTGGCCGGGGCAGGCAAAGTTGCTGATCTCGTATTGCCGGTAGCCCTCCTGCGCCAGACGCTGCACGGCGTACAGGTAAAACTCCGCGGCGGCGTCGGCATCCGGCAGGCCCGGCGGCGGGTTGCGGCCAAAGGCGGTGCCGGGCTCAGGTAGGCCGAAATATGGGTGCAGCCACCCGCCTGCAGCAGGGCAAGGGTTTTATCAAACTCCGCGATGGAATAATAGGGCAGCGCCAGCATAATATCCCCGCAGATCTCCCGGAAGCCTGCCTCCCGCGCCCAGGCAAACGCCTGCGCGGCAGCAGCAGCGGTGTGGGTGCGGCCCAGGCGGTGCAACTGGGCGTCGTCTGCGCTCTGTACCCCAAAGCTGATGCGGGTTACCCCGGCGGCTGCAAAACCAGCCAGATTTTCCGGCGTCACTACATCGGGGTTGGCTTCCAGCGTGATCTCCGCACCCGGCAGCGGGGCGGCGGCTTTGATCAGTCGGTGCACCTGGTCCGGCCGCAGCAGGGCGGGGGTGCCGCCGCCAAAATATAACGTGTCCGGCCTGCGGGAGCTTTTGGAAAGTTCGCGCAGCAGTGCGGTTACATATTCATCCGGCACCCCGCGCGTGCCGGGGGCAGAGTAAAAATCACAATAGCGGCATTTGCTGCGGCAGTAAGGGATGTGCAGGTAAATGCCGTAAGTATCGGGGTTGGGCAAGGCATGGCTCCTTATCTTGCAAAAATGATAGAATTCCGTTAAGGCAACACCGCACAATTCCCGCCTAACGGCTTAAGCACCGCTCCGGCGGCTGCGGCACGGCATCTGCGTTGCCAAAATGC
>ERZ779892.3037-NODE-3037-length-12301-cov-3.046056_pt1 | contig 12301 bp, 8 predicted proteins | sample MGYA00511552_ERZ779892 | MGnify/ENA primary metagenome ERZ779892 (study PRJEB29588, sample SAMEA2154561) | human gut metagenome | biome: human gut; feature: human-associated habitat; material: faeces | place: Denmark | collected 2008/2010 ... | reverse complement strand
CCAGGTGCATGGCTGCGAGCTGTTTCTGGTGGGACACGGAACGCCGGAGATGGAGGAGAAACTTCACAGGATGGCGGAAATGGCGCAGATGGAGACACGTGTGCATTTCTTAGGCAATCTGTCTGAGGAAGATTTGCGTGCGGCATTTGCGGACTGCGATATCTTTGTGCTGCCCTCCGTGGCGAACAGCGAGGCGTTTGGCATCGTGCAGCAGGAGGCGATGGTGTACGGCAAGCCCGTCATCAATACGAGTCTGCCCACCGGCGTGCCCCATGTCAGTCTGGACGGCGTGACGGGAATCACCGTGCCGCCGGAGGATGTGCCGGCGCTGGCGCAGGCGATCCAGAAGCTGGCGGATGACAAGGCGCTGCGGGAGCAGTACGGCAGGGCAGCGGCAAAACGGGTGGAAGAAGAATATGAAGAGGCAGACGTGGTGGAAAAGGTCTATGCCACGCTGGCGGAATTTGCAGAAAGGCGGCGATTGTCATGAAGGCGCTGATTATCGGCGGCGGCGGATTTGTGGGGAGCTATTTGGCACGGCAGCTGGTGCAGGGATGTCACTGGGACACCACCGTGACCAAGCTGCCCCAGGAGGATGTTTCCGTGGAGGGCTGCGAGGCGTATAATCTGGACATTCTGGATCAGGATGCGGTGGAGGCGCTGCTGGTGCGGCTGCGTCCGGACGTGATTTTCCATCTGGCAGCCCAGAGCTCTGTGGCGTTCTCCTGGAAAAATCCCCAGAAAACCGTGGAGATCAACCTCTGCGGCAGTCTGAATGTGCTGGATGCCGTCCGTGCCATCGAGGGCTATGCGCCCCGCATTCTGCTCATCGGTTCGGGGGAGGAGTACGGAATGCTCCCGCCGGAAATGGAGCTGGTCGGTGAGGATACGCCGGTGCATCCGGGCAACCCCTACGCCGTGACCAAAGCAGCGCAGAACTGGTTCGGGTCGCTGTACGCCAGGGCATACGGCATGGAGATCGTCATGATTCGGGCGTTCAACCACGTCGGCCCCAATCAGACGCCCCAGTTCGTGGTGTCCGACTTCTGCAAACAGGCGGCGGAGATTTCGCTGGGACTGCGGGAACCGGTGATACACGTGGGCAATCTGTGCGCGAAGCGGGATTTCACCGATGTGCGGGATGTGGTGCGTGCCTATGCGCTGCTGGCGCAGCACGGCCGTGCCGGAGAAACCTATAATGTGGGCAGCGGAACCGCTGTTGCCATTCAGGAGATCCTGACGCAGATCATTGCCCAGAGCGGCGCAGAGATCCAGGTGGAGATCGCCCCCGCCAAGCTGCGCCCCGTGGAAATTCCTGTCATTCGGGCGGATATTTCCAAGCTTCAGCAGGACACCGGCTGGACACCGGAGATTCCGCTGGAACAGACCATTGCGGAAACGCTGGACGTGTGGAAACAGCAGCTGCAAAAGTAACGGAGAGGGAGGCATACCAAATGGAAACATTGGAAGAGGCACTGGAACAGGCAAAGAAAGAGTTGGAAGAGGAAGGTACCTACCGTATGCCGACGACTGCATATCCGGAGGAAGAGTGGGAGGAGCAGAAGGTCAAGGGCTGGCCCCGCCCGCTGCACATCTTCGGCGTGCGGCAGAATCAGGGGAACATGGGAACCGGCGCACGTCTGCGGGCGCTGGAGATCCAGAACCGTGCGCTGGAAATTCGCATGGAACGGCTGGAAGATTACATCAAGCTTCTGGTAGAGCGGGAGCAGACCATGATGGGACGTGTGGCTGCGGAGCTGAACGCCATGGAGTCCGATCTGGAGTCTATGCGTGCTGAGGTCAATGCCCAGTCGGCAAAGGTGCGCAAGTCCCTTGGCTCCGATCTCACTGCCATGCGGACGGACATCGACCGCCTGCGCCTTTCCACGCAGCTCAACTCCAACGCCATTGACCGCATTCTGAAAGGCCCGCTTTCCCGTCCGGAAACGCCGTCCGGTGATGCGGAATCGGTGGACATGTTGGAAAAACCAGAAAATCCAGATGTGAAAAAAGCATAAAGTTTGTGAAAATACAACAACGAATTTCAAGAGAAATGTACACAGGTATGCCGGCATCTTCGTGAGAGGATGCCGGCATATTTTTTGCTTGTCTTCTCGTGCGGATTGGCGAAAAAATCGTTTAAAATCTACAGATGTGATTGAAAACGCAGTGAAATGTGTTGAAACTTGTATAATTTTCACAAAATCAAAGGGGAATTTTTTGGGCGCAAACCTCTTGATTCCCGAGCAACAATATGATATAATAGCTATATCAAACAAAATAGACAATTACAACATAAATTTTCCAGATGTAAAATGTGAAAAGTCTGTTTTGAACTGAGGAATATGGAAAAAATTTCGAGGATAAAATGAGGTGACAAGGATGAAAACGATGAGAAAAAGAATTGCCGGCGCTGCCGTGGCAGCGGTGATGGCGGTAACGAGTACGATGACGGGTTTGTCCGGGCTGACAGCCGGTGCAGCGAATGCGGTCACCAGCTGGGGTGGCGGTGTGCAGTCTGACGACGTGACGCTTCTGGTCGGCGAGAAGAGCGCACTCCGTGGGGCAACGGTGGCGGAAACCCTTGCCAATGCCAACAAGACCTACGTCCTCGGCATTGCCTCACAGTTCTGCATATTTCTGGAAGACGATTTCAAATCCCATGATTCCGATGCAGAGGGACGTATTGCCGTAGGTGGCGGCGCCAATCTGTCGCCGTACATCGGCTGGGATTATGAAGTGGGCAAAGGCGACTATAACACCGGCGAATCGCTGGAGAGCCTGCTGGGGGACAGCGGTTATGCCCATCTCATCATCAACAACGGACCGGTGCGCCAGCTGAACACCGACAACAGACAGATCTTCTGGATCGGCGACGGCGTGGACATGAACGATACCGCTACGAACTACCGGAAATACGGCTTGTATCAGGATGCGAAAGACCAGTTCTTCCAGTCGTCGGACTTCTCCGTGGCAGACCAGTTCGCACTGCTCCAGAAAAACAGCCAGAAGCTGAGCCGCCAGAAGGCGACAGGCACGTTCTCCGTCAGCGGCGATACTGCCACATTCACGTATACCGGCAGCGCATCCACGGCGGAAGAGGTGGTATTCACCCTGACACCGGAGGAGTGGGCACAGTATCAGGAGTGCATCTACGTCAAGTATGAGAACATTCCAGCGCTGAAAACGCCCCGCACCGTCGTCGCCAATGACGGCAGCCCTACCACTTGGAACAACTCCTACATCGTGGTCAATGTCGCCGGAAGCGGGGATTTGCACATCTCGGATATCAACCACGAAAACGGGCAGAAGTTCACATACATCAATGATGTTGCCGTGGGACGTACCGGTCCCTCGGATGATGACCAGAAAGATAACAACCATCCCGGCGTAACCAGCCTGCTGTATAACTTCTACGAGGCATCACGGGTCGTGCTGGCGAACAACTTCCAGGGAACGATTCTGGCACCGCTGGCGGATGTCACAGACGAGTGGACGCTGGAGGGCAGAAGCGATTCCAACCACAGAGGACACCTCTCCGGTGCGCTCATCGCCAAGAGTTTTGACGGCGGTACAGAGTTTGGCTACCGTCCGTCCACCGGCCCGTACAGTCTGCTTTCTGTAGATACCGGCTATACCGTGGATCTCCGGAAAGTGGATGCCAAGGGCAACTTGCTGTCCGGCGCAGCTCTCGTGCTGTATCAGAAGCAGGCAGACGGTCAGTGGGATGCTGTGGACGCCATGGTCACCGAGGATTTGCAGGCATCCTATAACGCACAGTTCGACATCGGCGAGGAAGATCCGGATGCGCCCGCTACGCTGAAACACGAGTACTACATCGCCGAGGAGGACGCACCGGACGGCTACCAGAAATCCGAGATGCGGTATTACATTGACTATGAGGAAACCTACGAGGAACAGGATGGTCTGATCGTTCCGACGGAAGTCCGTGTCACCATGTATCCGGCGACCACGGATCACCAGAAGCCCCAGACCGGCGGTGTCACCTATGTGGTGAATACCGCATATACCATCGCTTCCGGCGAGATTCAGGAGAAGCAGTTCACCTGTGACGGCACGACCTACACCCTGACCAGGGACGGCGACAGCTGGAAATACGGGGGCAATGTCCTCTCGACAGAAAACCGGTTTGATGACACTACCATTCCCGGTATGCGCATCGACACCGAGAACATGCTGATCTATCCGCCGTTCAAGGCACCGTCGCAGCAGCCCGCCGTCGGACCGGCATCCCATGATACCGTTCCAACGATTGCGAACCAGCAGGGACTGACCATTCAGAAGAAGGACAGCGAAGGCGCTCTGCTGGAGGGCGCAACCCTTTCGCTGAAAAAGGTTCAGGACGGCACGGAAACGGTAGTTGGCGGATTTGACGGAACACAGGCAAATCAGACGCTGAACATCGGTCTGAACGATTTGGCAGACATCCACGTTGCCGGCGCCAGCCAGAACCCCTACTATGTTCTGGAGGAGATCGCAGCACCCTCTGCGGAATACGAGCTGGCAAAGCCCATCTATTTCTATGTGACTGAGGAAAACGGCGTATATACCGTGCACACCACTGAGGCTGAGGTGAATGGCAAGCCGGACTGGAGCAAGGCGACTGCCAGCACAGATACCGTTGTCACCATGATCGACATTCGCATCACCGGCGCAAAAGTGACCCTGCAAAAGGTGGACAGCGAGAGCGGCGATGTGATCCCGGACGGCAGCGCAGAACTGGCGCTGTACCGTGCATCCAATGACGCAAAGGTCTGCGACTGGAACGGCGAGAAGCTGGTGGACGGCTATCTGGAGCCCGGCATGTACTACATCGTAGAAACCAAAGCGCCGGCAGGCTATGAGGATACGCTGGTGGGACAGAAGATGTACTTTATTGTCAACAGCGACTATACCATCACCGTGGGCAGACCGTCCTATGTGGAGTCGACCAATCCGGAAAGCGATGCGGAAAAATATTTCGGCGATGAGTACAGCAATATGCCCATTACCAAAATCGAAGTAGATGTCAGCGGTATTCAGGGTGATTCCCATGAGATCCAGTTTAAGCCTACCGGCGATGCTTCAGTAATGCAGAAGAGCATTTCCGAGGGAACGAATACCTTTACCGGATTTACCGAAGAAGATGGCATTGCATTCGGCGAGGGCGGCAGAATGAAAGTCACCTACTGGAACGCAACGATTCAGGCGATCCGGTATTATATGGACATCGAGGACACCGTATCGGCAAACCTGAAGGTAATTGACGGCGATACCATTCGTATTCAGGTGCCCAACGAAAAGGCAGAAACCACTACAACGACTACCACCACAACCACTACTACTACTACAACAACCACGACTACCACATCCACCACACCGACCACCACCAGCACAACAACTACATCCACGACACCAACGACCACCAGCACCACCACAACGACGACAACAACTACCATCACCACAACCACGGCTACCACTTCTGAAACAACCACGACCACAACCACAACTGCTACGACAGAGGCAACCACGGAAGAAACCACCACAGAATCTACCACCACGACAACAACCACCACCACGACAACAACAACAACCACTACGACTACTACCACCACGACCACAGCAACTTCGACCACAGCCACCACGGCAAGCTCTGCCGGCCCGACCACGGCTTCTACCGCAGAAACCACTGTGACCACTACCCAGAGCAGCGCCGGCCCGACAATGACCACGACTACTGAAACAACGACCACGACCACAGAAACAACGACCACGACCACAGAAGCGACCACCACCACAACGACAACGACCGCAACGACCACGACAACCACAACTGCAACAACTACTACCACCACAACGACAAAGGCAACAACCACAGAAAAAACGACCACAACCACGACTACCACAGAAACAACCGCTGCCACAACAACGAAGGCAACTACGACCACGACAACTACCAGCACTACTGCGCAAACTACGGCAAGCTCCGCTGGTCCGACCACACCGACAACCACCACAACCACTACAACCGCAACTACCGCAAAAACTACCACAACGACCACCGCTGCAACTACCTTTACCACCGCCGTGACCATCACCACGACTACTACGGCAGAGGAGACCACGACTACGAAACTTATCACGACTACCACGACCACCGCAGCTACGACAACCACCACAACAACCGAGGAAACTACGACAACCACCGAAGAGACGACCACCACCGAGGAAGAAACCACTACGGAGGAAACGACGACCACAACCGTGACCACAACGACCACCATCGTGGTTTGCAAGCAGGATGCAGAGGGCAATCTGCTGGGCGGCGCTTCGCTTCAGCTGACCGCCGAGGATGGCACTGTAACAGCTGCCTGGATGTCGGAGAACGGCAAGCCGTACCTGCTGCCGGAGCTGACACCGGACTGCATCTACCAGCTGTCCGAGCTGGAAGCCCCTGCTGATTTCGCACTGGCAGAGCCGATCTACTTCCGCCTGACCGGAGACGGCATGCTCCAGCTCCTGAACATCACAACGGAAGCGGATGGCACCCGGACGGTGACCGGCGTGACAGAGCTCACGGACGGCAGAATCGTTATGGTTGACGCATATTTGGGCACGGGCACACTTGCCACGACCACAACCACCGAGGAAACCACCACGACCACCGCCGAGGAAACCACCACCACAACCATGCGCCGGACGGATTCTGGGAACGGGGAACAGACTCCCACCACCACAACCACGGTAGAAACCACGACCGAGGCGGTACAGACCACGACCACCACGGGAACGGCAGCTTCCACTACGGCAAAGCGTTCCACCGCTGGCGGAGGAACGGCGGGAAGAACCACGACCACGAGAAGCAACGGCGGCTATTCGTCCGGCGGTTCGTACTACCGCAGCACACCCGCAGTCAGCAACTCGCCCAAGACCGGCGACCGCAGACTGACCGTGCTGCTGTCCAGCAGTGCAGTGCTGCTTCTGCTCATGGCAGCAAGCCGGAAGCGCCGGTAACAGCGGGGCGCACGCTGAAAAAAGTGTGCCGTGAACAAACACCATAAAAATTCGGCCGCAGGAACGGAAAAATCGTTTCTGCGGTCGCTTTTGGCTGTAAGGGCTCTGTAGTATTTTCGGGCGGATTTTTCAGCGTTATGGGCAGAAATTCCACATTCCATTTTTGAAAATTTGGGTAAAGCGTCTGCAAAAATCTAAATTTGTAAATCTTTTGTAAGAATTATGCTTGACAAAACCGGCGAAATACGGTATAATAGGAACAAAGCAATTCCGCAAAACAAGACGTTTCGGAGGATAGAAACATGGGAATTTTTTCGAGAATCGGTGATCTCCTGAAGGCAAACATCAACGACCTGATTGATCGTGCAGAAGATCCGGAAAAGATGGTAAAGCAGATCATCTCCGACTTGCAGAAGGATGTCCAGCAGTCCACACAGGCGTTGGGCAAGGCAATGGCAAGTGAGCGGATCGCAAAGCGGCAGTACGAAAATGCAGTAAAGACTTCCGCAGATTGGGAAGCTAAAGCAAAGGCAGCACTGGCTGCCGGCGATGTAGATCTGGCAAAGAAAGCTCTCTCCCATAAGGTGAGCGCAGATGCCGAAGTGGAATCTTATCAGAAGATGTACGAGCAGATCGCTGCCCAGACCGCACAGATTCGGGAGCAGGTGGAAACCCTGAAAAGTAAGCTGGAGGAGGCAAAGAGCCGTCAGGCAATGCTGGTGGCACGCTCTCAGATGGCAAAGACGCAGAAGAATCTGGCACAGACTGTGGGCGGAATGGACAGCTCCAGCGCACTGGATAAGTTCGACCGGATGGAACAGAAGGTGACCCAGCAGGAGGCAGAGGCTGCGGCATTCAGCGAGATCGCAGGCAGCGATTCTGCGGATGCAAAGACCTTTGAACAGCTCCAGCATGATATGGATGTGGATACTGAGCTGCAGCGTCTGATGTCTGAGATGGGTCAGACGGAAGGGAGTGCGATGTAATCATGGCAAAGAAATCGAAGCGGTCATCGCTGCTCGGTCTGCTTTTGGCGGTGGTTACCATTGCGGTTGCCGTTGCCGGCATTGTCTACGCCATTTCCACACGCCGCCGGCATGTGGATGACGCAAAATGGAGCGATTATGACGAGTGCGGCATGATCTGAGCCGTGCAACAAACAAAATATAACGCAGAGCGGATGCAGCGGAGGGCTGCGTCCGCTTTTTGTCGGACAAAAAGTGCGGTTTTTTCCAGGGCTCTGCCAAAATCCATTGCCTTTTTCGAAAAACTATGGTATAATACAGATAAGTTTTTCGAGAACGCAGCCACGGCCGGAGAACGCCGTGCTGCGCTGGGACAAGTTGCTCTGGAAAGGAGAACGGAAGTATCATGAAGGGGAATAAAATCGTATTGGATTTGGAATTCACACCGCTGCGGGATCCGGATTTGCAGGCAGTCGCCGGCAATGAGATCATCGAGATCGGTGCTGTGAAGCTGGACGAGGAAAACCGGAAGCTGGACAGCTTTCAAACCTACGTCAAGCCGCAGTACAGCGATATTCCGTACCGCATCACGCAGATCACCGGCATCACCAAAAAAACAGTGGAAAAAGCACCGCAGTATGCCGAGGCGATGGAACAGTTTGCGGACTGGATCGGCAGCGATGTGCGCAGCCGGTTCTATACCTGGAGCACCAGCGACCAGAACGTGATCCTGCGGGAGGCAGATCTGAAGGAATTTCCGCTGCACGATATGTTCTATGCGCACTGGGTGGATCTGCAGCGAATCCACCAGCGGATGTACGGCTTCACCCGTCCCATGAACCTAACCAACGCCCTCGGTTCCATGCAGATCTACTTTGAGGGAACGGAGCACGGAGCACTGGCGGACGCACGGAATACGGCGGAGATCCTGTGCAACCTGAGCAGCATCCAGGGCGTGCATGAGCGCATCGAGAAATCCCACATTACATACAACAGCGCCTCCTCCCACGGCTTTACCATGGGAATGGTCATCCGAAAGAAGTAAGAGCTCGTGTTCATAGGCGTCTATCTACGTCTTTTCGGCAAATTTTGTTGCATACTGCGTGAAAAATTCTTGCCATACGAAAGTATGCCTGCAAATTTTTGCCTTGTCTGCAAAAAAAAATTGCTCGAAAATCCGCATATATTTCCTATGAATACAAGCTCTAAGAACAGGGACACCAGACGAAATGTTTGGTGTCCCTGTTTTCATGAAAAAATATTTTTTGCCTGCGGGTTACGGGCGCTGTCCCAGACCGCCCTCCAGCGTAATGGTTTCACCCGTCATGAACTTGAAGTCCGGAGAAGCCAGCTGTACGCAAACTCTGCCGATCTCCAGTTCCGCATCGCCCAGATGACCAACTGGCGGCATCTTGACGTTCTTTTCAAAAGCGTCCGGATAGGCGTTCTTGAAGTTCTCCAGCTGAGAAGTCCACGCCAGCGGACAAACGATGTTGACATTGATGTTATCTCTGCCCCATTCCGTTGCAGCCACACGGGTCAGACCGCGAATGCCCTCCTTGGCAGCGGCGTAAGCGCACTGACCGAAGTTGCCGAACAGACCGGCACCGGAGGCAAAGTTGATCACGCTGCCGTGGGACTCCTTCAGGTAGGGGTAGCATGCCTTCATATAATAGAAGGTTGCGTACAGGCCCGAATACAGGGCCAGGTCGAACTGCTCGGTGGTGTGCTCGGTCAGCGGCACGCCGGAGGCCGAAGCCTGTGCATTGTTGATGAGCACCTGAATGCCGCCGAAGGTATCGACAGCCTGCTTGACCACATTTGCGACAGTGGCCTCGTTGTCGCCGCCCGCGCAGACATCGGCCTGCACGGTCAGCACCTTGATGCCGTAGAGGCTTTCCAGCTCCTGCTTGGCTGCTTCCAGCTTCTTGACATTGCGGCCTGTGATGACGAGGTTCGCGCCCTCCTTGGCGTATGCGGTGGCGATGCCGTAGCCGATGGAGCCGCAGCTCCCATCCTTCAGGACAGCGCGCCCTGCGCCGGTAATGATGGCGGTTTTACCAGTTAAAAAGCCCATAAGTTGTAACCTCCTGTTTCGATGTCCCTCGGTGTTCTGCCGGGGGTTGTTCTATAGCTCGAGTATATCAGAAAATCGGAAAATTGTAAAATAGCGCTTTTGAATCGTTTTTTCTTTGCTTGAGGAATGGCGCAGACGCTCACTCGCGGTATTTTTTCATCATTTCCTTTTGCAAAAAAATACGGCCCTGCCAGGATGCATTTCAGCGTCCCGGCAGGGCCGTGCTTTTGTTTTTCAGTGCTGGTGGAGATACGTCAGAATATCTTCCGGCTTTGCGGCCAGAGCATCGGCACCGGCGGCGGTCAGCTCTGCTTCGCCCCGGAAGCCCCAGAGAACGCCCAGAGCGGGCAGACCGGCATTGTGTCCCGTAAGGATGTCTACGTCGCTGTCGCCCACGAAAAGGGTGCTCTGCGGGTCTGCGCCGAGGTCAGCCATCAGAGAGTAGACGCCAGCCGGGTCGGGTTTGGTGGGAACACCGGGGCGGCTGCCCCGCACCAGCGAAAAGCTGTCCGGGCCGAAGTAGTGCTCGATGATCTTTCCACAAAAAGCGTCCGCTTTGTTGGAAAAAACGGCGGTCTGGACGCCCTTGACCTTCAGCGCGGCCAGCAGTTCCAGGATGCCGGGATAGGGGGCCGTTTTGTCTTCCTTGTGGGCGTCATACCGGGCCGAGAACTCGGCCAGCGTGGCGGCAAGCTGTTCGGGCGTCCGGGCGTTTTCCGGGGAAAAGCGCTCCACCAGCTTCGGGATGCCGTTGCCCACGAAGTGCTTGTAGGTCTCTACTGGAAAGGTCGGCCAGCCGTGCTGGGTGCAGACCCAGTTGGCCGCGTCGGCCAGGTCGTCGATGGTGTTCAGTAAGGTGCCGTCCAAATCGAAGAGAATGGTTTTTATCATGAGAATCAGACTTCCTTTTGTTTTATGTTTTCTGCTCCAAAGCGTTGAGACAGGGCGCAGCGTCCCGCACGGGGATGCTGCGCACCTTGAGCCGCACCTGCCCGGGCAGAGCCAGCGTCAGCGTCATGCGCTGATAACGTGCCGCCCAGGGCGATTGGAAGGTGCGCAGGCAGACATCCGGGTGGAACACACAGATGCAGTGGAGATAAACACCCTTCTGCCGCCGCAGGGTGAACCGGCCCTCCCGGAGCCAGATGCCCTCTTTCAGCCAGCCCATCAGCCCGCCCGCCAGAAAGACGGCAAATACCGCTGTCGGGATGAGCAATGTCCCCGTGAGGGCAGGCAGAACGCTGCGGGAGGCCAGCAACAGCAGCAGGCACAGCCCGAACGGGATGCCGGCAGGCGCAAAGAAAACGGCGCTGCGGTGGGTGAGGTCGTGCCGGGTGTCGGGCGGCATCCGGAACTCGGGCAGCAGCTCCCGGAACAGCTCTTCCTGCCCGGAGCGGTAGACGAAAAGCGGCAGTTCCGGGCGGCAGCTGCCTGCCACCACGAATACCGGCCAGCGCTTCATGAGCCGGGCGATGGGGGAGACGCGGACGTCCGCGTAGCTTATCTCACTGCTCCGCACCCGAAACTCGAACCGGGACAGCCAGCCGCCCCGGCTGCCCAGCTGGGTGTCGGTGCGCCAGACGGTGTAATGCACCGCCTGCAAAGCGCTGCGCACCAGACTGATGCAGAACAGGGTGCCCGCCAGTACCAGCAGCCACGCAGTGCCCAGCGGCAGCCAGCGGGCGGCAAACGCCGCCAGCTGTCCCAGCTGCGCAAGGGCAGCGGTCTGGGCATCCGGGGCGTAACTCTGGGTCTGGTGGATGGCGAACCACCATAAAATCAGGGTGGACAGGCCGTTGGCACCCAGCACCGTAAAGGCCAGCTTTTCGCCGCCCTTGGGCGCGTGCCATAGCGGGTCTGTCACCGGCAGCAGCACATCGGCAAGCTCCTCGGCCTGCTGCCGGGTAAGATACAAAGTGATGGTCTTGGTCTGCCCCACAGGGTACAGCACCACCCGGCAGGCACCGGTCAAGCGGTAGAGCAGGGGCTGCTCCAGCATCAGCGCCGCCAGCCCCTCGGCGCGCAGGGCGCGGTCCAGCCGCACTCCCAGCCGCCAGCTGACGTGCACCGTGCCCTCGGCATCCACCTGCCAGCGGCCGCCATAGTACACCGCCCAGCACACGGCGCTGATAAAGAAGAGCAATACAAGCTCCTGCCGCAGCGCCGCACGCAAAGCGTCCCAGTTGCGGTCAAAAAGCACCTGTACCAGCGGCAGAAGGTACACCAGCAGGGTCTTGCGCAGCAG
>ERZ779892.3033-NODE-3033-length-12309-cov-3.400604_pt1 | contig 12309 bp, 13 predicted proteins | sample MGYA00511552_ERZ779892 | MGnify/ENA primary metagenome ERZ779892 (study PRJEB29588, sample SAMEA2154561) | human gut metagenome | biome: human gut; feature: human-associated habitat; material: faeces | place: Denmark | collected 2008/2010 ... | reverse complement strand
ATAAGAGAGAAAGGGGGTGCAGGGGGAAAGAGAGGGAAAACGGGCTTTCGACCTGCGCCCCAAACTTGCAACATTACCGGGCAGCTTGCAACATTAGCTACCACCATTTCCGAAATGTTGATAGTAACCGCCGCTATGTTGGTAGTTCCGCCGGCGGAATGTTGATAGTAATACGGCGGTAACAAAATCCCCTTTTCCCCCACTTATCCGAGAAGGCCGGACAACCGGCAAAGCAAGAACGCCCGTTTTTGCCCTTTCTCGTGCCCGCTGTCCGACTTTATGCGGTTGGCTGGTATATTTCCTTGTTTGGAGAATAAAACGCGCTAAAATCGCCTTCTTTTGCTATTCTTTGTACTGCGTTGCTAATTTCTTGAAAATTGCCTTTTCAACTACCAAGGCGAACAAAGACCGCCCCAGCTTCTTATAAGCCTTTCCGCACCCTTACGGTTGGATTGTTGAAACGAATGTAAAAAACTCGCAACGCTATACGGCGATTCGCATTACTATAATACGTTTCTTTGTCGCAGGTTTAATTAAATCCAAAAAATCAAATGGAACTAAACGAAATTATTGCACTACTTGAAACGCAGTTTCCGGGCGTGCGAAAAGACGGGCTTAACCAGCTTGCGCGAGTTATCGCCATGCAGGTTAATACCAAGGAAGAAGCTACCGGTATCGTAGGTAAACTTACCGCCGAAGCCGTAGCGAAGTTTGTAGCGGATTGGCGCAAAGACGCGGACGCTGAGATAGACAAAGCGAACAAAACACGCGAGGACAACCTGCGTAAGAAGTACGACTTTGTGGAAAAGAAACCGGACGAAGGCGGTACCCCACCCGCACAGGCCGGAACCTTGGACGTAGCAACCGTGCAGGAAATGATTACGAACGCCGTAGAGAAAGCTACTAAGGGCTTGCAGTCCGAAGTAATGAGCCTTCAAAGCGCGGCCGTAACCGCCAGCCGCCGGGAAACGCTTGTTAAAGAGCTTGCCGACGTACCCGAAGCCTACAAAGCAAAGGTTCTTAAAGATTTCGACAGAGTAGCCAAACTTGGCGGCTTTGCCGACGAAAACGCCTTTAACGAGTATCTGACCGAAACCAAGAACGACGTAGCAGCCTTCGGCCAAGAGTTGGCAGACCGGGGCCTAAGCCTTCACGAAAAACCGGTACTTGGTTCCCCCAACAAGGACGGAGTAAGCGCGGGCGTAGAAAGCTACATACAGGCAAAGGCCGCAGAAGCCGAAAATAAGGGCTTGGGCGGTAAAGAGGTTTAACGCTAAACACTTGTAAAATGCTTAAAATCGACAGGAAAAAGGATAACCGCGTAATTCGCGCGTTTACCCACAAGCTCGCCGATATTCCGAACGGTATTACCGTTTCAGCCGCCGACCTTACGCAGACAGTTCTGCACGAAGGTACGCCGGTAGGAAAGGACGAAAACGGGCTTTACCATGTAGTGAAAGTAGCCGTTCTTGCGGACGACGCTACGAACTCCGCTACCACCTACACCGTAAAGAAGGGCCATAACTTCAAAGTCGGCGACGTGCTTATGCTGGCTTCCGGTAAAGCGGCTTACGCTATTACCGCTATCGCCACGAACAGCGGCGACGCGACCAAAGACGACCTTACGGTAGGTACAACCCTTGGAGTTGCCGCAAAAGCCGGCGATTCGCTTTACCTCGCAGCCAAGGCCGGGGCTTCGGGGGCAGCTTTCAAATACGCACCGGTAGCCCTTGTAGGCGAAAGCTACGACGTGGACGCGCTTAGCAACCATATCGTAAACGCCGTAACTATCGGGCAGATTCGGGAAAGCAATATCCCGCCTATCGGTGCCGAAGTGAAAGCCAAACTTACCGGTATTCAGTTTATCTAATTTAATCGGGAAAAGTTATGCAAAGGAGCTTAATGATTGGCATTACCGAAAGGGATATGCAGGCCGTAATTAACACCTACGACCTTAAACCGTACTACTATCCTACCTTGTTCCCCTTGAAGGAGAACTACACGCTTACCTGGAAAGCCCTTGAAGCGCAGGTAGGGTTAAAGATTGCCGGCGACCTTGTAGCACGCGGCGCAAGTATCAACAAAAAGACCCGCGAAGCTATCGCGCGTATTCAGGGCGATATTCCGAAGGTGGCTATTAAGCGTACCAAGGACGAAAACGAGCTTAACGAATACGACATTATGGTCGCCATGACTTCCGCGAACCCCGACCTTCGGGCGTTGGTAGAAGCGTGGGCCGAAGATACGCAGTACTGCTGGGACGGGGTGGCCGCTCGCTTGGAATGGATTGCGTTGCAGTCTATTTCGTTGGGCAAAGTAACGCTTACCAACGACAACAACAATAGCGTAATTACCGAGTACGACGTAGATTATCAAATCGACGCAACGCAGAAGGTAGGATTTCAGACCGGCTCGGCCGCTTGGAACACCACCGGCGCGAAACCGTTTAGCAAGGACTTTAAGGCTATCGTAGCTAAGGCCAAGAAAAAGGGTATTAGCTTGAAGTACTCCTTTATGAACCTTGACACCTTCGCGCTTATGGTTCAGACCGAGGAAGTAACGAAACTTTGCGCTTCGTTCGCGGCTAACGCCTTGAACATCGCACAAACGCCGAGCTTGGAACAGGTAAACGCGGCTATGAAGGGTTTGGCGTACCTGCGCGGCTTGCAGGTCGTAGTTATCGACCAAGATATTACTATCGAGAAGGACGACGGAAGCCGCATTACCGGCAACCCGTTCGCCGACAACGTGGTAATGTTCAGCGAAAGCAAGGTACTCGGTTCGACCTATTGGAAGAAGCCGGCCGATATGAACCTTAAAGGTTCCGTAGCAATCAAAGCTATGAACGGCCACACCTGCGTAAAGAAGTATTCCACCGAGGAACCTATCGAAGAAGTTACCGTAGGAATTGCAAACGCTTTCCCGGCTTGGCTTTCTTCGGGCCGTTCCTTCCTTATGGACACTTCTAACAGCACCTGGACACACTAACCGGAAAGGGACGGCCGGCAACGGTCGCCCCTATCCTAATACCCTTACCCGATGACTTACAAAGAATGGATTACTAAGACGGTCGGCAAATTCCAGCTATCGGCGGACGACGTGGATTTGATACTTTGCAACCAAAGCAACCTTATCCCCGACCCGGACGCACCGGTAGACGTGCGGAAGGCTAAAACGGCCATTTGCCGAGAGTTTACAACGCTTATCCCCCTTGCCAATATCGGAGAAGGCGGGTATTCCATTAGTTGGAATTGGGACGCTATCAAACTTTGGTATAACGCGACTTGCACGGAATTAGGCATTACGCCGGCCGGCAAGCCCAAAATTCGGAACAAAAGCAACGTATGGTAACGACTTCCTACCAATACCCGCAATACTTGTACGCCTTGCAGCACGACGGCGAAAGCGTCCAATTACCTAACGGTTCTTGGGAAACGCCCGCCGCCGCATGGGAGTTAAAAGCAGTTTGCCGGGAAGAAACCAACGGTAAAGGTTCGACAATTCAGACCGCCGACGGAGAAACCCGCGTATTCGCTTCGCTTATCCAGCTACCGAAAGGTACGGCCAAAATTCCCGAAGGCACGCAGGTAATTGTAACGCGGGAGAAGGTAGACGTTAGCCAGCTTTCGAATACCGAGTTTGTAGAAGCAGCCAAAGCAACGGGCTTAGTTGTAGTAACCGGAACTTGCGAAAAATTCGACCCCGGTCGGCTTCATTGCCGGTTATGGATTTAACACAAAGAGGTATGCAGAGTATAGAAACCGATGATATTCTTTTTGAGATTCTGAACGCTTCGGCCGAATTGAAAGCGGCCCTTAGCGGCGGAATATTCGTGCAGGGAGAACGGCCGGATAATTCCGGGAAGGAAGACGTAGTAATTAACAACCTATTCCTAAACCACGAAGTACCGCAAACCGGAACTTCAAACGTAAATATCCACGTCCCCGACAAAAAGGAAAGGATAGGCCGAACCGAACAATTTAAGGCGCATAGGGAGCGAATACGCGAACTAACGGCTATTGTTCTATCGGTTCTAAAATCGGCGAACATTACCGGGCTGACTATTCGTGTTTCTACGGAAACCATAATTAAAGAACCGGGCATTAACGAGCATTACAACAATTTGCGGGTAGAATGGAACATACAGCGAACTAATTAAAATTTACGACAATGGCAGCAAAGAAAACTTATACTATCGGTCTTTCCAAGATTGAGGTAGGAGCAATTGCCGAGGACGGCGGTATGGGCGAAACCTTGGACGTATTGGGTTATACCTACCAAGACACCTGCACGATGACGCAGGAAGACCCGGAAACAACCGACCACTACGCCGAAGAAGTGGACGACCCCGTAGTAAGCATTAGCCGGGGTGGAAAGACGAACTTTAACTTTTCGATTATGAACCCTTCGGTTACTGTTCTTGCCGACCTTTTGGGCGGAACAGGAACGGCCGGCAATGGTTCCAGCACGCAGGATAAATGGGAAGCCCCGGATAAAATCCCGGTAGTCGAAAAATCGGTACGAATTACCCCGGAACAGGGCCTTAAATTCGAGATTCCGCGCATGAAACTCGTAAGTAAGATTAACGCAACTTTCAGTAAAAGCGGTATTCTTCTTATCGAGGTTGCCGGTACCGTATTGCAGCCGACCAAAACGGGAACTAAGAAAATAACCGCTACGCTTATGACCGCCGCAGACGTGCAGGCATAACGCGGGGAAAGCCTTACTTTAACCCGAAAGCCCCCAAATGAAAGTTTCGGGGGCTTTCTTGATTTAACGACGATATGAACGACGATACGATAAGAGAAAAAACGGATTTAGAGTTAGAGCGCGAAGAACTTAACCTTTTGGTAAAGCAAGGTATAAAGTTCAGCGTTACGCATAAAATCCGCCGGCATAAAAAAGGCGTTAAAGGATTCTTCCAACGTCCCGAAGTAATTACGGTAAAGGAAGACTTCGAAATACAGGAACCTACGCTTTCGGTTCTTGACAGACTTAGCGCGATATGGGTAGAAATGGGCTTAGACGAAAAACGGCTTACAGCCGGCGGAACGGAAACCTTGGCGGAAGCGAAGCGCATAGCCAAAGATAACGCCGCACGTATGGCCCGAATAATCGCTATTGCCGTATTGGGCGAAGATTACCACGTTACCGAAGTTTGCGCGGGTGGAAGGGTAAAAAAATACAACGACGATAAGGAGTTAGACCGGCTTACGGCCCTTTTCTTCCACACTATTAAACCTTCCAAATTGGTAGGACTTTCCGAAGCCGTAACCAGCGTAAGCAACTTAGGGGATTTTATAAACTCTATGCGCTTGATGAGCGGCGCAAGAACGACCCAACCGAGGACGGAGCGCATAGAGTAATAGGGCTTAATAGTCCTTACGGCCGCCGGGGTTCGATTTGCGCCCACCTTGGCTGGACTTGGGATTACTTACATCACGGCGTAGCATGGGCCATTGTGCAACGGTTGTTAATTGACGCGCCAAGTATTGCCGACGACGAAGACGGAAGCACAGATACCAAATCGACCAAGATAACCAGCGAGAACGCCGAAAGTATTTTACAACAAATAAATAACCTTATCCGATGAATATAAAAGGCGGTGCCTTGGAGTTCGATATAATTGCGAATAACGGGCAAATAAATAGCGCATTGGCCGAAACCAAAAGGCGCGTACAGGGTTTCACGGACGCAACCGTAGAAGGCGGCGACCGTATGGAAGCCGCGTACAGAGAAGCCGCCGCACAAATTGAAGCGGCGTTTAAGGATATAGACACTATGGCCGCAATCCATAGTAACGCAATCGCCGACCTTGAAAAAGAGTACGCCCGCTTGGGCGAAGCGGCCGGGGCCGCCTTTATGAAAGGCACCGCCAAGGGGGACGAAGAATATAGGGCATTAACGGCCAAACAACAGGCTATAAAAGACGAAATAGCCCAGCGGAAAGCACTTTTGCAGGAAGTGGCGAACACGGCGGACGCTTTACAGAAAGAAGAACAAACCTTAAACGAGAATAAGGCCAAGGTAGAGCAAAACGCGAAGGCGAAAGGCATGTTACGAACGCAAGTTATGAACCTTAAAAATTCACTTGCGGAAATGGAACAGAACGGGAAGCGTAATACGGACGAATACCGGGCTATGCAGGCGGAATTAGGCCGTTTGGCGGACGCTATGGCCGACGCAAATACGCAGGCTAAAATTATGTCCGACGACTACCAAAATATGAATACCGTATTAGAGGTAATGGGCGGTATAAGCGGGGCTTTTTCGGCCGCGCAGGGTGCGGTAGGACTGTTTGCCGGGGAAAATGAAAACTTGCAAAAGATTATGGTTAAAGTTCAGTCCCTTATGGCTATAACCATAGGCTTACAGCAGGTAGCCAAAACCTTAAACAAGGATTCATATACCCAGCTTGTATTAGTTCGCAAGGCGAAAGAATTACTTACCGTAGCGGAAACGAAGTTTGCTACGGCTTTGGGTATTTCCAACGTAGCGGCAAAGGCGTTAATGGCGACCTTAACCCTTGGCCTTTCAGTAGCGATTACCGCTGCGATAGCCTTAATTTCCAAATTCATATCCAAGAATCGGGAAGCAAAGAAGGCGCAAGAAGAATTTAATAACAAAGTGGTAGAAGCTGCCGCCGAACCGGTTACAGCAATTACCGAGCTTTCCACCGCATGGAACCGGCTGGGTAACGATATGGCCGCTAAAAACAAGTTTATCGAAGACAATAAAGACCGCTTCGAGGACTTGGGATTTTCCATTAAGACGGTTAAAGAAGCGGAAGACTTGTTAGTAGCTAATAAGTCGAAGTTTATAGAAGCCTGCTTAGAACGGGCCAAAGCGTTAGCCGTACAGGAATTGGCCGTAGAGAAATACAAGGAAGTATTAAAAGCCCAGCAGGAATTAGAAGCTACTCCGAAAGCGTATGTATCGAAGAAGGGAACATATAAGGACGGTTACGGCGTAGAGCGTAAAGGCGTTATAATTGAAAAATCCCGCGATTGGAAAAAGGCCGAAGATGCCGTAGCGAAAGCGGAACGGGAATATAACGCCTTGATAAACCAGCAAGTAGAATTTACCGCAAAAGAACGCGAAATTTTGGATTCTATCGGGGGCGGTGCGGATAAAGTGGCGGAAGGCAGTATAGAAGCTCTGGAAAAGACTATTTCAAAGTTGCGTGCAAAGTATAAGGAAGCTACCACCGATAAGGAGCGGGCCGAGTTATTGGCGAAAATCAAAGAACAGGAAGCGTTACTTAAAAAAATGGATTTATCCGGCACGTCTTCTAAGACTACGCAAAAAGACCCGTTTACGGAACAATTGGAAGCCCGGAAAAAGAAATATACGGAGTATTACAATTGGGTAAATTCCAAAGACGAAGTAGTACGCAATGCCGCAAAAGCCGAGTTCGCCGGGTTGCTGAAAGAAGGAAGTAGCTATTTGGATTATTTACAGAAGCAGCGCGACCAACTTATTAAAGCTATCGGAAGCGGTACGGCCACCAAGAAGCAAGCCGAAGAATTGCAGAAGCTAAATAACGCCATAGCCACCGAAACGAAGGAAACCGTTTTAGCCGGCTTCGAAAAGGAACTTAAAGACCAACTTTCCGGGGCACGTTCCATTTTGGAAATGGTTAATATCTTAGAAGAAAAGCGTAAGGCTTTGGCCGGGGACGGTTCCGACCTTGACAAAGGTAAAAGCGATATTATTAAGAAGCAGCAGGAGGACGTAGAGCAAAAGGCCAAAGACCGGACGAAAGCCCTACTATCCGATTATGCGAGCTATCTGGGCGAAAAAATAACTTTCGAAGCCAACTACGCCGAAAATAGCCGCCTTCTTAACGAGCAATTGGCGAAGGCCAAGACGGACGACGAACGCCGTATAGCCTTGGAAGCCTTGGCGAATTTGGAGAAAGAGCGCAAGAAATACGCAAAAAGTTCGGGAAACGAGGACTACGACGCATTGGTAGAGGAATACAAAACCTATCAGCAGAAATGCGCCGATATTTCCGCGCAATACGACGAAAAAATAGCTTTGGCGACCCAGCAGAAGAACGAAGAATTAGTAGCGAAATTGCAGGAAGCCAAGAATAAGGCCCTTTCGTCCGCAGCGTTGCAGGAATTGACCGATTCCGGGGCTTGGGAGCAACTTTTCGGGAACCTCGACGACCTTACTACGGCGCAAATACAGGCCCTTATAGATAAAATCGAAGCGCAAAAGGCCCAATTAGGCGTAGAACTCAACCCGCAAGACCTGGACGTAGTTTTAAGCAAGTTACGGGAAGCCAAGGACGAAATACAGACCCGCAACCCGTTTAAGGCCCTTTCTACGGCTTTGAAGGACTATAAGAAGGACGCAAGCAAAGCGAACCTATCCGAAGTATTCAAAGGCGTAGGAGCTACGGCCGATTTGGTAAAGGGTTCGTTCGACGCGGTTACGGGTGCGCTTGCAAACATGGGACTTGCAGGCGACGAAGTAACCCAGCAGCTTTTAGGCGACATCGGCGAAATGATAGGTTCCGCCGGACAATTAGCCGAAGGTATCGCAACCGGCAACCCGCTGGGGATTATACAAGGTAGTATAGGGCTTATTTCTTCCGCGTTCGAAGTGTTCAATTTCCGCGACCGTCGGGCCGAACGTGCCATTAAGAAACACGCGGCGGCCGTTAAAGAATTGGAGCGAGTATATAAAGCACTTGAACACGCCGTAGATAAGGCGTTAGGCGAATCGGTTTACGACAACCAAAAGGCCCTTATCAACAATATGCGCGAACAACGTGAGCACTTGCAGGCTATGTGGGAAGCGGAAGAAGGCAAGAAGAAGACCGACCGCGATAAGGTAGACCAATACAAAGAGCAATACGACGAATTAGGCCGCCAAATCGAAAACACCATAGCCGAAATTACCGAGAGCGTAACACAGACTTCGGCAAAGGACTTGGCTACGCAATTGTCCGACGCGATAGCCGAAGCCTACTCCGACGGTTTCAACAGCGACAAAGTAAAAAGCGCGATTGAAAAGGTTACGAACCAGGTATTAGGTAATGCCGTAAAGAACGCCTTAAAAAAGCAACTTTTAGAAACGCAGTTAGAAGGAGCAGTAAAGCAATTACAGCAAGATATGGGTTTCGATAAAGAAGGCGGCGGTTCCTTCGACGGCTTGACCCCGAAAGAACAACAGCGGTTTAAGGATAGGGTAAACTCGATAGCCCAAGGGTACGCCGAAGCCTTGAAATTGTACGAAGACCTGTTTAAGGATTTGGACGATACGGGCGACCCCACTACGAGCCTATCGGGTGCGATTAAAGGAGCCAGCCAAGAGAGTATAGAACGTAATAAAAACCGCTACCAACTGACAGCCAAAAAGAAACCCACCCCCGAAATAAGGGCGGGTAACATACCGGTAACAAAAACGGGTTAGGTTTACTTCCGGTAGGCATTTGGCGACGGTGCAAATATACGCAAGTTTCCCGTAATTACCAGCCGTTGAGGTGGTTAAAACAAGAAAGGGGCGGAAAGCCCGCCCCCGTTTCCGGTCAAATCGTGCGCCTTACTTTTCGTTAATCTCGAAAATACCGCCGTTCCCGCCCAAGTCCCGGAAATATATTTCATCTTGGAAACTCATCGCCACCAAGTCGCCGATATTTAGGGCGGCTTCGTTTAGGCAGCGTTCGATATTTCCCAACACTTCTAATTTGCCGTCGTTTCCGGCGGCTTTCTCTCGCTGGGCTACGAACCACCGGCAAATAACGCCTAATTGGTGGGTGTACCGTACAAATTCGCTTGCTATAAAGCAATCCGTTACAACTTTGGCCGGAACCTCGGCCGGGGTCTCTTTCTGTTTCATCGTGGTAAATGAATGTTGAACAATTATAGGCGCAAATAAAAAAACGGTTACGCCTTTCCCGCTGTTCAACACCTTTACCACAAGGCTGTACGGCCATTATAGCCGGTACACGGGGGTACGTAACCGAAAGTATATAGCAAGGCCCGAAAGCCTCAACCAATGGCAATAAAAAAACCACCGGCAAAGTATATGCGGCGGTAACTCGTCCGCCTTGTGGTCTGAAATGTTGAACGGTACAAAGGTAGGTATTTTTCGTTACGGTGCAAGCGTTGAGGCGGAAAATTTTCGGAAGCTGCCGAGCAATGCAGTACGACACAAAGCAAAACAAGGCGATTTAAGGCTGTTTTTTCTTTCGGGCGATAACTTGTACCGGCAAAGGGGCGAAAATCGAACAGCGGGCGGGAAATCGGGCAAAAACGGGGTTTTATTCGTTGGTGGTTGTTCCGGCTTTTGTCGTCGGGTGGGTTCCGTCGGAATTTTACCGGGGTTCGCTGGGATATTCGGGAAAGGTTGTATATTTGCCTATAAATACTCATAACACACAGTAAACGAGGTAGTTAAAAATGGGTTCCTTTGTGGGTTCCCGTTTTACATTGTGCTGACAGACAGCGGAGTTTATGGTGTGCAGTACTCCCTAACCCCCAGCAAAAGAGGGTTTTAACCCGTTTTTGGAGAATGCCGATACCGGGCCTTTTTAATAGCGTCGGAAAAGTCGGGAAACTCTTTTTTATAGTCTCGGAAAACTCGGAAAACTCCCTTTTTTAACGTGTCCGAAAACTCCGGAAACCCTTTTTAATGCTCTCGGAAAATTCGGGAAATAGGCGTTACCGGCGTTTAGGTTCCGGCAAGCTGCACAAAGGGCGATTTTCCGCCCGTATTCCGCGTTATTCCCGTCCGGCCTTACTGCTTACCGCCTCAACGGTAAAACGCGCTTAAATCGAAAATCCGGTAAAAATAAGAACAACAAAGGGGGCGTAATTCCGTCCCCCTCTGTACTGTTTGCGTCGTTACTCCTTACGCCCGCCAAGTATTCGCACGTTGTGGCCGCTGGTGCTGTTTATGTGGTGCGGCTCCTTTTGCTTGGTCGGCTTCCAAACAAAAGGCTCGGTATCGGGTTCCTCGTCCTCTTTGCCGTACCCGTGTTTAAGGCAATCGGCCCCGGTTAGGTCGGTGGGCTTGTAGTACAAATTGCCTTCCTCGTCCTGTTTCGGTTCAAAAGCAAGGCCCCAAAAGTGAATAGGGGTAAATACCGGGAACCCTGCGGCCCTCATCGCCTGTAATAGCTTGTTAAGTGCGTCGGCGGCCTCTTTCTGCAAAGCTACTATTTCGGCGGCCTGTGTGGTCGGTGCTTCTTGTTCGGGAATGGTGGTACCCGGTACAACCTTTTCGGCTTCCTTTTCGCCCTCAACGTGTGCCGGGGCTGTCTGTTTGTTGTCTTTGTTCATCGCTTTGTAAGTTTTGCGTATTATGGTAATACGGATTTGTGCAAAAAAATTAGATTTTCTTTTCGTCGCCGGGGCCTTGTACGGGAATATTCCGGCCGGAAAGTTTTTCGGCGGTGTGTTGCCGTGCCTTTACCCATGCTTTTACAGCCTCGCTCGGTTCGTCGTTGTTGTTGTCGTCGTCCTCGTCCGGGTCGGGTTCCGGCGGTGTCTGCTGTTTTAGCGTTTCTTTCAATCCCTCAAAGGCGGTATTTACTGCCTCGGTAATCATTTTGCCAATTTCGGCGGTTTCTTCTTGTGTCATAACTTTTTAAGATTTAATATTTTGTCCTCTTATCTTTCCGGTGCGTACATCGTCGAAATACTCCAACAACTTACGCAAGTCCCAGCCGATATGCACACGCCCGTAACACTTGGCCGGTATGTATGCCGTGTTTCTCTTTGGTGTGTGTCGGCGGTCGTCCTCTTTACTCATCGTTACCGGGGTTCTCCTTTGCTGTATTTGCCCCTGTGTACGGTGTGGCCCTTACTGCGTAAGACTGCAAAGCGGACGCAAGGGCGCGGGCCTGTGCATGGTCGAGAAATACGGCCGTTTCCGTTTGGGTTCCGTCGTCCGCCTCAACCTCGATAAGCAAATACACGCTTTTGTGTCGTTCGGTAACTTTATCGCCTTGCGTGGTGGTCGTGTCTGCAATGCCGACCGTTACCGTTTCGCCGTTCTCCGTGCCAATGGTTCTAAACCGTTTCACGGTGTCGGTAAATACTCCTTTCTGTTTCATCTGTTTTGTTTTTAATTGGTTATAATGTTCCGGTATATTTGCGCTTGCGCTCGTGCTCGTCTAATTCTATCGTATCGGTACCCCATCCGCCCCGGCTTAAACCTCTATTCGGGTCGTGTCCGCTTGCTGGCTTGTTGTACCCGTTGCCCGGCTTGTTTCCGCCTTGCACCCCGTTCCGCTCCCAAGTCCTTACGGCTGCTTTCCAGTCTTTCATAGGATTGCGGCCAACTCTCCAC
>ERZ779892.3031-NODE-3031-length-12323-cov-3.438784_pt1 | contig 12323 bp, 11 predicted proteins | sample MGYA00511552_ERZ779892 | MGnify/ENA primary metagenome ERZ779892 (study PRJEB29588, sample SAMEA2154561) | human gut metagenome | biome: human gut; feature: human-associated habitat; material: faeces | place: Denmark | collected 2008/2010 ... | reverse complement strand
CAATGTTCTCCACAACCGCCGGCGCGCTCGCGGGAGTGGTCGCTTCGGTCGCGCAGGCGTTGTCGAACGCGGCGGGATGGGCGAAGACGTTCGTCAACACGTTCATCGAGACGGGCGCGTTGCAGCCGTTCCTTGAAAGCCTGACCGGCGTCATCTCCGGATTGGGCTCGCTGGTTTCCGTATTGGCGGCCGCGGTCTCGCAGGCCTTCGGCTTCAACGACAGCGCGCGCACCGCCAGTTCCGCGGCGCAGAGCTTCGCCGGACTGTTGAACACTTTGACCGGCGTGCTCATGACGGTGGGAGGCTGGCTGCAGTCGGTCGGACAGTGGGCGCAGCAGAACGGCGCACTGGTATCCGGCGCGTTGAAAGCCATCACCATTGCATTGCTCGCGGTCAAAGGCTGGGATATCGTCTCGGCCGGGCTGAAGACAGTTTCCGGTGGACTGAAGGCCATTTCCGCGACTGCCTCCGGTGTGGAGAAGACCGCTACGGCCACGTTCGATTTGATTGGCAAGATCTCCGACGCGGGAAGCGCGGCTGGAACACTGAAGCAACTCGCCGGCTCGTTCAATATTGTCAAGGCAGCTCAATCGGCGTGGAGCGCGGTGACCAAGGCCGCTACCGCCGTGCAATTGGCGTTCAGCGCTGCCTTGGATGCGAATCCGATCGGCATGCTCGTCGTAGCCATCGGCGCGGTCGTCGCCGCACTGACATGGTTCTTCACCCAAACCGAAACGGGCAAACGACTCTGGAACAGCTTCGCCACATGGTTCACGGGAATCTGGAACCAGATCAGCACCGCATGCCAACCAATCCTGCAAACCATCGCCACATTCATCACCCAGACCATGAGCCAAATCCAACAAATCTGGCAAACCGGATGGACACTCATCACCACCGTCCTCCAAAACGTCTGGAACACGATCGGCCCCATCATCATGACCGCACTCACCGCGATCATCACCGGCATCCAAACATTCATCACCGCCATCACACCACTCCTGCAAGCCGGAATACAGAACATCCAAACCATCTTCCAAACCGCCGTCACAATCATCAGCACGGTCTGGAACGGACTATGGAACACCATATCCACCGTCGTACAAGGCGCATGGACCATCATCGCCACAATCATCAGCACCGCACTCGCCGTCATCCAAGGCATCATCCAACTGGCGCTCGCGGTCGTCAACGGGAACTGGAGCGCCGCGTGGTCGGCCATCCAGGGCATCGTGTCGGCAGTGTGGGGCGGCATCCAAGGCGTCGTCTCCGCCGGCATCGGCATGGTCAGCGGAGTGGTATCCGGCGCATGCTCGACAATCCGGAGCGTGTGGGCCGCGTTGTGGAATGGCGTCGGAAGCATTGTGTCGAGCGTCTGGGGCGGCATCGTCGGCACCGTAAGCAATATGGTTGGCCGTGTCGGGAGCGTCGTGAGCGGGATCGGCGGAACCGTCCGGAGCGCGGTGTCCGGCGCGGGAAGCTGGCTCGTCAGCGCGGGACGCAACATCATCCAGGGATTGATCAACGGCATCACAGGAATGGTCGGCTCGTTGTATTCCAGCATCACCAACGCGTTGTCGGGCTTGGTGGACAAGGCCAAGAACGCTTTGGGCATCCATTCCCCGTCGCGTGTGTTCCGCGACGAGGTCGGCGTGATGGTCGGACGTGGCATGGCATTGGGCATCGACGATTCCGCGCATGTGGTCAGCCGTTCCATGGATTCGCTCGTCTCCACGATGAGCCTCTCCGACGCGGACTGGTCGAAGACCGGCAGGCTGAACGTCACGGCCGGCACCGGCGCCAATGCCGGCGACGGCGATCTGCGGGAACTCATCGCGGCCGTCGAATCGCTGCACGACGACCTCGGATCGATCATCGCCAGGTGTACGCCGACGATAGGGGACCGCGACTTCGCAAGGAAGGTGAGAAGTGCAATCGCTTGAATACGTGTGCGCGGCCACAGGTGAGCGCATCGGCTTCGAGGGGCCGCTGTACGGCGAGACGCTCACGGGACTGCGAGCCCGCGTCTGGGACTACAGCCTCGCCTCACGTGGCATGACGGGCATCACCCGCAAGGCGCGCGAGGCGACAGTCACCGTGAAGATCCACGATTCTCCAGCCACGCTCGACCTACTGCGCCGCCTCGCGGACGCCGACATGGCATCCGGGAACCCGGGCACGCTCGTGGCCGACGGCGAATGGGAAGCCAAAGCGTGGATCACGAAAAGCGAACCGCAATCCATCACGCCCACGATGGTCGAGACGCAGTTGACCATCGTGCTGGCCGATGGCGTGTGGCGCCGTCCGACCATGACGCATTTCACGCCGCGATACGATTCCGGAACCGCCGACCTTGACTATCCATATGATTATCCGCATGATTTCGCCGGCATGGCATTGGGTGCCGAGATCGTCAACGACACGTCCATCCCGCAGCCGGTCAAGCTCACGATATTCGGACCATGCGCGCAACCGTACGTCATCATCGGAAACAACCGGTACGAGGTCGACGTGACCGTGCCATCCGGCTCGCGTCTGGAAATCGACGGCACCGGCGATGTCAGGACCGTCACCATGGTCAGCGGCACAGGTCTCGCCACAAACTGCTTCGCGCAGGCCGTGCGAGGGTCGGGCAAGGATTCCGGCCGGTACGTGTTCCAACCGCTCGCGCCCGGAACACAGCCGATCAGCTGGCCGGGAGGATTCCAATTCGACTTGACGGTCTGCGAGGAAAGGAGCGAACCGCCATGGACCTGATCGTCACCGACGCCACAGGCAAACCCGTGGCGAGCCACGCCTCATACACGCTCGACCTCGCGTTCGGTAGCGGGGAGAACGACTTCGACCTGCAGGTCGAAGACGCCGCGCTCAAGGCGGGGAGCCGCATCATGATCGACGGCACCGAGTACGGCGGCATCATCGACGACACGGATGTCGACGTGGACGGAGGCCTGTCCACCGTCACATGGCATGGCCGCGACTGGCATGGAGTACTCGCCTCGAAGATCATCGAACCGGACAGGAACAACGATTACCTCACCCTGTCCGGCACGATTCCCGTCATCATGCGCACGCTCGTCAGCCGTGCGGGATTGCAAGGCCTGTTCACCGTCACCGACGAAAGCGCCGACCACAAGACCACCTGCCAGTTCGACCGGTACGTGGACCTGTACAGCGGTCTGGTCAAGATGCTCAGGGCAAGCGGACTCAAACTCCGGTTGCGTAATGACGGCGACAAGGTATCCATGAGCGCCATGCCCGTCCGCACGATCGGCGACAGCATCGACTCGGACCTCATCGACTTCACCGCCAAACAGGCGGCGCACCCTATCAACCATCTCATCTGCCTGGGCAAGGGCGAACTCAAGGACCGTACCGTCATCCACTGGTACGCCGACGCGAACGGCACGTTCAGCCACACGCAGACCCTCAAAGGCCTTGACGAACGCACCGCCACATACGAGTTGTCCAACGCCGAAGCCGACGAGCTCGAGGACAAGGGCAGGCAGAAATTCCAGGAACTTCGGAACACCAGCACCATCGACGTGGACATTCCCGACGGCATCGACGCGGACGTCGGCGACCTGGTCACGGGCCGTGACAACAACACGGGCCTCGTCGTCACTGCCGAGATCTCCAAGAAGATCGTCAAGGTTTCGGGAGGCGTGCTCACCGTCACCTACGAATCCGGAGGTGCCAGCGCCGGCGGCAACAGCGGAGAATCCTCCATCGGGGATGGTGGCCACGCCTACTACGCTGGAGCCGGCCTCAAACTCGACGCCTGGACGTTCAGCGCCGACGTGACCAGAAACGACATCGACTCGCTCAACAACGCATTGTCGGGTAAACAGCCGAAAGGCGACTACATCACCGGCCTGAAAATCGGTTCGGTGGACACGCTCGCCCCCGGCGCACAGGCAAGCGCGTCGCTCACGGGCGCCGGCAGCGACAAAACCTTGAATTTGGGGCTTCCGAAAGGCGACCAGGGTCCGCAAGGGGAGCAAGGAGCGCAGGGCGTTCAGGGAGCTAAAGGCGACGTCGGCCTTCCGGCGCTCGTGATGAAGAAATCCCTCGTCGGCGAATATCCGGTGGGATCCACTTTCACGGGGAACGTGAGCGAATGGTTGAACCGAACACCACTCGCCAACGAATATTCGACCGCATTGTCAGGTGGCGGAAAATACAGCATCGTCTGGCAGTGCGTTTCACAGTCCGGCAGCCTATTCACGGGAAAGACGATTTCCCGTCAATCCATCATCGGAACGCAAGGCCCTGCCGGACCGCAAGGTCCGAAAGGCGACACCGGCCCTGCCGGACCTACCGGAGCAACAGGCCCCACCGGGCCGCAGGGTAAACAGGGAATACAGGGAGCGCAGGGACTGCAGGGTCCGCAGGGGCCGGTCGGCCCGCAGGGTGCCAGCGGTGTGACGGCACCAACCTCCGGATTCTTCACACTGCAGGTCGACCCGAACGGAGACCTGTACGCCGTGTACGCGGATACGGCCACCGCGTCAGAAGCTCCCGTCTCCTACGATCCGACGACGGGCGACCTGTACTACATGATCAATGACGGAAAGTAAGGAGCGCATATGACGAAGATTCTGCTCGGCAACGTCAAAGGACCCAAAGGCGACACCGGACCGCAAGGCAAGCAGGGAGTGCAGGGACCACAGGGGCCCGCAGGAGCGACCGGCGCGACCGGAGCGACCGGAGCGAAAGGCGAGACCGGCCAACGTGGCGACACCGGTTTGCCGGCCTTGATCATCACCAGGACGCTGACCGGATACTGGACGTCCACATGCTCGGATTACGACTGGCAGACACTCAGTTTCAACCGTGCGCCGGCCGTAGGCGAATACTTCTTCGCCATGACCAATGGCGGCAAGAACCTGATGTACGCGCAGATCACAGCCACCGGGAAAAAAGTGACGTTCAAGCCAGTCTCGAACACAAGCCTCGTCGGCCCGAAGGGCGACAAGGGCGAGACGGGCATGAGCGCAAGCCAGGCGTTCATCGCCGCCCACCCGGTCGGCTCCCTCTACTGGACCACCGCCACAACAAATCCGGGAACCACCTACGGCGGCACTTGGAAGGAATGCAACACCATCCTTCCAGGACACATCTACCAGCGCACAGCCTGAAAGAGAAAGGAACATCAATGGCACGAACCACGAACATCACCAGATACACCTGCGACCGATGCCACGCCTCCGCATACCTCGCCGACGGTGACCCACGCACCTCCAGCGACTGGCACGACATCACCCACACCACCGTCGACGGAGTCGCACAGGGCGCGCTCGTCTGTACCGCATGCTGGCAGACGTTCAAAGCGCTGGCAGCCACGCAGGACGCCGCCTACGCCGCATACCTCAACAACACAACAGATAGGAAGGAATGACCATGACCATGAATCTCATCACCGGCAAGGCCGGCGCTCCGCACATCACATCCAGCGACCAAGGAGCCATGCAGGCCGGACTGGTCGGAAACGGCAACTACCTGCTGCAAGGCGGCGACGGCAAATTCCCCGCCGTGACCATGCAGTCAGCAAACAAGGCGCTCGTCCCGGTCCTCAACCTTGTGATCGAAGGACGATACGCACGCGTCACCGCGGCGGAAACCGTCACCATCGAAAGCGGAGTCACAGGACGGAACCGCAACGACCTAATCTGCGTGAAATACACGCGAGACTCGAACAACATCGAAACGATCGCGCTCGCGGTGCTGAAGGGCACCGCCACCAGTGGCACGGCGGCTGACCCCACGGTACCGTCGGGTAGTATCCTGAACAATTCCGGCACCGTATGGATTCCGATCGCCCGCATTCCAATCAGTGGTATCACCGCTGGAACTCCTGTCATGCTTGTCAAGCAGTTGCCTCCGATGAGCCAGCTGTGGGATTCCGTAACCCTCACGAAGACGACGAGCGATAAGCTTGTTATTGACACTTCCATCATCCCTTTGGCTTGTGCCCAGTCAGGTGCAGATGCGCTGCTCGTGCTCAGCATCCTATGGCAGAACAGCGGCAGGTTCCGTTCTGTCTCATGGGGGTCCGTCAACTTGGCTACAGTCAAAGGGTGGAAGGCCGCACGTGAATCCTTCGGCTGGTGCTTCGATAACAATATCGACTCCAGCACACAGTCAACGGCAAGGTTTTACATGACCAACAACATAATCTCGTGGAGAGATTCATCGGAGCATGATATTGCTGCCGGCTGCTGGCATAATGGAGGCTTAATCGTGCCGGTCATGCGAGACTAGCTGAATATTACGCCATCAGGTACCGGAATGACTTTCTGGAAGCATTGGATGATATCGCCGGTCGAGACACCGCCAATGAGAGTCACTGACCCGTTCGTGTTCCAGTTCGCCTGTTTGCCATAGGAGTGGCCTGACACATTGGCGATACATCCAAGGCCGACAGTCTTGGAAGGTTTTATACCAGACTTGTACTGCCAGACTTGGAAATTCCCGACATTCACGGTGCTTTGAAAAGAGGCTAGGTCAACGAAGATCAGCCCGTTTTTGACGGTGAATATATTACCGCCGCCATATGGCGAGCCGACGAACGATCCAGTGGATTGCCACTGAAGTTGACATGTCTGGGTTACGGAAAACTATTCAACCAGCCAACAGCCATGAGCCGTGGAATATGCCGAGCTTGGGTTCCCTAGCGCTTGCACGGTCCCATCCGGATAGACAAGCAGCGAGAACGCGCATTGCGGGAATGCGATAACAGATCGTCCGACATCGGTAGAAGGTCGGTATTCAATCGGTATTGTTTCGTTCATCGTCGAATAGTTGTTCTGTGCACTTTGATTGAATTTGACATTGCCGTTGACGGTAACGATGTTCCCGATTCTGTTAAGGACAATCCTATCTGCAGAATACGGCGGTTTCCATGGCTGGGTTACGGAAAGCTATTAAAAGTGGATTTCCACGATTCCGCCTGTGACAGCCACTTCGGGGCCAACGAGGAGGTTGACGGTCCCGTCCGGCGCGATCGATACTTGGACTGAACGTTGCAGATATGACGGGTGGATGAATGGAATCGCCACTGTCGTTCCAGACGATAGTATGGCTCTGCCATTCAAAGCCTTAATCGCGTTCGGATTGGGTATTTTCCCGATTGGATAGATTCCTCCGTTGCCATTGCTTTTCCCGAACGGTAGGGTTACGGAAAACTACGCGGCTCCGATGATGAGTCGCTCCCATGCTCTCTGCAGACTCTTCAACACCGACAGGTCGGGTTTCAAATAGTAGCGGGCTGTGGTCTTGATGTCGCTGTGTCCAAGCTGGCGCGCCACTACCGAGATGTCGGCTCCGGCCGTGATTGCCAGAGTGCCGAAAGTGTGTCTGAGGTTCCTTGGCGGCACGCAGGGGAGTTTCATGCGTTGGCACCATGACGTGTAATGAGCTGCCACCTGGTTGGCGTTCAGATCGCCGACCAGCCTGCCGGTTCTGCCGTGGCGCAATTGCGCGAGCCGTTTGACTGCGAACCGTGGTAGTGCGACCGTCCGTCGGCTCTGGTCGGTCTTCGGGTCGGTGACCGTTTCATGTCCAGCGACCCATTGCACTGACCTTTTGACGGTCACGATTCCCCGGCGTAAATCCAAGTCGGCCCATTCAATGCCGACGGACTCGCATCGGCGCAGTCCCGCGCAGACGGAGACCAATAACCAGGCTTCCAACGCGTGACCGTAGAAGCCTTTGAGCAGCCGTCTTACCTGTCTGGCGTCGAGCACGCGCGGCTCATACCGTCGCAGGTGCGGCAGTCTGATTTCACGACGTGTCACGTCATTGTCGGTGACTCCCTTGCGATAGGCGAGTCGGAGTATCGCCCGCAGCACGGCCCACGCCTTGCGTGCGGCGCCGGCCTGATTGAACGAGCCGAGCCACTCCTCGATGTCGTTCGCGGTGATCGACTCCATGTCGACGTCAGCCCATTTCGGCTGGATGTGGCAGCGGTAGGCCGACTTGTAGCCCACCCTCGTGCACTCGCGGAGCTTCCCGCAGGAGGGCCACCAGACCTCATTCACAAACGTTCCCAACAACATTTCAACCTCCAAAATCCCACACGTGGTTATCGCGGCTTCCAACGGTAGCCACGTGTGGGATTTTCCTTTCGGAAGGATTCCCAATGAGCCAGGAAACCATCGTCGCAATCGTTGTCGCCATCATCGGCAGCGGAGGCAGCGGCGTGTTCGTCACCTGGATTCTGAGCAAGGTCGACCAACGTCACGATCCACTGCATGAGGGCGTCAGGGAACTGTTGTTCTGCAAACTCGAGGCTCTGCACCGTCAGATGGTCGATGCAGGTGGTGTTGCGAGCATTCCGTTGAAGCAAAGCGCGGAACGAATATATGCCGCTTACCACGGTCTGGGCGGCAATGGAACCGGAACCTCGATGATCCAAGACATACGTGACGCGCATATCGCGAACACAGATTGAAAGATTCAAAAGATTTCCACACCGTCCGTACAAGGCGGACGGTACGGACAAAGGAAAGGAGAGGAATTGAACATCCTCAACAAAGGCAAGCCGAAACACAAGCGCATGAATCCACGCCGACAATGGCGCAAGCTACTGACCGCGCTCACGGTCGCCATATCCATGGCGGTCGCGCCGGCCGCGATGGCCGACATGAACGGGTACGACATCTCGAACTGGCAGTGCGGCATCGACACCGCGACCGTGCCGGCAGATTTCGTCATCGTCGGCACCACATGGGGATCCGGCGGCGTGTACGGTGGTTGCCTGTCCAACGGCGTCAACACCGACGCGAACCGTCAGCTCGCCGGCGCCGTCAACAGTGGTAAGGAGACCGGCGTCTACCATTACGCGCGCGGCGGCAACCCGGAGACCGAAGCCCGGTTCTTCGTCGACAATGTGCGCGGATACGTGCACAGGAGCGTCCTGATCCTCGACTGGGAGGCGCAGGACAACGCCGCCTGGGGCGACAAGCAGTGGCCACGCCGCTGGGCCCGCGAGGTCAAGCGACTGACGGGCGTGAACCCCATCATCTACACGATGGACTCCGGCTACTGGCAGGTCGCCGGCATGGAGACCGAGCTGAACTGCGGCATCTGGATCGCCCAGTACGCCACGAACATGGTCACCGGTTACCAGACTGCGCCGTGGAATATCGGCGCCCGCGGCGAGGTGATGAGGCAGTACACGTCCAACGGCAGTCTCAGCGGCTGGTCTGGACGACTCGACCTGAACAAGTTCCGTGGCGACCGCGCGGCATGGCGCAAGTACGCGAACCCTGATGACAAGGGCGCGGCGGATCTGCCGAGTGTCAAGCCGAAACCTCAGCCCACGACCGCTCCGGCGGTCGACCTGAACGCTTTGGCCACGCGCACCATCCGCGGCGATTTCGGCAATGATCCGGCCCGCAGGCAGGCGTTGGGTGGCAATTACGCGGCGGTCATGCAGATCGTCAACAGTCGCCTCGGCGGAGGTTCCGGCGGAACGGCCGCCACGGGTTCGCGTAGCGTCGTGGTCCGTTCCGGTGACACCATGAGTGCTATCGTCGCGAGGACCGGACTCCAGCCGGTGTCCGCCTGGCGTGTACCGAGCGGTGACGTCAATCGGATCTATCCGGGGCAGACCGTCACCTATGGCGGCGCGTCCGCGTCCACCGCTTCGAGCGTGGTCGGAGGCCATGTGGTCCGTTCCGGCGAAAGCCTGTGGAGCATCTACGGCTCCGGCTGGCAGTCGGCTGCCGCACGCAATGGCATCCGCAGCCCATACGTTATCTATCCCGGACAGTACCTGCGCTGAAACTCCCGTTTCCACGACTTTAAGCGTTGTGGAGACGGTTGCCGCAATGTTTAAGGAGGTGAAAAATGGATGAATCCAATAGCCCGCAATCCGATTACCTGCTGCCGGGCAGGGTATACGACATACTCAAGTGGCTCGCGTTGATCGCTTTGCCGGCCGTCGCATGGCTCGTCGGAGCGGTCGGCCCGCAATGGGGACTGCCACACTGCGGCGAACTCGTTACGACCATCAACGCGATCGGTTTGTTCGTCGGCGCTCTAATCGGCGTGAGCCAGCTCACGTCTGTCAAGGCCGACGAGGACGGCCAGTGATTAATTTTCTGACGTGAGACTCGAACTCGCCCCTCTCTCAGCTTCTATGCTGGGGGAGGGGCCTTTTTCATTTTCCGATGGAAGGCTGCGCGGTTCGACCACATCGACACGATATCGACACGATGACAGTTGCGAACAGTTAATTTCAACAAAGCGAACCACTGCGTATCGTATTGTCACGAACGTTGGAATTTCAACGTTCTTGACAATGCTCACACCCGGCTACGCTCAGTCATGCCATGCCCGAATATAGCAGAATGTCGCAGGTTCAAATCCTGTCAGCCCGACAAAAAGCCCGGAGTTCCAATGGTTTTGCCACTTGGAATTCCGGGCTTCAATGATTGTGCGCACAAAAGAAACTCAGATGCCACGCATGTTGTAGTCGGCGCTCAGATCATTCATGGCATGCAGGATCTTGTATGTGTAGGCCAACGGCCCGACGATGATCAACGTGCCGAGAACGCTCCATAGCCAGTATGTCGCGGCCGTCACGGTCACCGGCAAATGCCGGGCGGCCTGTTCGGTGCCGATTCGAGCGCTGAGACGATGGTTCCAGACAAGCCAGCCGATGCCGAAAGTCAGCCAGCCGACAATGAAGAACATGAGGCAATAGTGCATGGTGCGCTTGCCGTCGCGACGCGTGGCGATCAGGTTCAAGGTTTCCCCAACCTCACTCATCTGCCAAATGTCGTAGATGCCGAAAGTGATGAGACCAAGCAGCACGAATTTGAGCAGACCGCGTTTGGTACGCAACGCCGCTCCCGCCGGAACGGGAACCGGAGCCATTGGCTGAGGCTGTTGAGCGGCAGGCGGATAATATTGCTGCGATGCGGACGCGTAGGGCTGCGGCTGCGGCACGGCCGCATTCGGTTGTTGGGGGTGCGGCACAGGCACATATGGCTGTGGTTGCTGTGGCGATGTCATTCTATGCGCTCGCTCTCCTCCACATTGAGGTGAAAAAGAACGGACGTCGTCAAAGGACGCCTACACGCAATGATAGGCAGATGGGGAAGGAGTTGTATAGTTTGCATCCCATATGGATACCAGCATGTCGCTGACGAGATGGACACGTCTTTTTCCGCAGGTTTTGGTTACCATGGGTCGCATGGAAGCACTTCAAGAGAACCTATGGCCGGCACCGTATGCCGGCAAACCGCTCAACGCCACTGTGGTGGTGCCGGGTAGCAAATCCCTGTCGAACCGGTATCTCATTCTCGCGGCTCTCGGATCGGAGCCCGTGCGTTTGGTAGGGCTGCTGCGCTCGCGTGACACCGAGCTGATGATGGAGGCGTTACGTGCGCTTGGCGTCCGCTGTGAGGTTGATGTCGAAACTGATACGACGGTAACGGTGACGCCGCCAGCGGATGGCCACTTCCATGGCGATGCGAAAATTTACTGCGGACTTGCCGGCACGGTGATGCGTTTCGTGCCGGGACTTGCGCTGTTCGCCGATGGTCCCGTCGATTTCGATGGCGATGAGCAGGCATATGCCCGCCCGATGAAACCGGTGTTGGATGGCTTGCGGCAGTTGGGCGCGACCATTGAATACCACGGTGAAGAAGGCCGTCTGCCGTTCACAATCACTCCGCCCGCATTTGATTCGGCCGTGCGCGAAACGCCGAATGTGGTTTCCATCGATTCGTCCGGCTCTTCGCAGTTCATTTCCGGCCTGTTGCTGATCGGCTCGCGTGTGCCAGGCGGCCTTGAGCTGCACCATACGGGGAAAAAGACTCCAAGCCTGCCGCATATCCGAATGACGGTGGCCGTCGCTCTCCTTACGGAGAACGTGGATTGAAATTCCGACCTGGCCGCGGACGATCAGGGAGGATACGGTCGCTCTCCTTACGGAGAGCGTGGATTGAAATTTGCGCCATAGCTGACGAAAAGCTGCTTCCACGCGTCGCTCTCCTTACGGAGAGCGTGGATTGAAATGGTTTGACCGGCTACGCGATTCGCGTCACGGGCAGTCGCTCTCCTTACGGAGAGCGTGGATTGAAATCTGCCGCAGCGTGACGAGCTGGTCACGCAGGATATGTCGCTCTCCTTACGGAGAGCGTGGATTGAAATTAAGGACGAATCATGAGTATCACCATAGAGAATCGTCGCTCTCCTTACGGAGAGCGTGGATTGAAATCACAAGTCTCGCCTATAACTTAGGACACTAGAGGTCGCTCTCCTTACGGAGAGCGTGGATTGAAATCACAAGTCTCGCCTATAACTTA
>ERZ779892.3010-NODE-3010-length-12412-cov-3.392409_pt1 | contig 12412 bp, 9 predicted proteins | sample MGYA00511552_ERZ779892 | MGnify/ENA primary metagenome ERZ779892 (study PRJEB29588, sample SAMEA2154561) | human gut metagenome | biome: human gut; feature: human-associated habitat; material: faeces | place: Denmark | collected 2008/2010 ... | reverse complement strand
ATCATGGGAATTGACGTTGCTTCCGAAGGTCCTTTGAGCAAGAAGCATAAAGCCTCGTATATCTTTAATTATCGTTATTCTACCACAGGATTACTGAATCTTGACGGTGGAACGATGGACTATCAGGACCTGAACTTCAAACTGAACTTTCCCACAAAGATGGCCGGGACTTTCTCGGTATGGGGAACCAGCCTGATTGACAAATTTAAGAGTGACATGGAGAGGAACCCTGAGAAATGGGAATATCTGGGCGACCGCAGCGAATCACGTGACAAGCAGTATATGGCTGCCGGAGGTATCAGTCACCGTTACTTTTTCAATAGTGACGCATCGCTGAAAACAACCGTTGCCGCTACCTACTCGCAGTTGGACGGAGGCGCTTCCATGTTCAATCATGCGTTGGAATCGACTCCTTATATGGACCTTGAATCAAGGCATACCAACCTGATACTGACCAGCACCTTCAACCGTAAATTCAGTAACCGCTTTACCAATAAGACAGGATTCACTTATACTGCCATGTTTTATGACATGAACCTTGCCATAGCTCCATACGAAGCTCAGCTGCTGGAAACGGTATCGAAGGGAGATGGCAATACGAGTCTGATTTCTGCTTACAATAGTTCTTCTGTCGGACTGAGTGACCGTTGGACTCTCAATGCCGGTATCTACGGACAATACCTGACGCTGAATAATAAATGGTCTGTCGAACCCCGTGCCGGACTGAAATGGCAGGCTACCCCAAAAGCGACCTTTGCTTTAGCTTACGGCATATACAGCCGGATGGAGAAAATGGACGTCTACTTTGTGAAAACGAAGAGCACGGGAAATCAATCCGTCAACAAGAACCTCAACTTCACCAAGGCGCAGCACATCATGTTGTCTTTCGGCTACAAGATTTCGGACCGCATGAATCTGAAAATAGAACCATATGTACAGTTCCTGCACGATGTACCGGTAATGGCGGACAGTTCCTATTCCGTACTCAACCGCTCCGACTTTTATGTAGAAGATGCGCTTGTCAACAAAGGAAGAGGCCGGAATATCGGGATTGACATAACCCTCGAACGCTTCCTGGAAAAAGGACTTTATTACATGATCTCCGGTTCGTTGTTCGACTCCCGTTACCGTGGCGGAGACGGTGTATGGTACAACACGAAGTTTAACCGCAACTATGTCATCAACGGACTGATCGGCAAGGAGTGGATGTTGGGACGCAACAAACAGAATATTCTTAGCATCAACCTGAAACTGACCTTGCAGGGCGGCGACCGCTATTCCCCGATTGACATGGAAGCAACCATGAAGCATCCGGACAAGGAAGTGCAGTACGACGAAAGGAAGGCATTCTCCAAACAGTATTCGCCCATGTTGATCGGCAATTATACCGTCAGCTACCGCATCAACAAGAAAAAAGTATCTCATGAATTTGCTGTGAAGGGCTTGAATTTTATGGGCACGAAAGAGCACTACGGACATGAGTATAACGTGAAAACCGGAAAGATAGATGCAACCGACGGCTCTACCGTCCTGACTAATGTGAGTTATAAGCTTGAATTTTAGATATCCGGTATAGAGACCATAACGGAAAATGTTTTATCTTCGTACCCAATGAAGCATATGGCAACTGAAACAACTGCAGCAGGCAACGAATCGGCCTTTTTATATAGATTGCTCGTAAGTACGGCATTCCGATGGATGCGGTATCTGATACTTGTCATGGTGTTGGGTACTATCTCCTTCAATCAGGTCTTCATCATTTTTATGGACTATCGGGATATACTGGGCGTATGGATTTATGTGTTCACGTTTATATATATGCTCACATACGTTGGCGTTATTTGTCTGAACCTTTTCTGGTTATTCCCGAAATATTTGTTGAAAAGGCATTATATGACCTATCTGTCGGTGCTGTCTGTGGCAATGGTCATTGCGCTGCTGATACAGATGGTCATAGAATACCTTGCTTACTCCCATTGGCCGCAGCTTCATGCGCGGGGATCGTATTTCTCGGTTCCCATGCTGATGGACTACATTTCTTCTTTTATGCTGTCAACGCTTTGCATGATAGGAGGAACGATGACTTTGCTTCTGAAAGAATGGATGATTGAGAATCAGCGTGTTTCACAGATGGAAAAGGCGCACGTACTGTCCGAAGTGGAACAGCTCAAAGAGCAGGTCAGCCCCGAACTTCTTTTCAAAACGTTGCATCATTCGGGTGAACTGACATTGACCGAGCCGGAAAAGGCTTCGAAGATGTTGATGAAGCTGAGCCAGTTGCTGCGCTATCAGTTATATGATTGCAGCCGGCAAAAAGTATTGCTCAGTAGTGAAATCGCCTTCCTTACCAACTATCTGACATTGGAGCAAAGCTCCCTTCCGCAATTCCGCTATCAGTTTACTGCGGAAGGGGAGGTAAACAGGATGCTGGTTCCTCCTCTGCTCTTCATTCCTTTTGTGCAGCATATCATGGAGTTGGCGCACGAACAGCAAACCTTGCTTCCTGTCTCTCTGGACATTCATCTGAAAGCGGAGAAGGGTACGATTGTATTCACTTGTATGTGTCGGCAACTTAATCTCTCCGTAAACAGGGGGCTGGAACGGATCAGACAAAGGCTGGACTTATTGTATGGCGACCGCTACGGACTATCTTTGACTACGGAATGTATAAGACTGGAACTGAATGGAGGGGAACAATGAGAATAAGTACAAACGATAAAAATACGCTCGACAGGAATCCCGGTGACGGAACCATGAACAGCAGAAGTGTCACCGTTTTTCTGCTGAGTCCTCATTGCAGGATATACAGACATATCCTCTTGCAGGTGGCTGTTCTGCTGATTACAATCAATGTTTTTTGGTACGAGCCTTTGCAGGTGGTCTCTCTCTTGAAACGCTTTGGAGGCTGTCTGGTCTATTTCTTGTCTATGAATGCGGTGATATATACCAATCTGTACGTCCTGGTTCCTTCTTTTCTGCTAAAGAACCGTTTGGGTGGTTATGTTCTGGCTGCGATAGTAACCAACTTAGTGGTCATCTTTTTCCTTTCAGTTACGCAGGGAATGCTTTTTGAAGTTATTTTGCCTGTCAGGAATCCCGATGGATTTGCCACTTTCATCAACACCTTTTCGGGGATACTCACTATGGGCTTTGTCACCGCAGGTTCGGCAGCTATTTCATTGTTCACTCATTGGCTGCGTCATAATCTGCGCATTGATCAGCTGGAATCTACTACTTTGCAATCGGAACTGAAGTTCCTTAAGAGCCAGATTAATCCGCACTTTCTGTTCAATATGCTGAATAATGCCAATGTACTCATTCGGAAAAATCCCGCGGAGGCATCCAAAGTCTTATTCAAACTGGAAGATTTATTGCGTTACCAGATGAATGATAACTTCCGCGAACATGTACCTCTCCGCTCCGATATCCATTTCCTGAACGACTATCTGAATCTGGAAAAGGTACGGCGCGATCACTTTGATTACAATATCACAGAGGAAAGTAATATCGATGCCATACAATTACCGGCTTTGCTATTCATTCCCTTTGTAGAGAATGCGGTGAAACATAATTTCGACAGCGAACATCCGTCATACGTTCACCTTTTCTTTAAGGTCGAGGATAATCAATTGGAATTCCAGTGTGAGAACTCCAAGCCTGCCGTAGCAACAGGCAAAAGCCATGTGGGGGGAATCGGACTAACTAATATCCGACGCCGGCTTGAGCTCCTATACCTCGGTCGCTATTTACTGGAAGTAGCCGAGACAGAAAATAAGTATGTAGTAATTTTAAAACTGGATTTATGAATTGTATTATAATAGATGATGAACCACTAGCACGCGAAGCCATGGAAATGCTGGTGCAAGAAAATAAAGAGCTTTGCTTACTGGGCATGTTCAATAATGCCGTATCCGCCACACAGTTTATGGAAGAACATTCTGTCGACCTTATCTTTCTGGATATTCAGATGCCGGGTATCACCGGCATAGAGTTCGCACATACCGTCTCCAAACGAACCCTCATCATCTTTACGACCGCCTATACGGAATATGCATTGGACAGCTATGAAGTCGATGCTATCGATTATCTGGTGAAGCCTATAGAACCGGAACGCTTCCAAAAGGCAGTACAGAAAGCCCTCTCCTATCATTCATTATTGATGAAAGAGGAGAAAGAGGCCATTGAAACCAATGTTTCTTCCGAGTATTTCTTCGTGAAATCCGAACGGAAATACTTCAAAGTAAACTACACTGATATTCTCTTCATCGAAGGATTGAAAGACTATGTAATTCTTCAACTCCCGGAGCAGCGCATCATTACCCGCATGAATATGAAAGGCATCTCCGAGCTCCTGCCCCAGGATCTGTTCCTACGGGTAAACAAGTCCTATATCGTCAATACCCGTCACATCGATTCATTTGATAACAATGACATTTACATAGGTAATTATGAGATTGCCATAGGTAACAGCTACCGCGATACATTCTTTGAAGAATTTCTAATGAAAGGAAAAAGAAAAGAGTGATAAAGTGGTGAGGTGATAGAGTGATAAATTATCATTTATCAAAATAATCATGTACTTTTGTATTCCGGAATAAGTAACTTAACAGGTTTACAGATATGATACAAATTCGCCCCAGCCAGCTTTCAGATTTAGACTGCCTGATGGAGATATTCAATCATGCCCGCAAATTTATGGCATCTGTAGGAAACGGAAACCAGTGGATCAATGGCTACCCACAACGCGAGTTGATTGCCAAAGAAATCACCGACGGACATTGCTATGCATGTGAAGATGAGCATGGAAAAATCGTCGGCACATTCTGTTTTGTTCCGAGTCCCGATCCCTTTTATGCCATTATCGAAGACGGAGCCTGGTTGAATGATGATTCCTATTATGTGATTCACCGCATCGCCTCCGACGGAAGTTACAAAGGTATCGGCGATATCTGTTTAAACTGGTGCGCCAAGCAACATCCTAATTTACGTGCGGACACACATAAAGACAATATTATCATGCAAAATCTGCTCACAAGAAATGGCTTTATCCGCTGTGGAATCGTGTATGTATCTAATGGTACAGCAAGAATCGCATATCAAAAGATAGTCTGAACAATAATTGCTTTCACATAAATCTGTTATACACAGAATAAATAATCAAAAAACAGAAAAATCATAGAATAATGGAAGATACGGAGAAACAAGAACCTACGCAGTGGTTCGTCTTTTTTAAAGACCAACTGCTGCTGAAAAAGGAAAAAACAGAAAAAGGAGAAATAAAATACAGAGTACCTTACGGTACAGAACTACCGTTGAATCCCGGTACAGGTAGTACGATTCACGAAGTATTTCTACCTACGGATGAAATGGTACACGCATTCGCCATCGAACAACTCGTTGTGGAAACGGAAGAATGGGTTATGGTCAATCTCCGGGGTTCCTATGAATATATCACCTTGGATGAATATAAAGCTGCCGGAAAAGCATATCAGATATTGTATTGGGACCAACACAGCCGTTTTTGTCCTGCATGTGGTATGCCTACGGAACACAAGACACCTATCATGAAGAAGTGCCCTTCGTGTGCCTATGAAATATATCCGCCTATTTCTACAGCTATCATCGTATTGATACGTCGCGGAGAAGAAATCTTACTGGTACATGCCCATAACTTCCGCGGAACATTCTATGGCCTGGTAGCCGGTTTTCTTGAGGTAGGAGAAACTCTGGAACAATGTGTACAACGTGAAGTAATGGAAGAAACCGGATTGCGGGTGAAGAATATCACTTATTTCGGTAACCAACCCTGGCCCTATCCCAGCGGATTGATGGTAGGTTTTATTGCCGATTATGAAAGTGGAGAAATCAAGTTGCAAAAAGACGAACTCAGTGCCGGAGCATTCTATTCGAAAGAAAATATGCCGGAAATTCCACGAAAACTGAGCATAGCACGAAAGATGATAGACTGGTGGCTAAGCAATAATTAAAAGACAAAAAACATTCAAATAAAAACAGATTGCGGAGGACATGCATTCAACAAACGAACAACTACGAATGAAACGACTCTCATTCACATCAACCAATTAGCATGCAACCGCAATCTGTATATCTTCTCATCTCCCGGTCATCCGACCTTCATCAAATCATTCTAAATATATCCATCAGAAACAAAAGAGGATAATGGCAATTTATATCAACTGGTGCTTTCACTATTGAAAACGTTCTTACGCCACTAATTGCCAAAATCCCCTTTTACCATCCTGATGGCTATTAACTAAGGTTTAGGTTAGGTTCATACGTTGCATATAAAACGGCATTTAACAGAGAATGATTTCAGAGTTGACTTAAAGAAAGCAAAAGAACCTTAAAGCGGAAAGAATGTCCACGCTAACGGATAAAAAACAGAAAAGGTGCAACCCTTCGCAGGATTACACCTTCCCTTCTGCCTATCAGCAGTTTATCTTTCTCAAATACCGAGTGACTTGCGTACTGCTACCACCTTCTCTTCTGCTTCCGCATCAGCACTGGCATAGCATTTCGGGCAACCCATTTCACCCTTCACCTCAATATAGAACTTAATTTTCGGTTCAGTACCCGACGGACGAACAGAAATCTTTGTACCGTCTTCTGTGAAGTATTGCAGCACATTTGAAGCTTCCGGCATATCCAGTTCACTAACCTTTCCCTCGGCATCAGTAATCTTCAACGTCTTATAATCCTTAATCAGTTTAACAGGTGAACCTCCGATTTCCTTCGGCGGATTGGCACGGAAATTATCCATCATGGCTTTGATTTCATCTGCACCGCTCTTACCGGGTTTCACTACGTTTACAGTCGTTTCTTTAGAGAAACCATACTCTACGTAGATATCCATCAGTACGTCATACAATGTCTTGCCCTGGTCCTTAGCCCATGCACAGATCTCAGCCAGCAGTGAACAAGCAGAAACGGCATCTTTATCACGAACAAAGTCTTCTGCCAGGAAACCATAGCTCTCTTCACCACCACCAATGTATTGCTGCTTACCTTCGCTCAAACGGATTTCACGTGCGATCCACTTAAAACCAGTGTAGCAATCACGCATTTCAATCTTATTCTTATCAGCTACAGCCTTAATCAGTTCAGTAGTTACAATGGTCTTCACAATGAAGTCATTCGGCTGCATCTTACCCATTGCAATACGGTTCTTGATGATATAATACAGGAAGATCAGACAAGTCTGGTTACCATTGATAAGTACCCACTCACCCTTATCATCTTTACAAGCCATACCTACACGGTCAGCATCGGGGTCGCTGGCCATTACGATATCAGCATCGATCTTCTTCGCCAAAGCGATAGCCATAGAAAGTGCCTCAGCATTTTCCGGATTTGGAGATACCACTGTCGGGAAATTACCATCCTTCACCATCTGCTCAGGTACACAATTTACATTTTCAAATCCCCATTCTTTCAGAGAGGCAGGAATCAAAACACGACCTGCACCATGCAGCGGAGTATAAACAATGCTGAGATCTTTCTGACGCTTGATCACTTCCGGATCGATAGAAATAGAATGAACCATATCCAGATAGATCTTATCCACATCAGCACCGATAATCTGAATCAGGTCTTTATTACCTTTAAACTTAATGTCGGCAACTGTTACCTTATTTACTTCATCGATGATAGCGGTATCGTGCGGAGCAAGTACCTGTGCACCATCATCCCAATAAGCCTTATAACCGTTGTATTCTCTCGGATTGTGGCTTGCAGTGATATTGATACCACTTTGGCAACCGAAGTGACGGATAGCAAAAGAAACTTCCGGTGTAGGACGCAAATCATCGAAGAGATATACTTTGATACCGTTTGCCGAGAAGATATCTGCAGAAATCTGAGCAAACTTGTCGCTGTTGTTGCGGCAGTCATAACCTACCACCACAGAAATCTGCTCTTTATCCTTGAAGCATTTGTTCAGATAGTTGGAAAGTCCCTGTGTAGCAGCACCTACCGTGTAAATATTCATACGATTGGTTCCTGCGCCCATAATACCGCGCAAACCACCCGTTCCGAATTCCAAATCCTTATAAAAGCAATCTATCAGTTCGGTTTTATCTTCGTTCTCCAACATGCGTTTCACTTCCGCCTGAGTTTCGGCATCATAAGCCGGGGTGAGCCATCTCTGGGCTTTCTCAGTTACCTGTTTGATAAGTTCCTGGTTCTCCATATAATTATTGTTATTTTAGAGGTTAAAATATATCTGTTATTTGTAAGACACAAATGTAGGCGAATAAGTTCAAATATCCTACATTTTCATGAAAGATTTACACTGTATTGTACAGATTTCACAGGAGAAATGAAGTTCCTGTGAAATCTGCAACAGGGCATTATTCCGGCATTTTATAGCGGTCACCGGTTTGTTTAACATACTCTTCCAGGAATTCTTTCGGGTATCCGGGACGTATCACGCCTGCCGGCTGACCGATGGAATTACGTTCGAACTTACCATCTTTCATACGCTTCACTACACCATCATTATATTTTACGATAAGGAATTCGCCCAAACGTTTCCAAGTATCAAGAGTGCTTTGTGCAGTCATATTTGTATAGTTAGTCAGGAATGCTTTTGCTTGGGCAGGATCTTTGGCATATAGTTTGGATGCCGCTGATTCAATACCTTCCTGCGCATCATTGAAAATAGTTTCCATCTCCGACTGGCTTGCACGTACATCCTCAATCATCAGATCATAGCGAGGATAAACCATATTCGCCACCCAATTGAAAATCCAGAAAGAAGAATTCCATGAGAAAGTGATATAGTCGGCACCATCTACGCGTGAGTAGCATACAGGCACTTTATCCGTGCAGCAATATACAGGTGTGAACACCGTCATGTTGGCGTCATCCGTACCGAACCAAAGTACACCACCGATAGCGTCGGGCATAGAAGAACGCATCTGAGATACAAAAACAAAACCGGACTGCTGGGTAGAAATAGGACGTTCATTAAAATATTCCTGATCGTTCACCTTGAAAGAAAGTGGAGAAAGACGATAAGGCGTGTGGTAAGGGCCTGCACCGAAATCCTTGCTAATATCCAGCGGAGTACCTTCATAATGGTCGCGCATGGCATTCTTCACATCCTGTACGGAGATTTTGCGGTTTGCTTTCAGATAAAGCGGCATTGGCTGATCGGTTTTACCTTCTATATACGGAAGAAATTCTTCTCCACGGTCGGTAAACATATTGAAATAGCTCCATACACGGGCTTCACAGTAGCGACGTGCACCGAAATCCAGAGGAGCGTATGCATCTGCAAAACTGAAATCCTTATTCACGCCGGTAAAGTAACCTTTTTCGCGGGCAAAAGAAATCACATCGGAAGAATAAAGGCAATTATTCTTGTCGTTCATATCGAACTGATGGATACGGGACTGGTTGGCATGAGCAGAGATGCAATCATCCGGGATACGTACAGCTACCCATACGGCACCACGCACACCAGGGCCTTTACCTATCATTTCCATAATCCAGATCTCATTAGGATCGGCAATAGTGAAAGACTCACCACTGCTGTAATAGCCGTATTCCTGTACAAGATCGGTCATCACCTTAATGGCTTCACGGGCAGTACGGGCACGTTGCAATCCCAGGTAAATCAGACTGCCGTAATCAATAATACCGGTAGTATCCACCAATTCCGGACGACCGCCGAAAGTAGTCTCGGCAATAGTCAGCTGGAATTCGTTGATGTTACCAATAACATTGTAAGTCTGGCGGGCTTGCTCTATCCGGCCCAGATATTTGCCGGTATCCCACTCATGTACATCCATCAGAGTGCCTTTCTTATGTACACCGGCAGGGTAATGATATAACTCACCGAACAACCCGTAGGAGTCGGCAGAATAAGAAACGATGGTAGAACCGTCTGTAGAGGCATTTTTACCTACAATAAGATTGGTACAAGCCAATGCATTTACCACAGCTACTACCATACCTAAGACGGAAAGAGTCAGTCTTTTACTTTTCATACTTCAGTTATATTAATTATTAAATCAAATGTCGCATACAAGCAGCTACCTACCAAGTCCGTATCAACTCCGTACCAACTCCGTGTCAAGTCCGTAGTTATAGACACGGAGATGGTACGGAGATGACAAAGTTCAGACACAGGGTTATTTACCAGACAAACTCAAACTTTTCTGTTGTCTGATTCCCGCATCCATCCGTTACAGTCATCTCCACAACATGCTTGCCTCCCTTTTTTACATGATTCGGGTCGAGTTTGCACACCAGATTCCCACTGATGGAATTGGGTTTACCAAACAAGGCATACTTGCCGTCTATGGTTCCGCGGTAACTGCTGATACCGGTCTCTTCATCTTTTGCTTTGAATACGATGCGCCCTGTACCTCCCCACTGTTTCGGATTAAGCGGAGTAATTTTAGGCGGTATGGTATCAATGGCAACAGTGTAAGTACCCAATTCACGGATAGTAGTTTTCATAAAACCATCTTCATATCTGCCACCGATATTATACTTCTTGCCACGGCTACTCACACCTGCCACGTAATATTTCGTCGTATCTTCTAACGGACGATGACGCAGTCCGATACTCAATTCGCAACGGCCATGCAGAGGTATGCGTGTATCATTCAACTGATAGGTGAAAGCGATATCCCCACTATCAGCCCGTACAGTATAATTCAGGTATGCGTCGTCATAGAGCATACCTCGGGGGATGATCAGATTCAAGCCAGGTTCTTGCAGAATATTCACCTTATCCCAGCGAAAAACATATTTCTCCCGGTATTCCACAGGTTTTATTTCCGTACGCTTTCCATGTACGGTGAAACGCACTCTTGAAGTGTTTCCCAATGCATCTTTCAGCGTATAAACAAAGTGATAGGGACGTTCTTCATTGATCTCAATCAACCCCCGGTTGCCATTGGGAGCATGCAGCATGCGCAATGTATTTCCAGGCTCGATGAAAGACTTCATATACTGCCCATACGTCCACGAATTTATCATCCGGTTTTCGTTTTCCGAGAAACGGTCTACCACACTACGGAATACTTCCACACTATCTACTTCCAGAATGACAGTATGCACTCCGTAACGATTGCTCACTCCGTCCATATAATCATAGGCACGAATAGCTGATCCTATCAGTCCCCAGGCAGTAATCGGCTGTTTGGGATTAAGTGGAAAAGCCTGATGCTTCTGATTTCCTTCCACTACTCCCCTGCCCGGCTGTGGAAAGAGCATAATGCCTTCGGCACGAGGAGCCGTATTGTCTTTCACTTTCTTCTTAAAGAAGGGCAACGGGTCGATATAATCGTCCGTATCCGCCTCAAACACATCCAAGTGCAGGTGTGGACCGAAAGAATAACCGGTGTTACCACTCAGAGCGATAACTTGCCCTGCCTTTACAGGATATTCACCCGGTTCGGGTGTAATCTCCACTTCCCATGACTCCTTTTCATATTGCAAGTCTTCTACCCTACGGGCTACATCGCCCACAAAAGTACTAAGGTGTCGGTTGATGGTTTTATATCCGTTATTATAGGCTACATCAAGCACATAACCCGAACCATGTGTGACACGGATACGCGAAATATATCCTTCGGCCAAGGCATGCACCGGCTTACCGATAGTGCCTCCTGTTTTAAAATCCAGTCCGCCATGAAAGTGATTGGCACGTATTTCACCGAAGTTCCCGGAAAAAGTAATGGGGAAATCGAAAGGCGGAGTAAAGGTAGCATCCTGTGCATGAACAGCGGCAGGAATCTGCACCCCACCGAACAAAAATAAAAAAGATAAATATATAGTAGATTTGGTATATCTATTCATAGGTGTAATCTTTGTTTTTAAACGCAGGCAAAGATAAAAAATATCCCCATCTTTGCCGCAATAAATATCATAATTGTACTTGCATAATTCCCCAAAAGACATATCTTTGCAACGCAAACTATATAATAAGCACTTATATAAACATCAATGACCCATACAACTTTCACCTACACATGCCTTGTTTTAGCAATACTTATTGCCATAGGCTTTATAATAATGATTATCACCATACGTCGTTTACACAAGGCACAAAAGCAACTGCAAAAAGAGAATAAAACAGATGACCAGGAAAAAAAATATGACTGGTACAGGCACTAATCATTTCATATTCATACATGAACAACCTCCTGAGCAAAATATTGAAACTCAGCGGGCATCCGATTATTTCAGATTAAAACCTGTATAAAAATACTGTTGTAAAACACCTACTCTCAAAGTACATCGAAACACGGAAATCGCTACATTGCGACATGTTTAACCCCCAATTAAAATTGTAAGGTTATGATTATCGGAGTACCTAAGGAAATCAAAAACAACGAGAACCGTGTAGGAATGACCCCTGCCGGAGTAGCCGAGT
>ERZ779892.3008-NODE-3008-length-12420-cov-6.202588_pt1 | contig 12420 bp, 8 predicted proteins | sample MGYA00511552_ERZ779892 | MGnify/ENA primary metagenome ERZ779892 (study PRJEB29588, sample SAMEA2154561) | human gut metagenome | biome: human gut; feature: human-associated habitat; material: faeces | place: Denmark | collected 2008/2010 ... | reverse complement strand
ATGATGCTCTGAATGATCCCGGATACAATCAAATGAAATATCTGAAGAACTTGATGCTGACTTTCCCATTTTTCGAACGAGTACCGGATCAGTCTGTCATCGCCGGACAGAATGGCGAACGTTATGACCGTGCCATCGCAACACGCGGCAATGACTATCTGATGGTATATAACTATACCGGACGTCCGATGGAAGTTGATTTCAGCAAAATCAGCGGTGCCAAGAAGAACGCATGGTGGTACACTACCAAGGATGGTAAACTGGAATATATCGGTGAATTTGACAACGGTGTGCACAAGTTCCAGCACGATAGCGGCTACAGCAGCGGAAACGATCATATCCTGATTGTAGTAGACAGTAGTAAGGATTATGTGAAGAAAGACTGGACAGAACTGCCGGACCAGCAAGGTGCCGGAGCCTAGTTTCCATTCACTCTATCAAATTGACACTCATGAATAAAAAGATACTTATATTATCATTCTTATCTGTTCTGTTTCTTGCAGCAGGTCCGATACGTGCAGCCATAGGTGTAACCAATCTGCGGACAGAGCAGCTAAAGAATCCGTCGGGTATCGATACGCACCAACCCCGTCTGGGTTGGCGTATCGAGTCGAACGAACAGAATGTGATGCAAACAGCGTATCACATTCTTGTTGCTTCTTCTGCCGACTTGCTGGCGCAAGGAAAGGGAGATATTTGGGATTCAGGAAAGATAGAGTCCGACGCTTCCCAATGGATTGCTTATCAAGGTAAACCGCTAAAGCGTAATGCCCGCTATTATTGGAAAGTGAAGGTCTATACTAATAGAGGGGAAGCGGACTGGAGTGCTCCGGCCTTTTGGAGTATGGGATTGCTGAATGAAGCGGACTGGCAAGGCCAGTGGATTGGATTGGACCGTGCCGCTTCCGGTGACAGTGAAACCCAATGGAGCCGCTTGGCAGCCCGTTATCTCCGCAAAGAATTTGCGTTGAGCAGAGAGGTGAAACGTGCAACGGTACACATTGCTGGAATGGGACTTTATGAATTATTTATTAACGGACAGCGTATTGGCGATCAAGTGTTGGCCCCCACTCCTACCGACTATCGGAAAACAATTCTGTACAACACTTACGATGTGACACCACAACTTCGAAAAGAGAATGCTATTGGTGTGACATTGGGCAACGGACGTTTCTATACGATGCGCCAGAATTACAAACCGTACAAGATACCGACATTCGGCTATCCCAAACTCCGCCTGAATCTGATTGTGGAATATATGGATGGCAGTAAAGAAACGATTGCTACAAACACTTCATGGAAACTGACAACCGAAGGTGCTATCCGTAGCAATAACGAATATGACGGCGAAGAATATGATGCCCGCAAGGAATTGGGCAACTGGACACAAAGCGGTTATGACGACAAAAGCTGGATAGCGGCACAAAGAGTCAGTATTCCTTCAGGAACATTGCGTGCCCAAATAATGCCGGGTATGAAAGTAATGGATACATTAAAACCTGTTTCCATCCAAAAACTTGGTGATAAGTACATCCTTGATTTTGGTCAGAATATGGCTGGTTGGGTGCGGTTCCGCATTAAAGGACAAGCCGGTGACAGTATTCGTCTCCGTTTCGCAGAAACCTTGCAGGCCAATGGGGAACTCTATACTCGGAATCTACGTGACGCTCGTTCCACAGATACGTATATCGTAAGCGGACGCGAAGTGAAGGACATTACGTGGGCACCTCGTTTCGTGTATCATGGCTTCCGTTATGTGGAGGTCAGCAATTATCCGGATGCGCAACTTGGAGACTTCGTAGCTGAAGTCGTGGAAGACGAGATGACGCATACAGGATCTTTCAGTTGCTCTGACGAGACATTGAATAAGATTGTCCGTAATGCGTTTTGGGGAATCCGGAGTAATTATAAAGGTATGCCGGTAGACTGTCCGCAACGGAATGAACGTCAGCCTTGGTTGGGCGACCGCACCATGGGATGTTGGGGAGAGAGTATGCTTTTCGATAATTATGCAATGTATACCAAATGGACACGTGATATCCGCGAAGCACAACGTGAAGACGGTTGTATTCCCGATGTCGCTCCGGCCTATTGGAACTATTACTCGGACAATGTGACTTGGCCCGCGGCGTTGCCTATGGCTTGTGATATGCTTTTTACCAATTTCGGAGATAAACGTCCGATAGAGGAGAATTATCCGGCTATCAAAAAATGGGTGGCTCATATCCGTGAATACTATATGACAAAGGAATATATCATAACTAAAGATAAATATGGTGACTGGTGTGTTCCTCCCGAATCTTTGGAACTGATTCACAGTAAGGATCCTTCCCGCAAGACTGACGGTGCGCTGATCGCCACTGCCTATTATTTGAAAGTGTTGCAACTGATGCATCGTTTTGCCAGCCTGCAAGGACTGAAAGCCGATGCAGAAGAATGGGAAGAACTGGAACATCGTATGAAAGACGCATTCAATGCCCGCTTCTTGCATATAAAAGAGGGAACATCCCATGTGCCGGGACATACATTATATCCGGACAGTATCTACTATGGTAATAATACGGTCACTGCCAATATTCTGCCACTTGCTTTCGGGTTAGTGCCAAAGAATTACATCCATGAGGTTGCCAAAAATGCCGTAACTTCCATTATTACCACCAATAAGGGACATATCAGCACCGGAGTCATTGGTGTGCAATGGCTGTTGCGTGAATTAAGCCGTCGTGGTTATGCCGATGTGGCTTACTTGCTGGCTACCAACAAAACGTATCCTTCGTGGGGGTATATGGTTGGAAAAGGTGCTACCACCATTTGGGAATTATGGAATGGTGATACGGCAAATCCAGAAATGAACAGTGGCAACCATGTCATGCTTTTAGGAGATTTATTGCCTTGGTGTTTCAATAATCTGGCAGGTATCCGTGCAGACCGTTGGAAGTCCGGTTACAAACATATTATTTTCCAGCCGACTTTTGAGATTCAAGAGTTAAGCAATGTAGATGCATCTTATATGAGTATCTATGGAAAAATAACCAGCCGATGGAAGAAAACGCCCATGCATCTGGAATGGGATATTGAATTGCCTGCCAATACAACAGGCGAAGTACATTTGCCAGATGGTCGAAAAGAGAAGATCGGTTCGGGAAAACATCATTTTAGTATAGATATACCGACTAAGAACACAGCCATTCTAAGTGATGAATTTCTGTACGAAAAGGCCGCTTTCCCCGAATGTCACGGAGCTACTATTGTAGAGATGAAGAACGGAGATCTTGTCGCCTCTTTCTTTGGAGGAACGAAAGAACGCAATCCCGATTGTTGTATTTGGGTATGCCGTAAGCCGAAAGGCGCCAAAGAGTGGAGTGCTCCCAAACTTGCTGCCGATGGTGTGTTTTCACTCAAAGATCCGCAAGCTATATTAGCGGGAATCGACTCCACCTGTACACCGGTAAAAGATGCAAAAGGGAAACTCATCGCACGTCGGAAAGCGTGTTGGAATCCGGTACTGTTTCAAGTTCCGGGCGGAGATTTGATTCTCTTCTACAAAATAGGTCTGAAAGTGAGTGACTGGACAGGATGGTTGGTTCGTTCGCGTGACGGAGGAAAGACCTGGAGCAAGCGTGAACCTCTTCCTAAAGGTTTTCTAGGTCCTATCAAGAATAAGCCGGAATATATCGACGGTCGTATCATCTGTCCTTCCAGTACGGAAGGGAGTAAGGGCTGGCGTGTTCATTTCGAGATTTCTGATGATAAAGGAAAAACCTGGAAAATGGTAGGACCTTTGGAAGCAGAACTGTCCGTACCGACTCAGAACCGTAAAAAAGGAGGAATAAATACGGATGATCAGGAAGGCGGGGAAGCCATCAAAGGGGAAGGCGCTAAACCTATTTATGCGATACAACCTAGTATTTTAAAGCATAAGGACGGAAAATTGCAGATACTCTGCCGTACGCGCAATGCACAGATTGCAACAGCCTGGAGCAGTGACAATGGTGATACGTGGAGCAAAGTAACGCTGCTGGATGTTCCGAATAATAATTCCGGTACAGACGCCGTGACAATGAAAGATGGCAGGCATGTGCTTATTTATAATAATTTCTCTACATTGCCCGGAACTCCGAAAGGGCCTCGTACACCGCTTTGTGTAGCTATATCGGAGGATGGAATCAGCTGGAAGCCTGTTCTCACATTGGAGGATAGCCCGATCAGTCAATATTCTTATCCTAGCATTATTGAGGGTAAAGATGGAAAGCTGCATGCCATTTACACTTGGCGTCGTCAACGGATAAAATATGCCGAGATAGATCCGCTGAAGTTCTAAAAATCGAATAGTCATTTTACATAAATCGACCGCTCATTCCTATCCGAATGAGCGGTCGATTTGTCATAATCCTACGGTCCTTTCTCCGCAGACGAGCGGTTGTTCTTATTCAATCGAGCAGTCGATTCTTTGTTTTTATCCGTTTTATGTTTTACATTTGCAATAAATAAAAAGAACGATGGCAGACAACTATATAGAAAAACAGCAAGAGCTATATGAAGCCAGAAAGGCTGCTTGGAAACAAGCACAGAAATATGGTAAGAAGAAATCTACAACCGTTCATCCGGTCAAATCGGCTTCGTGTACTCCAATGGCCTCAAAACCAGAGACCTCCTCCAAAAGAGTATTTATAACAGGAGGAGCGGAAGGTATAGGCAAGGCAATAGTAGAAGCTTTTTGCCTGTCCGGCGATCAAGTCGCTTTTTGTGATATAAACGAAACAGCGGGACAAGAGACTGCAAAAGCAACCGGATCTATATTCCATAAAGTCGATGTCAGCGATAAGGATGCACTTGAAAGTTGTATACAACGTATTCTTTCCGAATGGAATGATATTGATATTATTGTCAACAACGTCGGTATCAGTCAATTTTCGTCTATCACCGAAACAAGCGTAGAGGATTTCGACAAAATACTTTCTATCAACCTACGTCCTGTATTTATCACCTCCCGCCTGCTTGCCATACATCGTAAAGAACAGTCCTCTCCTAACCCATACGGTCGGATTATCAATATCTGCTCCACACGTTACTTGATGAGTGAACCAGGAAGTGAAGGTTACGCAGCTTCTAAAGGCGGTATCTATTCTTTAACTCATGCACTGGCTTTATCGTTATCCGAATGGAATATCACCGTCAACTCTATTGCTCCGGGATGGATACAAACTCATGATTATGACCAACTCCAGCCGGAAGATCATTCACAACATCCTTCGCGACGGGTAGGCAAACCGGAAGATATTGCCCGTATGTGTTTGTTTCTCTGTGAAGAAAACAATGATTTCATCAATGGAGAAAATATCACGATTGACGGAGGAATGACGAAAAAGATGATTTATCTGGAGTAATTTGAGAATTTATCAGATACAATGATATGTCTTTATTATATCATTAATCGCCATGAGACTCTTTCAACACGCTTCGGGTGACTTCCACTCCTGTCTTCACTATCGAAGCAGCATGATGGAACTCCAACATATCATACGTATCGCCGGACATCTGAATTAAGATATCCGGCTGACAACGCTCTATCTGGTAACGGGTGATTTGTTGCATCATCATTCTCGAAGATTCTGTCAACAGATTATAAGGAGATATTTTCTTTTTCTTTCCGGTTTCAATGGGTGCATTCACATCGACAGCTATCAGAATGTCTCCTTCAGTGCGTTGCACATGACTCAATGGAAGAGGATTCAGAATACCTCCATCAATCAATACCATACCGTCTTTTCTTAATGGGCGGAAAAGCATAGGGATAGAAATAGACGCACGGATAGCTTCATGTAAGCTCCCTCTGTCAAACCTGACTTCCTGATCGCGGACAATATCCGTAGCCATCGCTACATAAGGGACAGGCAGGTCTTCGATATTCATATCCGGAATAATTTGTTTCAGTTCTTTAATAAAACGGTCACCTTTCACTAATCCATCCCGGCTTAAGGTAAGATCCGCCAATTCCCACATCTTGCGTTTGTCCCAACTAAACAGCCATTCTTTACATTCTTCCATTTTTCCTGAAGCATACATTGCTCCCACCATTGCTCCCATAGAACTTCCTGCAATGGAAGTAATCTCAAAGTTGTGACGAAGTAATTCTTCAATTACTCCTATATGTGCTATTCCACGTGCTCCCCCCATGGAAAGGACTAATGCTACTTTTTGCTTATCCATATCATATACATTTCTGTTAGCCATCTACAAAATAACACATTTTCTGCGAAAAAGATGTTTAGTAATCGTGAAGAAATAAATTATAGCAGTGTTTTAGGGGAACTAAAGCATAGCTTTAGATATGATAAAGCTATGCTTTGTCAGTTGCAAAGCATAGCTCTATTATATTCTTTTATTATCCCGGAGATTTTCCGGTTATGTAGAAGGTTAAGGGTTTACCCTCATTTTATTTCTTTCCTTGAGCCTTCTTTTCTGCGTTTCGCTTATTCACATAATCTTTGAACATCTGACGCCAGTTGCGACCATGCTCATTGAAATACTGTTCGCATTTGGTTTTATAAATTTCAAAGATAGCAGAAATCTGCTTCATATTCTTGTAGTCAATAGCTTGTTCGCGAGCCAATTTCAACTGTTCCAGAACGAAAGCTGTTTCCTCCTCTGTCATATTGGGCACAATGGCCTGATAACCTTTCAAGGTAAAAGCAACTTTACCTACCGTGTATTTATCCAGGATTTGTTCAATCTGTTCTTCCGTCAATACTCTGCGTAAATCTTTCATTAGCCTTTCATGTACTTCTTTCGGCATAGCGGAATCTGCAATCATTTCACGGTCGAGCTTGGAAAGCGGTTTGCCTGTCAGAGGATTGATACCCTCGGGGATTGTTGTATAAGGGTGCTCATTGTGCCAGTCACGCACTTTACGAAGATGATTATAAATGGCAGTTACTGCAAAACCTACCTTTTTATCATCGTTCAACTCTAAAGAAGCTACCCAGTCAATGGCTTTCTTTTCGAGAGAAGCATCTGATTTTAAATTAGCAAAAGCCTTCTTGTCAAAATAAGCAGCTACCTTGTCAAAAGAACGGATGGCGCCTTCAGGAAGCAAAGCTCCTTTTTCACCAAAACTATACATAGCGGATTCCGGTTCAATGGTGACCTTGCTTTCATCCAACATCTTTTTATCCAATTTGAATACTTCTGCGAAGAAGTCATAAACAGCATTCCGCTTATTCGGACCAAAGTCATGTTTCTCTTTGGGAAGATGTACATTCGTTACTTTATCTTTTGCCTGGTAGAATCCATAGATTCGTTGCAGATAAGGAAATTCAAGAGTAGGAACACTGGCCGTCCAGTCGCCACCATCCGATACGATCAGTTGTGGACGAGGAGCAAAAGTAGCGGCTAATTCCACATTACAGGTTCCTCCTGCAGATAATTGAATAGGCATTCCGCTTTCGCAGGGACAGCCACCGTCGAAGTGAGAAGCCAGGCTCACCACCGGAGCTGAAGCGGTGAAACGATCATCCAATACGCTCAACAATACAGTATGGGTACCTCCACCCGAACCACCATTCGTACCGATACGGCTGGTATCAATATCCTTACGGAAAGCAAGCATGTAGTCAAGAATCAATAAGCCGTTCATTGCCTGAATAGTGTGCGCCGCACTGCTACGGTGTGCCGCACTGCCAACTTGCAAAGCCGACTCTCCCCATCCAAACAAATCATAGTCTACACAAACAGCTCCCATACGTGCCAAAGTTCCCATACGTTGTTGTTGGTCTTCCCGATAACGTCCGCCACCAAAATGTCCGTTAGGGCAGATTATCAACGCATGTTTTCCTTTCGATTGGGGCGTGTAGATAGAACCGCAAACATATAATCCGGGAAGTGTTTCAAGCGCGAAATTCTGCACGGTATAGCCATCAAACTTACGTATCTTTGAAAGAATAGGTTTGGATTTGACACATTGAGCCAGCAAAGTATCGATACCTAAACGCTGACGTACCTCTTTTTTCAGAGAATCGGCACGAAGTTGAAAAGACTGTCGGTCTGTATAGAGTGTATTCAGATAAGCCAACATCTTCTCTCCGTCTGCATCTGTACGACGTGGATACTCGTATGCTTTCAGCTTATACATATTTCCTTTCTGCTTAACAAATTTATAATCGAAAGGTGCCAATACATTCGTCAAGGATTCTTCCACGGAATAAGGACGAATACGGAAATCGGCATAAGGCAGCACTTTTCCCACCGTATCAATGTCATATTTCAAACGGACTCCGAAACGGTTCTGTATATCCGTCAGTACTTCATTCAAGGGACGGGAAAATTCTGTCTCGTATGTTTGCGTCTGGGCTTCGGCCGAAAGAGATGCGGCAAGAAGCATAGTAAAAAGGATTCGTTTCATTTATTTTTAATTTATGCTAGTTGTTTTTTCACCATTGACGATTACGTCATCCATCATGATACGTTCACAATTTTCAAAGATACATTTCTGTTTCCCTCCCTGAATATGAATATCACGCAAAACGATGTCAGATATCGGCGCTTCTTCCAAGCCCACTATTTTGATCGGAGTCTTTACGTTTGTCACAGTCATTCCGCTGATATGTACGTTACGGAATATCGGAGTGCGTTCACTCTTAGGTTCGGCAGGCATTTTACTGTATTTCAAATTCAATACAACAGCTTCCTGTTTAATGTTGCTCATTACGACGTTGCTGACACGAATATCTTCAACGACTCCTCCCCTTCCACGGGTCGACTTAATACGGATTCCACGATCTGTTCCGTCAAACACACAATTGGAAATAGTAACTTTACGCACACTCCCACTCATCTCGCTGCCGATAACAACGCCTCCATGACCGGAAAGCATGGTGCAGTTGGTGATAGTGATATTCTCGCAAGGTACTCCCAAACGACGGGCCTGCGCATCTCTTCCCGACTTGATTGTGATGCAATCGTCTCCTACTGATATATGGCAGTCGCTGATATGTACATTGCGGCAGGATTCCGGATTCACTCCGTCCGTATTTGGTGAGGGCGCATTATCTATGGTGATCCCCTTTATGGTTACATTGTCGCAAAACTCCGGATTGACCGTCCAGAAGGGAGAATTTATGATTTTCACTCCTTCAATCTTTACTTTCTTACAACGAACGGGCTGAATAAACGGAGGACGGAAAAAGCGACGTTGTAATGTATTTACATAATCCTTGTTCGTTTCAGCATAAATTGCTGTCGTATCGTTTGCTGCATCCCATAGGGGCTGATATTTATTCACATCACGCATGCCATTGTCTTTCAAATCAATCATGACACGAAAGAACTCCATCCACCATTTCTTTCCTTGTCCGTCCAAAGTTCCTTCTCCTTTGATCGTAATATTCTCGGCATCTACCGCATAAATCAAAGGCTGGAAACTTTTCATCATCACTCCTTCATGACGAACCTCGACAAAAGGAAGATAGTCATCAAAGTTATCGGAAAAGAGCAAGGTAGCTCCGGCTTCCAACTCCAGTGTAATATTACTTTTCAGATGGATACTCCCCGTCAGATAAGTCCCGGCAGGAAAGAAAAGAGTACCTCCGCCCCCACGGTTCAGACGGTCAATCGTTGAATTGATTAGTTTTGTATTAAGAGTCTTGCCATTTGCTTTTGCACCGGCCTTCAGCATATCTACACGCTCGGCACGAAGAACTGTGGTTGCACAGAAGCAAAGAAAGACGATAAGAGTTGTTCGTAAATTCATAATCGATATTATTAAATTATATTTTATCATTGTCTTCTAAAAAATCATGCATATATTTTTTTTATTCTACAAGGTATATAAAAAAACAGATTTTTTACGCCCGGTAAATAAGAAAGTCAAGACCGCGACTATCTTTGTGGTAAAAACGAGGTCATAGGGTTTCCCCATCCTCATATGTCCAACGGGCTTGATGTCCCAATAAAAAAATACTTCTATGAAGGTAGTCTGCGGTCTTGACGTACACAAAGATAGTGTTTTTTGCTGTATTCTGTGTGCTAATGGAGAAAAAATCCAGCATAAATTCGGAGTTCTTACCGAAGAGTTGGTCACACTTCGCGACCTTATGGTCTCTGAAGGTGTTGAAGAGTGTGCAATGGAGAGTACCAGTATCTACTGGATACCCATATGGCGAGTGCTTGAAGGGTCAGTGAAACTTCATCTGGTAAACCCTTATTTTATAAAACAGCTTCCTGGCAAAAAGAGTGATGTGAATGATGCCGAATGGATAGCTACTTGTCTGAGTAAAGAACTGATAGCATCAAGCTTTGTTCCTGATGATAAAATTCAACGTCTGCGTCAATATGACAGAAGGATATTTGACCTGAATGCTTCCATAAGCCGCAATTTAGTCAAACTTGACCAATGCATCCAGAGGTGCAACATCAGAATCAGTAATTATATATCCACAACAGATTCCAAAGGGTACCGTTCAATAGTTAAACTTATATCCCAAGGTGTGACAGATGCGGAAGTCCTTGTGAAGGAACTGCATGGAAGAACAATCAACAGGCATGGCAGAGAAACATTGGTGAAAGCACTTACCGGAGTGGTCAGCGAGACCGACATAGACATTATAAAACAGCTTGTAGAAGAGATTGAATTGCAGCAACGGCACAAGGACGAAGCACAGCAAAAGATGACTGCACTATGCATGGAGTGGTTTCCTCAAGAAGTTGAAAACCTTCAGACTATACCGGGAGTGAAAGAACGTAGTGCGACCTCAATAATAGCAGAAATAGGAACAGACATGACACATTTCCAGACACCAAAGAAATTGGTGTCGTGGGTGGGGCTAAGACCCCGTAACGAGGAAAGCGCTGGCAAAATCAAGGCACGAGGTATCACACATGGTAACAGGTTTGTAAGAAAAACCATGATTGAATGTTCATGGGGAGCTGCACGTATGAAAGATTCATTTTTCGCAGAATTCTCATACAGGCAATGTATCGAAAGAAGAAAGAACAAGATGAAGGTGCAAGTAGCTATTGCGAGAAAAATACTTGTTGCAGTATGGTATGTACTTAGTCAGGGAACTCAGTATATCAAACCAACAGATCATTATACGGCAGCCCATATGACTGCCGTATAATGATACAACCGTCCGTTACAAGGTCAATATATTTGTGGTGATTATATCCCGTTTTCGCAAAGTGGCTATCGTTTCGGACGGAGTAGGACACCCGGTTGAGTTTTAATCTCGAAGAGGAAATTTACATAATTGTTCATTGTTCCGACTATAATCGGAACTGAACCGCCATGCAGTAGTGCAAGGAAAAAAGATGTAGAAAGGAATAGACACTCGTTTCCACTCACAAAGATAGTCGCGGTCTTGCTTTTCATAGAGGAAATATATATAAAATGTCTCTTTCATTTTGCACAAACCAATTGATATGTTCCGCTCTGTATCTCTTTCGGTTCTTTTTCGCCCGGGAGGTAAACGACAGCGGTAGTATTCACCGGAACAGACACGTTTAAAGTAAAAGTTCCATTCTCACAAGTCCAGTCCACATTAATGGTACCGTATAAAGTTTCATACGACGCTTTGACATATTTCAAATCTCCCACAGGTTGGGGAGCGATGATGAACTTCTGATAACCTTGTTTTGGAGTGGTAGAAGGACGAATACCGACCAGTGAATTAAAAAACCATTCATCAATCTGTCCCATCATAAAGTGATTCCAGGAAGAACCTTGACGGGGGTCCCACTGCTCGGTCAAAGTTGTAGCGCCGAATTTCAACTGGAAACCATATCCGGGAGCTTCTTCATGATTGAACATTTTATAAATAAGTTCATGTACTCCATTACGCGCCAATGTCTGAATCAGATAACGGTTTCCCACATCACCGGTAGTCAAACGGTTGCCATGTGCTTCCACATCTTTTATCAGATTCGCAAATACTTTCTCATTCAAATCTGCATCCGGCCGGTAGCTACCTTGTTCATCTGCATCCTGCGTCATTTGGAGGAACAACGGAAGCGCATTACTGCATTGGCTTCCTGTACCATATTGTGCCGTATCTTTATGAAGAAAACATTTATTAAATGCAACCATTATATCCTGTGCCAACGAAGTATAATAACGAGTGTCAAAGTCATTACCCACCATTTTCGCGGCTTGTACCAAATACATGACTGTCATGTAATAATGCGCAGTAGCCACCAAAGGAACGGGTGTATTCCGTGAGAATCCCGCACGAAAATCTCCGTAATCATACCAGTCTCCCAATCCGAAAGACAGAATACCTTTATCTGCACGAGTCTTGAGATAATCCACGTAACGACGCATATTCGGATAATATTTCTTAATCAATGAATCGTCTCCATAAGTCTCATAGTACATAAAAGGGAAAATAACCAAAGAACCACCCCACTCCGGAGATTCGGCAAAAG
>ERZ779892.2997-NODE-2997-length-12461-cov-16.023698_pt1 | contig 12461 bp, 6 predicted proteins | sample MGYA00511552_ERZ779892 | MGnify/ENA primary metagenome ERZ779892 (study PRJEB29588, sample SAMEA2154561) | human gut metagenome | biome: human gut; feature: human-associated habitat; material: faeces | place: Denmark | collected 2008/2010 ... | reverse complement strand
CGGCTACCCGGAGTACGTCCGGGAGTCCATGCAGCGGGTGGTATCCGGGGAAATCACCCTGGACGAGCACTGGAAGGCCCTGGAGGAGTTCAAGAAGGACTCCCCCTTCGCGGCGGAAATCGCGCGCTGTGAGGAAGAGCTGGCCGGCTACGAGAACCAGCTGCGGATGCTGAACAACCTGGGGGACGGCGAGTGGGCCAACAGCTTCGATATGTACGAAAACACCGCCGGGGAAATCGAGGCACGGGACGTGACCGCGCGCCGGCAGATGACACCGGAGCAGCGGCGGGAGACCATGCCCAACACCGGGGACGAGCGCACGGTGTATGCGGAGACCATGCAGGAGCTGGGCAGCGAATACGGGATGTGGGACACCATGCCGGAGAAACGGCAGTTCTCCATGAGCGAGCCGGTGGAGCAGACCCGCGACCTGCTGGCCCTGCATAACCTGACGCCGGAGAAGCTGCGCAGCACCCTGAAGCTGGGCGGGTTCCCCATGCCGTCCATCGCCGTCATCAGAGACCAGATGCAGCACGACAACTACGGGGAAATCACCATGGTGTTCGGGAAGGACACCATCGACCCCCAGGCGGACAGCCGGAACCGTGTATACGGCGGGGACGCCTGGACGCCCACCGCGCCCAGGGTGGACTATCCCATCAACTATGAGACGCAGAGGGCATTTGAAGACCGGGTGGAGCACCTGGCCGCAAACGTGGCGGGCGGAACCTTCAACCGGGCCAGCGTGCTGGGCACCATGGGCATCACCGGAGACAGCACCGATATGGGCATGGAGGAAATCATCCGGCGGCTGGCCAACGACAACGCGGTGCAGGCGGCCTATTTGGCAGACCAGGGCCAGAACGTGGAGCCGGTGATGAAGACCAAGCAGTTCGACAGCTACGGGAACGACACCCTGCAGCGGTATGCCGAGAGCATGGACATCCAGGAGCTGGCGGACATCGCGGCACGCATCGACGCCGGCGGCACCATGACGGACGAGGAAATCAGCAGGGCCAAGGAGTTCATCCGGGAAGCCATGCAGGCGCGGGGCGGGTTCAATACGTCCCCGCAGCGCATTGAGATGCGCATGAGCAAGGTGACGGACGAGCGCGTGGAGCGGTTCGCACAGCACGCCTGGGAGTACCTGCAGGACAACGGGGCCACCACGGACGAGGTGGACTACTACGCCACCAGGGACGCCCTGGAGGCGGCGGTGGACAAGCAGGCTGTGGCGGACTGGGCACGGCGGCAGCTGAACGGGCTGCTGGGCGAGCCGGGCATCTACAACGGCAGAGACCCCTTCACGCCGGCAGGGCGGAGCCGGAGCTTTGAGCAACTGCACTACCCCTACACCCTGGAGAACCTGGTGCGGGCCATGAGCACCACCCAGGAGGCCAGGGGCGAGGGGCTGTGGGGAGCGACGGCCAAGGGGCTGCAATCCGTTTCCACACCGGAGTATCAGAATGTGGACGAAATCCATGCCGACGAGGGCCGCCTGCAGAACCTGTCCCAGGAGGAGTATGACGCGCTGCTGAAGGACGTGGATGACGGTATCGAAGAGGTCATTGAGGCGGTGCGCAGCACCAACACGGCGCACAGCAGCAACCGATGGGAAGAGGCTGACATCATCGGGAGCGTCCTTATCGACGCGGCCAGAGGGCGGCATACACCGGCGGCGGTGGAGAGGGCATTCCGCAAGGAGGACTATACCATCAGCCGGGAGCTGGCGAAGCAAATCGTCGGCCTGTTCAACCAGGCGGCCAACGTGCCCACGGGGTACTTCGAGGCAAAGCCCCAGCGGGCGGTTCCGCTGAATGAAATCCTGGCGGCGGTGGTGCCGGACACCATGGACGCGGAGCTGCGGGCCGAGCTGGAGGGCGCGGGCGTGCCCACCATCACCTACCCGGAGGGAGATACCCAGCGGCGCATGGAGGCCGTGAACAGCGTGGAGGGCGCGAAGTTCTCCATCGACGAGGGCCTGGAAGAGAGAGGGCGGACGCGGGATGACCGGCAGGAAATCATGGCCCAGCTGCGCCGGTATGTCAGCGGAGACATCACCACCGCCCAGCTCCGGCGGTATCTGGACGACGTGGATGCCAGCGGGGAGACCATGGACACCAGCGCGGCCCAGGAAATCGTGGACAACGCCCACCGGGAAGGGTTGAGCGTGGACGAGTACCTGCGGCAGAACTGGGAGCTTTATGAGTATGACGGCGGCCTGAACGAGGAGGCCAGACAGGCCCTGGAGCTGGAGCGGGCGCAGGCCCGGCGGAGGTACAGCATCGAGGACGACGAGCGGGTTTTCTTTACCCCGCGCGGCGTGGAGGTGGTGCAGAACCCAACCACCCAGGAATACCAGCAGATGCGGGATGAAGCATACCAGGACTACCCGTGGCTGCGGGGAACCGGGGAGCCGGTGCTGCGGCATACCTACGACAGGGCCGGGAACGAGTATTACTGGCGGGCAGACCAGGCCGTCCACGCCCAGGTGGAGCCGTATATCAACGAGCATTACGGGACGCAGACCAGCCAGCAGTGGCAGTGGTGGACACGGGATGACGCGGACGAGTGGCCCACGGACTACGAGCGGCAGTACAGCGTGGACGAGGAGGCGCAGCTTCCCACGGCGGAGGAGACGGAGCGGGACATCATCAGCACCATGCCTGTGAAGGCCCAGCAGTACCTGCGCCGGGCGGAGCGGTATCTGCTGGACAAGGTGGGCGGGCTTCTGAACGTGCCGCGCTACGCCAAGCGGGAATACCTGCAGGACATCGTGCGGGAAATCTCCCTGGAGTACCTGCGGGAAGGGCGCGTATCTGAAGACACCGTTGACAGCCTGTTCGAGCGGGCCTACGACGAGGGCGTCGTGGTAGAGCGGGAGTTCTACGACCAGTACGCCGACTTGCGCAACTACCTGCGCACCACCAGGCTGACCATCGCGCCGGAGGATAGCGCGGACATCGCGGACTTCAACGACTTCCGCAAGAGCAACTTCGGACGGCTGAACATCAGCACCCAGGGCGGGACGAACATCGACCAGGTGTACCAGGAGCTGGCGGATATGTGGCCGGAGTTCTTCAATGAGGAACGGCACAGCCACCCGGCTGACCAACTGCTGCACATCGCGGACGTGGCGCAATCCTTCCAGGTGGCCGAGAAGAGCCTGGACGAATACTACGGCCCGGAGGCCGAGGAGTTCCGCCGGTGGGCGCGCCATGACTTCGAGGCAGCGGTATATGACGCTGTAAGCGAGCTGCGCAGCGTCCGGCGCTATGTGGAAGACCGGGCGGCCCAGGCCGGCGTGGAAGCGCCCCCCACCACCCAGGCGGAAGTCACGGAGATGTGGGGGCGGCTGAAGGATGCCCGGAGAACCTATGAGAAGGCAGCGGCCAGAAATCTGCTGACCGAGCACGATGAGGTGCAGGTGGGACGGCTGCTGCGCGGGGAAATCGAGCTTGAACACCTTGACCCGGAGCGGGACAACGTGCGGGGCGTCACCGCGGTCTACGAGGCAAAGCAGGAGTATGAGCGCCTGACCAGGCTTATCCGGCAGTGGAACCAGAGCCGGAAGGCTGCGCTGCGGCAGCAGGCTGACCGCTATCTGCAGACGGCCAACGACTGGAAGGACAAGAAGGCCGGCATCCTGTACTCCAGGGAGACCATGGAGCGGAACATCCGGGACATCGTGAACGACGAGACGCTGGCCGAGGAAATCAACAAGACCTACTTCACGCCGGTGCATGATGCCGCTGCTGCGGCCAATCGGATGAAGAACCAGTACAGAGACCGGGTGCGGGAGCTGAACCTGTCCAGGAACGTGGCCAAGGGCAACGTGGTATCCGAGGCCCACGCCGTCCAGCTGCTGGGCGAAGCGGAGGACAACATCCGTATGCTGGAGCAGAGCCGTGGCCGCATGAAGGCACGGGACGGGAAAAGCCTGGAGGACTGGAGGGGCGTTGTGGATGACCTGTGGGCGGAGAACCCCAACCTGGACGCGGACAAAATCCGGGCGGCAGTGGCCCAGTTCCGAACCATCTACGACGAGCTGTTCCAGCAGATGAACGAGGTGCGGGTGCGCAACGGGTACGAGCCGGTGAACTACCGGCGGGGGTACTTCCCCCACTTCCAGCCGGGGAACGGAGACGGCATCCTGGCCCAGTTCGGGAAGGCCCTGGGCATCGACACGGAGGTGACGGCGCTGCCCACCACCATCAACGGCCTGACCCACACCTTCCGCCCCGGCATCCGGTGGTTCGGGAACGCCCAGGAGCGCATGGGGTTCAACACCGCCTATGACGCGGTGGAGGGCTTCGACAGATACATCGAGGGCGTGGCCGATGTCATCCACCAGACCGATAACATCCAGCGCCTGCGGGCACTGGCCAGCCAGATGCGCTACCGCACCGGAGACGAGGGCATCCGCAAGCAGGTGGATGCCGTGGTGGCAGACCCCAACCTGACGGAGCAGGACAAGCAGAACCGCATCGAGAAAATCTATGAGACCGGGCGCTATACGCTGTCCAACTTCGTGGTGGAGCTGGAGGAGTACACCAATCTGCTGGCCAACAAGAAGAGCCGGGCAGACCGGAACATGGAGCAGGCGCTGGGCAGGAATATGTACAACCTGGTGAAGGCGCTGGAGAGCCGGGTGGCCGCCAACATGGTGGCCGTGAACCCGGCCAGCTGGCTGACCAACTTTATCCCGCTGACCCAGGGCGGCGCGCTGCTGGACAGAGGGATGCTGCTGAAGGGGATGTGGGACACCTTGAAAGCCTACAAGGTGGACGACGGCATCGTGGACAAGAGCAGCTTCCTGACCAACCGCCGGGGCAGCGACCCCATCGTGAAAACCTGGGCGCAGCGGGCATCCGCAACAGCATCCAGGCCCATGGAGTATATCGACCAGTTCGTGGCCGACAGCCTGGTGCGGGCCAGATACCGGCAGAACCTGGGCAAGAACATGAGCGAGGACGCGGCCATGGCGGAGGCAGACGCCTTTGCGGCCAGCGTCATGGCAGACCGGAGCAAGGGGGCGACGCCCACCTTGTTCAACCGCAGCAACCCCCTGACGAAGGTGTTCACCCAGTTCCAGCTGGAGGTAAACAACCAGTTGAGCTATCTCTTCAAGGATATGCCAAGGGACACGAGGGACAAGGGCATCGCGGCCCTGGCGGCGGCGCTGCTGAAGTTCTTCCTGGGGGCGTGGCTGTTCGACGAGCTGTATGAGTATGTCATCGGGCGCAGGCCGGGGCTTGACCCCATCGGCATCCTGAATGACGCGGTGGGAGACCTGACCGGCTATGAGCTGCCCAACCTGGTGGAGCTGGGCGTAGGAGCGGCCAGCGGGAATATCCCGTCCTTCCAGGTGGAGCAGGCTGGCCTGACGGAGGCCGGCGCGAACCTGGCCGGCAGCGCCCTGGAACAGCTGCCCTTCATCGGCGGCGTGCTGGGCGGTGGCCGCGTGCCAATCAGCAGCGCCATCCCGGACATCGGGAACCTGTGGAACGCGCTGACCAATGAGGACTGGAGCACGGGGAAGCGCCTGCAGGAGGTGCGGGACGAGCTGCTGGAGAAGCCGCTGGTCTACCTGGGGCTTCCCTTTGGTGGAGGCCAACTGAAGAAAATCTACGAGGGCATCGAGGGCGTCATCCAGGGCGGAAGCTATTCCGTCAACGCCGAGGGGGAGCAGGAGCTGCAGTACCCCATCTACAACGACACCGCCGGCCAGGCAATCGGGAACGCACTGCTGGCCGCCGTGTTCGGGCGGACTTCCCTGCCCACGGGCAGAGAGTGGATCGAGAGCGGGTTCAAAACACTGGGGGCGAAGCAGACCGCGGTGTATCAGGGGATGCTGGAGGCCGGCGTGCCCGGCGAGGAAGCCTACGCGCTGCTGGAACAGCTCCAGGGCGCGGAGAAGACCGAGACGGAGAGCGAGGCAGCCCAGGAGCGGAAACTGCTGGAGGAGTCCAGCATCTCCGGCGACGGAAAGAGCATCGTCTACTATGGCCTCATGGCAACAGACCGCGAGCGGGAGCTGATGGATGACCTGGCGGACGAGGACGCGGATATGGGGGAAGTGACCACCGCCCTCATGGCCATCAAAGACGCCGGGGCGCTGAAGGGCGCGGCGGCATCCAACGCAAAACGGGACGCCATCGCGGCGGCGGCCCTGTCCGAGGACGAGCAAATCCAGCTTTACAACTACACCTTCGGGGAGAAGCAGGACGACGGCAGCTATGTGAGCAGCAGGGCCGGAGACATCGACGCCTTCGCAAGCGCGGGCCTGTCCTTTGAGCAGTTTCTGGAGGCGCAGAACGAGTACAGCACCATCAACGAGCAGTACGACAGCTCCGGCGAGAAGGCCGTGGAGTTTGCCAGGTGGGTGAACAACCAGGGATTGACCGAGGAGCAGGCGGCGGTGGTGAAGGATGCCTTCACCTATTACAGCCAAATCCCGCAGAGCGGCGGATACTACGAGAAATTCGTGGCGGCGGGACTGAATGACCAGAGCGCCTACGACCTGAACGAGGCCCTGGACAGCCTGGAGCCGCCGGAGGGAGAAGACCAGGTGACAAGCCTGCAGCGGTATCAGGCGGTGGTTGGCGCCGGCCTGACAGAGAGCGAGCAGATGACCGCCATGGAGGAGCTGATGCCAGAGACCGAGTACGAAAAGCTCCGGGCGGGAAGCCTGCAGGGCGTCACGCCCAGGGCCTACGTCTCCTACAAGCAGGCACTGCCCCTCTACGATGCTGACGGGAACGGCAGCTTCAAGCAGGAGGAGGTACAGGCTGCGCTGGACTCCCTCCCCCTGACGACGGCGCAGAAGGCGGCCCTGTGGCAGATGCAAAATAAGAGCTGGAAGCCGCAGAACAACCCGTACAGCGTGAGCGTGAGCCAGCAGGTTTATGACGCGCTGAACACGGAGGACGGGGAGCTGACAGACTGGAGCGGCGAGCTGACGAACTGGGGCGGCATCACGCTGCCGACGGCGGAGGAAGCAGCGGGCACTGGGCTGAAGAACTGGAATTGAAAAAACACCCGCACCAGGAAATACCTGATGCGGGTGTTTCTCTATCCGTTCCAATCTACCAGAAGGCCGTCATCCCAGCAATCTTCACATGGTTCATAGCCATAGCTTTGGGCCAGCTCTATGTTGTAGATATAATACCGGCTGCCGGCGATATGGTGACAGCCCCAGTGGTGATACTTACTGCCGGATACAGTGACGATGCAGGCGTTTTGCCGGAAGAAGCTGACCTCCGGCGCATAGTCTCCAACGCCTGCGGCATACCCTTCGTCGAAGCCTTCGGAGCGCCCGGCCTCCTGGCCGGCGTCGTAGGCGTCCCGCGCCTCATGCTCCAGCTCCTCAACAGTGTCTTCGGCATCCGACAGCGCGCTGCGGGCCGATGTGAAAGAGAGAAAGGAAACGAGAAGGAGACAAGCCAGGACGAAGACGGAGAGCTGATAGCCGACCTTATCGAAGGACGGACATGGCCGGCGCTTCGGTTCCGGTTCGGGGCGAAGCGGTTCCTGCGCTTCGCCCGGTTCCGGGAGAGGGTCATCAAAAAAGTATACCGGGTCACTGTCAGAAAACTGATACCCGCAATCGCAGGCGGCGCATTTGTAATGATACTGCTTCCCACAAATGGGACAGGCACGAATACGAAGCATAGCATAGCCCCCTTACTTTTTCTTGCGCTTTAATCATCTTTTTTATGAGAATATCACTTACCCGTGGTATCGTCAATGGAGAATATGCAAAAGATGAGTAGCGGGGGCGATGAAGGATGCGTCTGTACACGCTGGACGGAAAGTGCAACATATCCGGCGTAAGGATACGGGAAGCGCGGCTGAAGGCCGGGATGACCCAGGAGGAGCTGGCGGTGCAGATGCAGCTGGCCGGCCTTCAGATGGGACAAATGGCGGTGAGCCGGATTGAGACCGGGAAGCGCCTGGTGCCAGACTTCGAGCTTCCACTGCTGGCGGAGGCACTGGGCGTGACCACGGACTGGCTGCTGGGAAGAACATGAAAGCACCCCCTGCTGCGGCAGAGGGTGCTCCTTTTTATGGGCTTGACTTCCTGCGCTAATCAGCTTTAGAATAAAGCGCAATAAAACGCAACAAATAGCAAAGCGAGGGCGCAGGCATGAAAAAGGACAAGAAAGAGAAAAAGCCGACGAAATTCAGCCATCTGACCTATTCCAACAGACTGAAAATCGAGAAGATGCGGAACGAGGGGTACAGCATCCAGGCTATTGCCGACGCCATCCATGTGCATTACACCACCGTATATCGGGAGCTGCGCAGGCCGGGCGTGACCTATCAGCACAAAAGGAGCGACTGGACATACGAAGAGAGGTACAGCGCGGATAAGGCCCAGGAGCAGTATGAACTGAATAAGACCGCAAAAGGGCGGCCTATCAAGCTGGGGAAAGACTTCGCCCTGGCTGACTTCATTGAGCACAAAATAGCGGACGAGCATTATTCCCCGGCGGCCATCATCATGGAAATCCGCGAGCAGGGCCTGCAGTTCGACACCGAGATATGCGAGAAGACCATCTACAACTACGTCAACAGCGGGGATGTATTCCTGCGAGTGACGAATAAGAACCTGCCGGAGCGGGGGCGGCGGAAGCGGAAGTACCGGAAGGTGAAGCCGGCCCGCGCACAGAAGGGGGAGAACATCGAGCATAGGCCGGCCCACATAGAGGAGCGGGAAGAACCGGGCCACTGGGAGATGGACACGGTAAAGGGGAAGCAGAAGACGAAGAAGTGCATCCTGGCCATGAGCGAGCGGAAGACCAGGAATGAAATCACCCTGCCCATCATGGGGGCGAAGATGGAGAATGTGGTGGCACAGCTGGATGCGCTGGAGCGCCGGTTGGGCAAGCGGTTCCCGGTGATATTCAAGAGCATCACCGTGGACAACGGGAGCGAGTTCCAGGACTGCGCCGGCATTGAGCGTTCCATCTTCGGCGGGAAGCGCACGACGGTATATTACTGCCATCCGTACAGCTCCTACGAGCGGGGAACCAACGAGAACCTGAACAAGATGCTGCGCCGCGTATTCCCGAAGGGCACCGACTTTGACCAGGTGCCGGACGAGGAAATCATCGCGGCGGCGGAATGGATGAACAACTACCCGCGCAAAGTCCTGGGAGGGACAACGGCAGCGCGCGCTTTTGCGAACTTTTTGGCCGAAATCTGAAGGGCAAAAATTTTTTGAAAAAATCTTGCGATAGGTATTGCTTTTTTCAAATTCGTGGCAAATTGCTGGAATATCTTGACTTTATGCGGATGATATGCTAAAATTTTTCCGGTTTTTAGGTGACTGTCTGCGGGTAGTCCGCCGGGAAATCCATTAGAATTTAACAGATCGGAGATACATATTATGGAAAGAATCAAGACTCTCGAGACTCGTAGCCTGTGCGACAGCGCCAAGAACGGCGGCTGCGGTGAGTGCCAGACTTCCTGCCAGTCTGCCTGCAAGACCAGCTGCGGCGTGGCAAATCAGAAGTGCGAGAACACCAACAAGTAATCAATCGCAATTTTCAAAAAGCTGCCGCCTGTTCAGGCGGCACTTTTTCTGTACGAGGAGAACGGAAGAATGGTACATCAGTATCAACTGAACGGCTACAACATCGTGCTGGACACCTGCTCCGGTGCCATTCATGTAGTGGATGAGGTAGCCTATGACATCATTGCGCTTTACCCGGATCACACGGCGGATGAGATCGTAACGGCAATGATGGAAAAATACGGCGCACGCGAGGATGTGACGGAGAAGGATCTGCGGGACTGCATTGATGACGTGGAGGCGCTGAAGCAGGCCGGGAAGCTCTATACCCCCGACACCTTCGCGGATATGGCCGGTACGTTCAAGGAGCGTTCCGGCGATGTGGTGAAGGCGCTGTGCCTGCATGTGGCGCACACCTGCAACCTGAACTGTTCCTACTGCTTCGCCAGCCAGGGGAAATACCACGGCGACCGCGCGCTGATGAGCTTCGAGGTGGGTAAGCAGGCGCTGGACTTCCTGATGGATCACTCCGGCAGCCGCACCAATCTGGAGGTGGACTTCTTCGGCGGTGAGCCGCTGATGAACTGGGACGTGGTGAAGCAGCTGGTGGAGTATGCCCGCAGTGTGGAAAAGGAGCGGGGCAAAAATTTCCGCTTTACGCTGACCACCAACGGTATGCTCATCGATGATGACGTGATCGACTTCGCCAACCGGGAAATGAGCAATGTGGTGCTGTCGCTGGATGGCCGCAAGGAAATTCATGACCGGCTGCGGGTGGACTATGCAGGCAACGGCAGCTATGAGCGCATTGTGCCTAAGTTCCAGAAGCTGGTAGAGGCCAGAGGCAACAAGAACTATTATATGCGCGGCACCTTTACCCATGCCAATCCGGACTTTACGAAGGACCTGTTCCACATGGCGGATCTGGGCTTCACGGAGTTGAGCATGGAGCCGGTGGTGTGCGCGCCGGAGGACCCCGCCGCACTGACAGCGGAGGATCTGGAGATCGTGAAGGACCAGTACGAGCTGCTGGCCAAGGATATGCTGCGCCGGGAAAAGGAAGGCAAGCCCATCACCTTCTATCACTACATGCTGGATCTGACGGGCGGCCCCTGCATTTACAAGCGGATCTCCGGCTGCGGCTCCGGCACGGAGTATATGGCTGTGACCCCTTGGGGAGACCTGTATCCCTGCCATCAGTTCGTGGGTGAGGAAGCCTACAAGCTGGGCGACATCTGGAACGGCGTGACCAATACGGCTCTGCGGGAGGAATTCCGCTCCTGCAACGCCTATGCCCGGCCAGAGTGCAATGACTGCTGGGCGAGATTCTACTGCTCCGGCGGCTGCGCAGCCAACGCCTTCCACGCCACGGGCTCTATCCGCGGCGTTTACGAGGCAGGCTGTGAATTGTTCCGCAAGCGTATTGAATGTGCCATCATGATGAAGGTGGCGGAAGATTCTGCCAAGGCCAACGGCTGATGGAAACGCCCATTGCTGACTTTGTCCGGCGGTACGTGGATTCCGGGATGGTCCGGGCGCATATGCCCGGCCACAAGGGAAAGCCCTTTCTGGGCTGTGAGACACTGGACATCACCGAGATCCAAGGTGCGGACAGCCTGTACGAAGCGGAGGGCATCATCCGGCGCAGTGAGTCCTATGCCGGGGAGCTGTTCGGTTCCGGCCGGACGGTGTACTCCACGGAGGGGTCCAGCCAGTGCATCCGGGCGATGCTGTATCTGGCGCTGACCTGCGGAAACGGGTCCCGGACGGTGGTGGCCGCCAGAAACGTACACCGGGCGTTTGTATACGCGGCGGCCCTACTGGATTTTGAGATCGTCTGGCTGTGGCCGGAGCGGAGCACATCTCTCTGTGGCTGCCCGGTATCGCCGGACACATTGGAGCGGACGCTGGCGACCCTGCCTGCGCCGCCGGCGGCGGTCTATCTCACCAGCCCGGACTATCTGGGCGGCATGGCGGACATTTCCGCTCTGGCAGAGATATGCCGGAAACACGGTACGCTGCTGGCGGTGGACAACGCCCACGGCGCCTATCTGCGGTTTCTGGAACCATCCTGTCACCCGCTGGAGTTGGGCGCAGACCTGTGCTGCGATTCGGCACACAAGACGCTGCCGGTGCTGACCGGCGGCGCGTACCTGCACATCAACCGTGCGGCGTCGGCATCTCTCCGGGAGAGTGCAAAAACAGCGATGGCCATGTTTGGTTCCACCAGTCCGTCCTACCTGACGCTGGCGTCGCTTGATCTGTGCAACCGCTATCTGGCGGATGGATACCGGGATCGCCTGCGGGAGATGTGTGGGCGTCTGGAGGAAGCGCGAAAGGCGCTGACGGCTGCCGGTTGGCAGGTGGAACCGTCGGACCCGCTGCGGCTGACTGTCAAGGCCCCAGCTGGGATGACCGGCGGGCAGTTGGCGAACCGACTGCGTGAGAGCGGTGTGGAATGTGAATACGCCGATCTGGATTTTTTGGTGCTGATGCTGACACCGGAGAATCGTGCGGCGGACATCGAACGGCTTCTGCATGCTTTTGGAACAAATGATGCCGTTTATGCGCCGCAGCCGACGTTGCCGCTGGCCCGTGGAGAACGGGTATGTTCCGTGCGGGAGGCGCTGTTTGCTCCACGGGAGACTGTACCGGCGGCACGGTCGCTGGGCCGGGTCTGCGGCGCCCCTACCGTGGGGTGTCCGCCTGCGATCCCCATTGCGGTGTCCGGTGAGCAAATTGGCCCGGAAGCGCTGGAACTGTTCCGGCGGTATGGCGTGGAGCAGGTGGAAGTCCTGCGCTGAAAACGGTTTTGAGAAAAGCAAGACCGGCAAATCTGAACACTGACAAACCGCAGACCCGGCAGTATTTACCGGGTCTGCGGTTTGTTTTGACTGTCTTGACAAAGGCAACCCCCGGCTATGCCGGGGGAGAAAAAGAG
>ERZ779892.2991-NODE-2991-length-12491-cov-4.150531_pt1 | contig 12491 bp, 12 predicted proteins | sample MGYA00511552_ERZ779892 | MGnify/ENA primary metagenome ERZ779892 (study PRJEB29588, sample SAMEA2154561) | human gut metagenome | biome: human gut; feature: human-associated habitat; material: faeces | place: Denmark | collected 2008/2010 ... | reverse complement strand
TATCAGGATTTTCCTCAACCGTTTCTATCAGATCTGAATTTATGGTCACTTTAGAACCATTCATTTTTGTGACATCAATCATATACCAACTCCCCTTTTCTTCTTTCTTTTTTCATATAACAGTGACGGCAAAGTTAAAAAGAAATAACTCTATCAATATCCTTACCATCACTGTTTTATTTAAGATACACTCTGCAGACGCATTTAACTGAATAAAATCCCGTTATACTTCTTGCAAAATATTTATTTAATCATAATTATCGTTTAAGGTTTACAAGTTCTTCAAGCATCGTATCTGATGTTGTGATAATTCTTGAGTTAGCCTGGAAACCTCTCTGTGTTGTGATCATACTTGTAAATTCTGCTGCGAGGTCAACATTTGACATTTCAAGTGCACCTACCGCAAAACTTCCTGAAAGACTTACATCCTCACCTACACCATCAAATGTTCCTGAGTTAAGTGTTGCTGAGAATAATGAATCACCCTCCGCCTCAAGACCTGACGGATTTGAGAATGTTGCCACAGCTATCTGTGCAAGAAGTTTCTTTGAACCATTGTTGTATGTACCATAAATCATACCCTTATCATCGATTGAAATACCTGACATCTCACCTGCCGTGTTACCCGTGCCTAGTCCTTTTGTACTTCCTTTGCTGTATGATGTGCTTGATACACCTGAGCTTGAATACTGTGTAAGACTTGAAAAATCTACTTTAACTCCGCCTGAATCAGTTGCAGGAACATACTTTGTAAATGTGTTGTCAAGAGTACCTGCATCAGTAACCTGAAATACAAGACTCTTCCCCCAGTCAGTTGAGGTATTTGGAATATTTGCATCACTAACGGTTGAAAAGTCACCTGTCTCGGCTATAAAAGAGAGTGTAGGCACTGTTCCTGTTCCTGTTATGGTAAACTCTCCTGTTTTCTGATTTATATCAGTAGTCTCATTTGCTATCGTGTATTCAACACCACCAAGATTTATCTTTACTTTTGTTGATGAATATGAAGTTGCTCCGTTAGCAACCGTTTTCTTCACAAAAATAGAATTTCCGTCCGCATCAGTTACATCGGCAAGTGTTACTGAATATACGGATGTTGCCTGTGCATCAGTTCCTGTTCCTGTAGTTCCTGAACCGTTTCTGTATAAGTTCATCTTAACTGTATATTCCTGACCAAGTTCATCGTAAAAACTGAATGTAAGCTTCTTACCGTTCTTTGTATCTATGATTGTCGGATCATTTACCACAAGGTCTGTATCCGCTTTATCAATATTACCTGTTATTGTAACTGCTGATGTTTCTGTAGGAGCATAGTACATATTGGCTGCAGACATTACCTGAAGATCCTGAACCGTATTTTTTACAATACTCTGATTTCCCTGTGCGTCTGTCTGTGCCATCCATCCCTGAACAGTAGCTCCGTTTGTCGTACAGTATAATGTACCGTTTGCATCTACATTTAATGCTCCTGACTTTGTAAAGTATGTAGCTCCTGCTGATTTAACGATAAGGAATGAATCTCCGTTTATTGCCACATCAAGTGCTCTGTTTGTCGTCTGTGTTCCACCCGGCTCTGTTATATTTGTCGTTATTGATGCAACTGTTGATCCAAGACCTATCTGCTTTGCATTTGTACCGGCTGCTCCTGTTGCTGCATCTGCACCTGTTGCATTTGACATTGTCTGATAAAACTGATCAGCAAAGTTTACACTGCTTGACTTAAATCCTACCGTGTTTACATTGGCAATATTGTTACCAATAACATCCATCTTTGTCTGGTGTGTTTTAAGACCTGCAACACCAGAATAGAGTGATCTCATCATAATATTTTTCCTCCTTCATATAAAATACAAAAATTTTGTATTTTCAAAAGCTTTGATACTTTGGGATTTATCAATCAGTCAAAATCCCTACGCTTCCTTATGAGGTCCGGCGTATAAGTATTTTAGCTTATCACTGCTCCGTCAATATTCGTAAATATTGAATCTGTTTTGTCATTCATCGCTGTAATAACCGTATTGTTTTTAACATTGACGATAAATGCCAAGTCATCTACCATTACCAAAGACTCCTGAATTCCTTTTTCCCTAGCCTTCGTTGTGCCATTTTCAAGACGCTCCATCTGCTCCGCAGATAAGTTAATATTTCTGTCTGCCAGTCTCTCATTGGCATGCTTTGAAAATTTTAAGCTCTCAGCAGAATTTTTCTGAGTAGAGTTGAGTATTTCCTCAAATGAATCCTTTGAGTCAGTGGATGTATTTCTGTTTACACTTTTCTGATTTATGAGCTGACTTGCCATTTTACTGATAGATGAATAACCATCATTAAGTCGTTGCATAATCTCCACCTCTCTCTTATTTTCCCTTTTTCAATCCTGCCTACTCAGTTTTTGCTGTACTGTTGTCTGTATCCGTACTTCCATCAGAATCATTGTCAGACTTGTCTGTATCTGTTTTGTCAGAAGATGAATTATCCCCCGTTGTTTCTTTTATTCCCTTTACAACAAGAGTTACACTTGAAGCGTCAACCGTGCTGTTTGCATCATCAAATACAAAGCCAATCGTATATGTACCCGCATCGAGACTTGCAAATGCTGACTTGTCTATAGTAAGAACTCCATCCTTATATGAAAGCTTACTTGCATCAACCTTTGTAGTATTGCCCTTAGAATCAATAAGACCTATGCCTATTGAAGCTGCCTGATAACCGTTTGAGCCAAGACTTACACCCTTTATCACTACATCCTGTGGTGCTCCGTGAAGATATGTAACCGTCTGCTTACTTACCTTTGGTATGTACTGCGATATAAGATATGATGAATCTATCACCTCTGAAATGTCATCGTACGAATAAAGATCACCATTTACCTGAACATATGCTTTATTATTCTTAATAGTTACCTTGTCTACAGTACCCTGCATCTCTGTCACCTGACCTGTGCCTGATGTCTGTTCTATCTTGACTGTCTTACCTACAAGTGAATATGCCGATGTATTTACAGTCGTACTGTTTAAGTTTTCCATCTGCTCAAGTTCTGAGAACTGTGCAAGCTGTGCTACATACTCAGTGTTATCTGTAGGTTCAAGCGGATCCTGATATTGCATCTGTGTTACAAGAAGTAAAAGGAAGTCTTCTTTTCCAAGCGAATCATTTGTCTTTCTCTCTTTTGTCTGTTGTGAATCCTCTGAAATCTGAACCTTACCGTTTACTACCGGTGCTGTTAATCCCATAATATTCCTCCTTTCCTTTCATCTATGCCGTAAAGTCTATCTGCGAACCATTGTCACGCATAACCTGTTTTCTCACGGCTTCTTTTTCCTCGTTTGAAATTGCTGACTCATCTGACGAATCATCCCCAAAGTCAAACTTCATCTGTTTGCCATTTCCATCATCAGCTTTGCTCTGTCCGCCGTGCATAGCCTGGTCACTTCGTGAAAAATCAAAATCTGACACATTTACTTCAACCGCATCGACTTTAAGTTCTCTTAACTCAAGATTTTCACGCAATGTGAACATCTGGCTCTCAAGTGCCGCTTTTGCTTCTTCCGACTGCACTGAGAATACTGCTGTCATCATACCGTTTTTAGACGATACATTGAGAAGTACTTTTCCTAAATGTTCAGGATTAAGCTGCATCTCCATAGATGTCGATTCAGTTCCAAGTGAAACTTTTATCTTTTCGACAACCTGATTTACAATGTCAACCATCTGCTGCATCCTTACAGTATCCGGTCTTGCACTCTGTGTCTGTTCAACACTTGCAGCCGCCTGCTCCATGTTCTGAATAAAATTATTCTGAACATTTGTCTGCCTGCTACTTACCGCATCATCGTCAGACACTGTGCTTTCAGCTATTTCTTCTGACATATTTTTACCGGCATCTGAATCTGTCTGTGCCGAACCCTGCTCTGCTTCGTTCTGATTTTTCTCTACTGCTACAGCAACATCCTGTTTTGCATCTGTTATATTATCAGAAACATCTGTTATATTATCAGAAACATCTGTTATATTATCAGAAACATCTGTTTGAACATTCACCTGCCCGTCCGAAGCATCTTCCTGAATCACACTAAATGTTTCACCATCAGAAACAGTTGTCATCAAATTTTCATCTTCAATGTCACTCTGCTGCATTGAATTTGCAAGAGCTGTGGCAAAATCTTCTTTAGACATTCCCGTCAACTCTTCCCAATTGATATTCTCAACAACATCAATAAGAGAATTTAACTGGTTCATCATATTCTCATCAGTGAGCAAATCCGTAAATTCACTGCTTCCATTGATTGTAAGAACAAGTTTTGCAAGATTACTGGTATCGAGCAAGTCAAGTGCACTAAATCCAAGTGCTGTCATGGCATTTGCCAGCGTCTCGTCATCGACACCAAGTATATCCCTGACCTCATTTGTTATCTCATTTGTTATCTCATTTGCAACATTTTCTACTGATTTTAAATCTGCTTTCGCTGATGTATTTGCATTAAGTTCTGAAATGTTATCATCTGTGTTTTTTTCGTTTACAGTATTCGATTTTGCAACCTTAAGATTACTGCTTTTCTGATTGTCAGACACACTGTTCTTAGTATTAGCAGTGTTACCATTTTTAGATGCACTCAGGCAATTTGCAAAATCATTTGCATTTTTGTCTTTTTTCATCTGTACCTGATTGTTTGACTGAACCTTTGATAATGAATCCATCATCAATGATTTGATCTCTGCCATCATTTCACCTCCTTATATTGATATAGATATATATGTAAACGGCTAATGCCGTAAACATCTGGTTACTTTTCCAAGCCACACTTACAATGTGAAAGATAACTATTTTTTCACTGATGATATTTTCTTTGTAACCTGTGCGGCGAAATCAACATCCATCTCCTGCAATATCGCAGCCGCTTGTTTTTCTGTCATATTTTCAAGAATATCCCTGATAAGTGAAAGGTCTTCAGACATCTCTGAAAGTCTTGCAGCCGCCTTATCAGCATCCATATTAGCATAGAATTTTCCAAGTTCTTCTGCTTTCTTTGTGTATTGAAGTTTGAGGAGCACCTGTTTGTATATCTTTTCGGCATTTTCCGGTTGAATTTCCTCATAATACTTTTGATACTCTGAGATATCCGGAGCATTCTTTGTAAACACAACCTTTTCATCAAACTCTTTTACACGCTTCTGAAAATCATCATACTCATCTTTATACTTCTGGAGTTTCATTAACTTAGCCTCAAGTTCTGAAATATAATCAGAATTTGCATCCTGTGTTCCATTTTCAGACTTAAGTTTACTCTCTAATTCTTTAATCCTCTCATTTGCAGCTTTAAGTGTTGTGTATTCATAATCACCCTCTTCAGCCTGCACATCTTCTGAAACATTAGGAAGTATCTTGTTTACTACCGGAACATCTTTAAGCACCGGATACAATACTTTACTTCCAATACCTCCTACATCCATTTTTATTAAAAATGCAAAAACTGCCAGCCAGATAAGAATGATAACGATCGCTATCAAAGCAGTTACCAGCTTGCTTCCACCGCTCTCATTTTCTTCACCTACTATTTTGTCCTTATCTTTCTTTGCCATCCGCTTATTCCTCACTTTCATCACTGCCACTTCTAAACTTAAAACTTACAAGTTCATTTATCTCTTTTTGTTCTTCTGCATTTATCTCTGCCTTAAATTCTTCAAATGCATTTTCTTTTAATTTTTCATAAGTTTTTCTTTCTTTCATGGCATTGTCAAGTTTTTCTCCAGCCTTCTCAACAGCTCTCTGCTGATTTGCGACAACCACCATCTGCAGTTTTATGTTATATTTTATATTTTCGACGCTATCTTCAAGTATCTTTATTTCTAATATATTCAGCTTGTCCGTTACCGCATCATAAAGTTTTGACTGGTACATATCCCGTCTTAATTTTAATTTATCTAACTTTTCTTCTTCCTGCCTGAGTTTCATCATCTCAATACTGTATTCGGCTTTTGCCTGTTCTTCAAGTTTTTCTTTTACAGAAAGAATACTCTCCATCTTAAATATAAATTTTGCCATCAGCCAACCTTCAATTCATTTATAATAATCTAAATCTCTGCTTCTTCAACATTCTCCTCGAAAATATTCTGAAGCCTTTTTATCGTATCCTCGAAAGAAACTTTCTCATATACATCCTGAATCAAAAATCCGTTTACGGCATCAATTTTAGATAATGCAAAATCAATTTCTTTATTTGAACCCGGCTTATATGCACCTATATTTACAAGGTCCTCTGCCTCTGCATATGTCGCCATGACATTTCGTAATTTTCCAGCCCATTGTTTATGCTCTTTCGAGGCAATACTACTCATAACGCGGGATATGCTCGCTAAGACATCTATAGCCGGATAATGATTTTTCTGAGCAATTTTTCGGTCTAGTACGATATGTCCATCCAAAATACTTCTTGCCGTATCCGTGATAGGCTCGTTGAAATCATCCCCATCAACAAGTACCGTATAAAGACCTGTTATTGAGCCTTTTTCGGAACATCCTGCCCTTTCAAGCAGTTTTGGCATTTCTGCATATACACTTGGCGGGTATCCTCTTGAAACAGGCGGCTCACCCGATGCCAGACCTATCTCACGCTGTGCCATAGAAAAACGTGTCAGTGAATCCATCATAAGAAGCACATCTTTTCCCTGATCTCTGAAATATTCTGCAATGGCTGTCGCCGTCTTTGCTGCTTTTTTTCTTATGAGTGCCGGTTTATCTGATGTTGCCACTACGACAACCGAACGTTTCATTCCTTCAGCTCCTAAATCTCTCTCGATAAACTCCCTGACCTCTCGTCCTCGCTCTCCAATAAGTGCAATCACATTTATATCAGCTTTAGTATTTCTTGCGAACATACCCATCAGTGTACTCTTTCCAACACCACTTCCTGCAAATATTCCTATTCTCTGACCTTTTCCGACTGTAATAAGACCATCTACCGCCTTTACACCAAGCGGAAGCACTTCATCGATTATCTTTCTTGTAAGTGGATCCGGCGGTTCAGCTTCAACTGAATATGCCCCTTCTGTTGTCAGAGAAGTATTGTCTATAGGATAGCCCAGACCATCGAGCGTCTTTCCAAGAAGTTCATCACCAACGGCTACTTTCAGAGGAGCACCTGTATTTTCCACTCTGCTTCCAAGTCCTACTCCCTCAGTCTGATCATAAGGCATGAGTAACACTCTGTCATCTTTGAAACCCACAACCTCCGCATTAATAACCTGATTCGTCTCTTTTGTGATTATGTGACATAAATCATTAAGCTTTGCAGACGGTCCGATTGATTCTATCGTAAGACCTACCACCTTAGCAACTTTGCCAAGTTTTTTCTCAAATGACTGATTTAGAAGCATATCATATTTTGATAAATCAATGTCTATCATACCTATGCGCCCCTCTCTTTCCTTACCTTACATTGCTATCATTCTTAAACTGTCCCTAAGACTTTTGAGCTGTGTATCAAGACTGCAATCTATAACCTTTGTATCAAAGTCTATAACACACTGGTTATGTTCAAGACTTGTATCCTCAATAATATCAACTTCTATATCTTTATTTAAGCCTTTTACAAGATCATCTTTCTTTGCACTAACGATTCCCATATCAGCTTTCGAAATATGCAATGTAATGTTCTTCGTTTTTTCTGCTCCCTGTAAGTTGCCATGCAGAGCATTATCTATCAGATAGACTATAATATCTTTTTTATCACGGCATACAACACCTGTTATTTTTTCAACAAGTCCCGCAACAATATCAGCATACTTAGGTTCAAGGCTCTTTGCCATGTTATCGACTTCTGCAATTTTTAAATTATAATCTTCTTCTAACTTTTCTTTCTGTTCTTCAATCTCCATCAGACCTTGATTTCTGCCTTCCTCAAGACCACTCTGTTTTCCTTCTTCAAATGCCTGATTTTTTATATCATCTGCTGAAAGGTTTGCACTATCAATAATCTTCTCTGCTTCTTTTCTTGCTTCCTGCAGGATTTTTTCTCTTTCGTCATTGAGTTCTTCTGATATTATTTTCTTTTCTTCTTCCCTAACCTCTTCCATTGAAAGAACATTCATGCCCTCCTGAAAATCTTCAGGCTGCTCATCCATATTTTCTAAAGAAGCCGCCGTTTCATCTCCAAGCTGTCTGAAGCTGAATGGTTTTATTTCACTTTCTACTGCTTTGCCATGGTATATCTCAGGATGAACCTCTTTTCCATAATCATCAGAATTAATTACTCTCTTATCTTCCTCATCTACGGTAAAATAAACATTTTTAATAAGATTAGACAACTATCTCGTCACCTCCACCTCTGGAGATAATAATCTCAGCAGAGTCTTCGAGTTTTCTGATAATATTAACAATCTTCTGCTGTGCTTCCTCAACATCCTTCATACGAACAGGTCCCATAAAGTCCATATCTTCTCTTATCATTGTAGCAAGACGTTTTGAAAGATTGCTGAAGATAAGATTCTGAACCTCTTCGTTTGAGCCTTTAAGTGCAACGGCAAGTTCGTTATTGTCAACTTCACGAAGCACACGCTGGATAGATCTGTCGTCGAGCGAAAGAATATCTTCGAATACGAACATCTTCTTTCTGATTTCGTCTGCAAGTTCCGGATCTTCGATTTCGAGACTTTCCATAATATGCTTTTCTGTTCCTCGGTCTACTGTATTTAATATATCTACGATAGAATCGACACCACCAACAATCGTGTAATCCTGATTGACAAGGGAAGCAAGCTTCTGTTCGAGCACCTTTTCAACCTCCTTGATAACATCCGGCGATGTTCTGTCCATCTGTGCAATACGCTTTGCAACATCTGTCTGTTTTTCAGGCGACAATGCCGAAATAATTGCTGATGCCTGATTTGATGACAGATACGACAAAATAAGTGCTATCGTCTGCGGGTGCTCGTCCTGAATAAAGTTCAACAACTGGCTTGCATCCGTCTTTCTGACAAACTCGAACGGTCTGACTTGCAATGATGCCGTAAGTTTTCCAATAACATCTTTTGCCCTTTCTGAACCAAGTGCCTTTTCGAGAAGGTCTTTTGCATAACCAATACCACCTTCTGCAATGTACTGCTGTGCAAGACATACTTCATAGAATTCATCCAGTACCGCATCTTTCATAGCAGGAGATACACTTCTCGTATTTGCTATCTCAAGGGTAAGCTGTTCTATTTCGTCCTCCTTCAAATGTTTAAATACATTTGAAGACTTATCAGGTCCAAGTGCAATAAGCAGTATGGCAGCTTTTTGCACGCCTGTAATTTCTTCTGATTTAGCCATACCAATCCTCACCTTTCAATTATCTCTGTATCTTTATTATTCCCACTCATCATTTAGCCAGTTACGAAGCAACTGTGCAACTGCCTCAGGATTTTCATCAACAAATTTTTCTATCATCTTTCTAGTCTCAGATTTATCACTAAATTCAATGTCATCCAAAGACTGGTTCTCTTTTGTCGTTGCAAGGAGCTGTTCTACTGAAAGTTCCGGTTCTTCGTCCTCTGCCGCAAGTGGTGACGCACCACGGAGGATTACGAATATAAGCAATGCGATTATAAGAACTGTAAGTATTATCATCAGATAATTTGAAATACCGTTTGATGACTTTGTACTGCTTACAAACTGTGGAACATTGTATGCGAGTACTGTAATCTTATTTGCACTGACACCTGTTGCCGCTGAAATAAGATTTATCTCATCAGTCGATACTGTTGTAGTGCTTATCTTATTATTCTGAGATATAAACTGATCCCATGTCGTCTTGTCAAGAGTACCATCTGCCTTAAGATCATCCTCTTTATAAACAGTATATTTTCTTACGACAATACCAAGTGAAGAATCTGCAAGCTTAATGGCAGGTGTTTCCTGCTTAATGTTCTGAACTTTCTCGTTTGTAAGAAGATCTGTGAGTTTCTGCACATCCACAGTGTTCGATGTACCTGAGCTGCTGTTATTTACATAATCAGTGTCACTGTCATTTGAGTCTGTTCCCGGTGTACCGCCGTTTCCTGACGCACCTTTTGAACTATATGTATAAAGATTTGTCGGATAACCATACTCTCTTCCATCATCAACAGAATACTCTTTTGTGAGAGTTTCTATCTTGTTCATATCGAACTGTATGCCGTCTGTTCCTACCTGTGCATCATCATAACCGCACCTTATAAGAAGTGTTGTAACATTGTCTGCTATTGTATTGCGGAGTTTGTTGCAATATTCTGTGCTTCCGCCTGTGAGCACTCCACCTAATCCATCACTGGTATTTCCATTATAAATGCACTTTCCATCGGTATCATTGATGATAACATTCTTCACATCTGTACCTACTGTATTGGCAAGCCAGTACGCAAGTGTCTCTGCTGTCTTATCATCAAGCAGATCCTTATTTTTATCATTTAATTCAATGCTTGCCGTAATAGATGTCTTTGCTGTTTCTGCATCATCACTTGATAGAACAGTATATGTAGTCTCCGGGACATTTATAAATACATTTGCATCATCAATGAATTTATACTGAATAAGACTCTGTCTTATCTCAGACTGTAATGCAAGAACTCTCTTTTGATCCTTTTCACTTTCCGTTGTTGACATGGAATTATCAAACGCAGCATCCCATGTATATCCTTTGTCAGTGAGACCGTTATCACTCATTGCATAAAGAGCATTTGTCATATCATCCTGATGTACATATATAGTTTTTCCGTCACTCGATGCCTTCCATGTAATACTCTGGTCATCAAGTGCCTTGGTCATGGTATTTGCATCATCTACACTGTCAAACACCTGAAACTTTGACCATGTAGGTCTCGAAGCAAGCCATGCCACAACTCCTATGGCTATGAGAACCACACATATTATAGCAATAACTATAGTCTTTTGTTTGCTTGTATATTTATCCCAGAACACTTTAAATTTTTCCGGAATTTCTTTTACTTTTTCGCGCATAATCCAGTTCTCCTAATTCCTTTCGGCTTATTTTAGAATTGTAAATTCATCAATTCTCTGTATCCCTGAACAAAAGCGTTTCTTACAGCAACCGTATATTGTAACGAAACATTTGCTTTTTGCTGGGCTATCTGCAAATCATGAATACTATCTGACTCTCCTAATGCATATTTTATTTCTTCTTCTTCTGCTGCATTACTATAGTCATTTGTCTCATTTACCATTTTTACAGCCGAATCAAACAATGTAGAAAACGCACTCTTGTTATCATCTGAATTTATAATAAGCGAATCACTTCCATCTGAAAGAGAAGATGATATCGCCGGTGTCGTAAAATTATCATAATTAACACCTGATAATGCCGTTAAACTCATTTATAAAATCCTCCAATCCAATCGCACATCAACATGTGCTTTTATCTCACATATTAACATTACTGATTCTATCATGATGATTTGCCTATATCTAATGCCTTGAGCTGCATATTTTTTGAAGCATTAAACGCCGTAACATTAGCCTCGTAAGATCTGCTCGCATCTATCATGTTAGTCATTTCAGTAACTGTATTTACATTTGGATATGCAACATATCCTTTTTCATCCGCATCCGGATTTGAAGGATCATAAACCATTCGACATTCTGTCTCATTATCCTCATATATCTTTGTTATCTTTACACCTTTTCCAAGTGTGCCTGTCGCATTTATAAGAGCATCATCAAAAGATACATAATTTTTTTCTTCAAAAACAACTGCTTTTCTTTTGTAGACATCTCCGTCTGCTGTTCTTGTAGTATTTACATTTGCAATATTTTCTGAAATAAGATCAAGTCTTGTCCGCTGTGCCGTCATACCCGTGGCACTTATATCCATTGCTGAAAAAACACTCATACTTTTCCTCCTGTTTCAATCCATACACTATCAGCTCGTCTTAAATACACTCTGTATCCTTTTAAATTCCTGACTGATAGAATCCAACATTGTGTAATATTTAATCTGATTTTTTGCAAGTTCTGCATTTTCTGTATCAATATCTACATTATTTCCATCTATGCGGTAACTTGAAGACGCATAGTCTGTATATGTAGTTCCGGTAAGACTGTCCAGATCAGCATCGGCTATATTGTCATCTAATGATGAACCACCACTGACAGCACCCTGAAGATATTCCTCAAATCTTATGTCTTTTCTCTTATATCCCGGCGTATCTACATTTGCAATATTGTTTGATATTACTGAATTTCTCGTCCAGCTTGCATCACTTGCTTTTTCCAGAACATTTATGTAATTATAAGCCCCTGATGAAATCATACCCGCACTCCTTTCATTTTATATCATTTTATCTCTACATAATTTATCTATCATCACAATGAATTATATTTAATTCATTATCTATGTATAAGAATACATATTCAATTATAAAGAAATTACGACAAATTACAAGTATTTAAGCAAAATTTATTTATTTTTTAGTAACAGTTCAGCCATAAAAAGATAATTGGCAATACAATGAGCTTGTTCATT
>ERZ779892.2984-NODE-2984-length-12502-cov-21.595726_pt1 | contig 12502 bp, 10 predicted proteins | sample MGYA00511552_ERZ779892 | MGnify/ENA primary metagenome ERZ779892 (study PRJEB29588, sample SAMEA2154561) | human gut metagenome | biome: human gut; feature: human-associated habitat; material: faeces | place: Denmark | collected 2008/2010 ... | reverse complement strand
TCCACGGCTACTTCACCCTCATCGGCTGCTACCTGCTGATGATGTTCTACACCACCGTGGCGGGCTGGATGCTGCACTATTTCTACATGACCGCCGTCGGCAAACTGGCGGGGCTCAACGCCGAGCAGGTGGCCGGTAAGTTTACCGAAATGCTGGCCAGCCCCGCTACTATGACCTTCTGGATGGTATTTGTGGTGGTAGTGAGCATTCTGGTGTGCGCCAAGGGTCTGCAAAGCGGTCTGGAGCGCGTGACTAAGGGCATGATGATCGCCCTGCTCCTCATTATGGTGGTGCTTACCGTCAACAGCCTGTTCATGCCCGGGGCAAAGGAAGGCCTTTCCTTCTTCCTTGTGCCGGACTTTGCCCGGATGCAGGAGGTGGGCGTGGTCAACACACTGGTCTCCGCTATGAATCAGGCCTTCTTCACCCTGAGCCTTGGCATCGGCGCCATGTCCATCTTCGGCAGCTATATCGGCAAGGAACATTCCCTGCTGGGCGAATCTGTCCGCATTGTGGTGCTGGATACCTTTGTAGCCATTACCGCCGGTCTGATCATCTTCCCGGCCTGCTTTACCTACCATGTGGACCAGACCAGCGGCCCCAGCCTTATCTTTATCACCCTGCCCAACATCTTTGCCAATATGTCCATGGGGCGGCTGTGGGGCAGCCTGTTCTTTTTGTTCATGGCTTTTGCAGCCATGTCCACCGTGCTGGCAGTGTTCGAGAATATCATCTGCTGTGGCATGGAACTGACTGGCTGCAGCCGCAAAAAGTCCAGTCTGGTGAACCTTGTGCTCATCATCCTGCTGTCCATGCCCTGTGTGCTGGGCTATAACCTGTGGGCATGGGATGGCTTTGCAGTGTTCGGCGGTGCTGTGCTGGATGTAGAGGACTTTCTGGTCAGCAACCTCTTCCTGCCGCTGGGCAGCCTGGTATATCTGCTGTTCTGCGTTACCCGCTACGGCTGGGGCTGGCAGAACTACAAAAAAGAGGTCAACACCGGCAAGGGTCTCAAGGTGCAGGACTGGATGCGCGGCTACCTGACTTATGTGCTGCCGCTCATCGTGGTGTTCATCTTTGCATTTGGTCTCTACGACAAATTCCTTGCATAAGTGATCCCAGCGTCTGCTCCGTCTTTGATTGACGAACAGGCGGAACAAGTGTAATATAAAAGCATATAGGGTGCTTCTCCCGGCGGGGAACACTGCTATATGCTTTTTTGTATTCAAAAAGGAGGAAACACACCCATGCACATTCTGGTCTGTGACGATGATGCGGCCTTCGCTGCACAGATGGACGAGTACATCTCGGAATGGTTCCGCGCCCGGGAGATTCAGGTGCAGAGCACCGTCTGCACCAGCGGCGAGCAGCTGCTGGCTACCCCGGAGCTGGAACGCTACCAGCTGGCGTTTCTGGATGTAGACCTGAAAACCACCGACGGCATTGCACTGGGACGCAAGCTGCGGCAGGTCGCCCCGGATATCGTGCTGGTGTACATTTCGGCTTATCTGGAATTTGCCCCGCAGGGCTACACGGTCAACGCTTACCGCTACCTACTCAAGCGGGATATTGCCGCCCAGCTGCCCAGCTGTCTGGAGGATATTTTTTCCGGCATGTCCGACCCCCGAAAAACGCTGGAGGTGCACCATAACCGCACCACCAGTGAGATCCCGCTGGATCAGATCTATTATCTGGAAAGCGATCTGCGGCAGATCAACGTCTACGGCGATATTCCGCACCAGCCCATCTGCACCTTTTACGGAAAGATCGCTGATCTGCCCGCCATGCTGTACGAAAACGGCTTTTTGCAGGTAGGGCGCAGCGATGTGGTCAATCTGCAATATGTGCGCTCCATCCGCAACTATAAGGTGGAGCTGCGCAGCGGGGTAGAACTGAGCGTCAGCCGACAGTACTATACAGCCATCCGCAGCGCATGGCTGGAATGGAAGGGGCAGTTCGGTGATGAATGAAGAATTCTGGCGCTGGTATATGTACGGCCACTGGATCTGCCTTGCCCAGTGGCTCGGCTTTATCATGGTGGAATATGCTTACCTTGGCAAGGGCAGGGTAAAGCACCCTCTGGTGTGGTCCGGTGTTATAACCATGCTCACGATGACCCTCTCGGTCGTGTACAACTTTGGCTTTTTTACGCCGAGGGCAGTGGCTCTCACGATCCTTTTTCTGTTCATCACCGTCATGCTATTTGGCGGCACACCGGGGCAAAAGTTTACCGCCTGCCTGATCAACGGTACCATGTGCCTGTTGGTCGAAAACAGTATGCGGTATGTTATATCATGGATGCTGAAGTGTGAACTGCAGCAGGTCATCCAACGCGCAGACTGTCTGATCATCATAGCGGTGGCAAATATGGTGGTGGGCGCAGCTGTGGCCTTTTTGGTAGGCAAGTGGCGCAGGCGCAATGCGCTGGAGCCCTTGCAGGCGCTGACCATGAGCTTTTTTCCGGGCGTGGTCGTGGTGCTGAACATCCTGCTCATGCTCACAGATAACAACAAAAGGGCTACCATGGCCACCATGGGAATGACAGTGGGGCTTACGGTGGCCGTCATGGTGCATCTGTGCATCGTGGCAATGTTCAATGATCAGGTCATGCAGCGGCGCAGCCTGCATTTTCAGGCCGAACTGGAGCAGCAGCGGGCTTCGGCTCTGCTGGATTCCTACACCGCCCAGCGCCGCCTGACCCACGAATTCACCAACCATATCGGTGCGTTGCGTGCCTTGCTGGCACAGGGAGATGTGGCCGGTGCGCAGGACTATATTGCCGGTGTGGATAAGGCTGTGGCGGCAAGCACTACCATTATGGACACCCACAACCCGCTGTTGGACTCCATCCTGACTCGCAAGTACGAGGAAGCCACCCGGCAGGGCGTAAGCGTGTATTTTGATCTTTGCGACCTGCGGGATTTCCCGCTAAGCGGAGTGGACATGGTCACCGTACTGGCCAATCTGCTGGATAACGCCATCTGTGCCGCAGCGCAGGCGTACCCGCCGGAGGTCTACGTGCGAGTGCGCAAAACGGAGGAGGAATACCTTCTCTCGGTGCGCAATCGGGTGCAGCGGGACGTGGAGCTGCCGCCGGATGGGCAGTTGCCCCGCACCACCCGCAAGGAGCCCGGCCACGGCATGGGGCTTTCCAACGTGCGGGATGTTTTGCTGCGCCACGGCGCGGAGTATACCCTGAGCTGCCGGGACAATTGGTTCCGCTTTACCTGTGCGGTGCCCACCGGCAATTCATGACATCTGCACCGTCAGAATATGACAATTTTTGTGCAACAGAAGCGTAACTCTGCTATACTGTGGTCAGTAAAGGAAGCCTTCCGTGCGGACATGGTCACGTTGCGGTGGGAGGGTTACACCCCTCTTTTTAAGAGCTTTGTTGCTGGATGGAAAAACAGCCTGCGGTGCGTGTAAGCAGACTGCCTACCTTTGCTTTTTTGGGCTGTGCAGGAATGCACAGTACCTTGCTGACGGGACTTTCTGCGGCGGGCCTTTTGGGGGTTGCAGTCGATAAAGCTTCTCGATGCGTCGCAATTCCGGCGCTGCCTGCTGTACGGGAATGGCATAGGCAAGCCGGGGTATCGTGCGCTGCAAAGAGTCCCGTCAGTTTTCTTTTGTTCAAAAAAGGACTGCTGTACATGGGTTTTGCCCAGTATAGCAGTCCTTTTTATCTATTAAATCATCGTATCTGCCAGTCAGCAGAAAGCCAACCCGCCGCGCGACTGTTTCGGTAGAAAACCAGCGCGGTAGCTGCAGTTTCTCTCTGCGTCCCTCCCGTGAAAAAGCAGCTCAGCCAAGCCCGCAGGCTTGGCTGAGCTGCAATACTAAAATGCAATTCCTTAAACTATGCGCAGAGCGAAGCGGAGCGCATTTAAAATCGTAAAAAGCGCAGTTACTCCGGCTTTACCTGCAGCTCCTGCTCGCAGTAGATGCAGCGGTACTTGCCATTGGAGCTCAGCTCAAAGATCTGGTCGCACTCCTCTTCAATGCTGGAGATGCAGCGGGGGTTCTTGCAGCGTACAATGTTCACCAGACGCTTGGGGGGCTTGGGCTGCTCCTTGCGGACAGCCTTGCCGTTTTCAATAATGGTCACGCTGATGTTCGGGTCCAGATAAGCCAGCACATCCAGGTTCAGCCAGGAGGCATCGCCCTCTACCTTGATGATGTCCTTGCGGCCGCTGGCCGTCTTTTTGCTGCGGGCGTTCTGGATCAGCGCCACGCTGGCAGTGCGGTTGCCCGCAATGCCCAGCAGATCCATCAGACCAACGGCAGTACCTGCCTTGATGTGGTCGATGACAATACCGTTCTGAATCTCGTCAATATTCAACATATCAGTTCTCCTCCTTCGGTGCTTTGGGGTCTGCAAGCCCCAGCAGGGTCATAATCAGTGCCATGCGGACGTAAACGCCGTTCTGCACCTGTTCAAAATAAGCGGCGCGCGGGTCGTCGTCCACGTCCAGCGCGATCTCGTTCACACGGGGCAGGGGGTGCAACACCGCCATGGTGGGCTTGGCCTGCGCCATCTTTTCGCGGGTCAGCACATAGCTGTTCTTCAGGCGGATATAGTCCTCCTCGTTGAAGAAGCGCTCCTTCTGCACGCGGGTCATATACAGGATATCCAGCTCCGGCATGGATTCCTCCAGACTGCGGGTCTCCTTGTAGGGGATGCCGTTGGCCTCCAGCACGTCGTTGATGATATAATCCGGCACCCGCAGTTCCTCCGGGCTGATCAGCACAAAGCGCACATTCTTGCAGCGCGCCATGGTCTTGAGCAGGGAGTGGACGGTGCGGCCAAACTTCAGATCGCCGCACAGACCAATGGTCAGGTTATCCAGCCTGCCCATGCGGCGGCGGATGGTCATCAGGTCGGTCAGGGTCTGGGTGGGGTGCTGGTGGCCGCCGTCACCGGCGTTGATCACCGGAATGCGGGAGTAGCGGGAGGCACGCAGCGGTGCGCCCTCCTTGGGGTGGCGCATGGCAACGATATCGGCATAGCAGGAAACCACCCGGATGGTGTCGGCCACGCTCTCGCCCTTGGTAGCGCTGGACACGTTCTCGCTGGGGAAGCCCAGTACATGGCCGCCCAAGTTCAGCATAGCTGCCTCAAAGGACAGGCGGGTGCGGGTGGAGGGCTCGTAGAACAAGGTGGCCAGCTTTTTGTGGTTGGCAACCTCCTGATAGGCAGCAGGGTCGGCGCAGATACGGTCGGCAAGATCAAGCAGCTGTGTGATTTCCTGCTGGGTAAGATCCAAAGGATCTATCAGATGACGCATGGACAGTATACCTCCGTTTAAAGTAGTTTGCGTAAAATGGAAAAATCAAAAAAGTTTGTGTAGTAGCTCAGCGAGCGCATCACCGGCCTGCACAAACGATTGAAACACACTTCGTCCAGCAGCAGCATGGCCTCACCCGGGGCAAGACGCATGGCTGCGCGGATGGCCTCGTCGCCGCAGCTGGCCTTCAGGTGCGCCACATTGGAGGAGATCTGCTGGTGGCACTCCTGCTCCAGGATCTCAAAGATGTCGCCGGTCAGGTCGATGCGGGTGTAGTCCCGGTTGCCGAACAGGCTGCGGGGCAGGTAGTCGATGGAGTAGATCACCGGGGTGGTATCGGCAAGGATACGCTTTTTGATGCAGATCACCTCATCGCCGACCTCCAGCGCCAGCGCGTGGGCCATCTCCTCGCCTGCACGAAGAAGCATCACCTGAATGCCGTCTGCATGGGGGTAGCTGCCAAAGCTGCGGATCAGCGGGTAGTACTCCAGCTTCTGGTCCAAGCGGCTGCGCAGCCCCAGCACAGCACGGTTCACTACCGTGCCAATACCGCGCACCCGTTCCACATAACCGGCGCGCTCCATCTCGCTCAGCGCGTCACGGATCACGGTGCGGCTTACCCCCAACTCGGTGGCAAGGTCTACCTCGGCGGGCAGGCGGTCGGCTTGGGCATAGCGCCCGTTGGTCAGCTCCTCCAGCAGGCTTGCAACAACGCGGTCGCTGATCACAGCGCCGCCCAAGCGGCTGGACGATGCCAGTGCGGGATCTTTCATGGATGGTTCCTCCGTTTCCGGGCGGCAGCGCCGCCCCGAACTTCATACGAACGGGCCGAGAGGATTCCTCCACAGCCCCTTCTCTCTTATTATAGCATAATTTGACATTTAGAAAAGCGTCATTTATACTGGAATCTGCTGAAAAGTACGATTTTATTTTGGAGGGCATAGTACAGATGGACTATTTTCTGCAAAAAGTAGGCGGCAAGTCCGCCCGGCAGGCTGTCACCCTGCGGCGCTGCACCCCTGCCGAGGCACCGGCAGTGTTCGCGCTGCAAAACGAAGTGCGCGCCGCCATGCCGCACCCGGAACAGTTCGTGCCGGACACACTGGAAAACATTACCGGCTATCTGCGCACCGGGGTGTGCATTGGCGCGTGGCAGCAGGGGCGGCTGGGGGCGTACCTCATCCTGCGCCTGTGCGGGCAGAGCGATGAAAACTATGCCGCCTTTCTGGGCGTGCCGCAAAGTCAGTGGCAGCACTGGGCCAACGCAGACAGCGCAGTAGTGCACCCGGACTGGCGGGGCAACGGTTTGCAGCGCGCCATGCTGGAAGCGGCTCTGCCGCTGCTGCCGCCACAGATCACCCATCTGGGGGCTACCGTCAGCCCGGACAACAGTTACAGCCTGCACAACGCACAGGCTTCCGGCTTTGTCATCCGCTGCCGCCGGGAGATGTACGGCGGCTACGACCGCTATCTGCTGGAAAAGCAGCTGTAACTCTATGCAGTTTTGGTGTACAACTATTTTGAAATGTGTTATACTATACGGTATGAATAACAGCGAAGGAAACAGGTGAAACCATGGCAGCATCTCTCGGGCAGGAATTCTGCACCCTGCGTGATACTTACATTGAAAAGCAATTCGGCCGCCTGAACGATATGCAGCGGCAGGCTGTGTTTACCACGGATGGCCCGCTGCTCATCCTTGCCGGTGCCGGCAGCGGCAAGACCACCGTGCTGGTCAACCGCATCGCCAACCTTATCCGGTTCGGCTCGGCGCACGGCTCCAAGGAAACGCCCCGCCCGGTGACCGAGGAGGACGTCAAAGCCCTGCGCACCGCCATTATGACCGGTACAGACGCCCCCAGCTGGCTGGACGGGATGCTGCGCCGCAACGCGGTGCGCAGCTGGAACGTGATGGCCATTACCTTTACCAACAAGGCAGCAGGGGAGCTGAAAGAGCGTCTGCGCCGGATGCTGGGCGGCGAGGAAGGGGACGAGGTGTTCGCCTCCACCTTCCACTCGGCCTGTGTGCGCATTCTGCGCCGCTGGGCCGAAGAGATCGGCTACCCCCGCAGCTTTACCATCTATGATACAGACGATGCCCAGCGTGTAATGAAAACCGTATATAAAGAGCTGAGCATCGATGATAAATTCCTGCCCATCAAGGCCGCCATCAACCAGATGAGCCGCTGGAAGGATCAGCTGGTCAGCCCGGAGCAGGCACTTGCAGACCACGCCAGAGACGTGAAGAGCACCCAGACCGCCCGCATCTACGCAGCTTACGAGAAAAAGCTGAAAGAGACCGGTGCGTTCGATTTTGACGACTTGATCTACCAGACCGTGCAGCTGCTGGCTGAACACCCGGACGTGCGGGAGTTCTACCAGAACAAGTACCGCTACCTGCTGGTGGACGAGTATCAGGATACCAGCGTGGCGCAGTTCCGTCTGGTCAGCCTGCTCACCGGGCCGGAGCGCAACATTTGCGTGGTGGGCGACGACGACCAGAGCATCTACCGCTTCCGCGGCGCTACCATTGAAAATATCCTCAACTTTGAAAAGCTCTATCCCGGCACCAAGACCATCCGTCTGGAGCAGAACTACCGCTCCACCTCCAATATCCTCAACGCAGCCAACTGCGTCATCCAGCACAACACCGAGCGCAAGGGCAAGACCCTGTGGACGGACAACGGTGAGGGCGATAAGGTGCAGGTGTATACCGCCGAGAATGAGCAGGACGAAGCCAGCCATATCGCGGATGTCATCGGTCAGCACCTGAAGGAGGGCGGGCATCTGGCAGACCACGCCATTCTCTACCGTATGAACGCCCAGTCGGCTCCCATCGAAAGCTACTTCACCCGCGCGGGCATCCCGCATAAGATCGTGGGCGGGCAGCGCTTCAACGACCGCAAGGAGGTCAAGGACATTCACTCCTATATGTCTATTGTAGCCAACCCCCGGGACGATGTGCGGCTGCGCCGCATCATCAACGAGCCCGCCCGCAAGATCGGTGCTACCACCGTGGATGTCATTGCAGACCTTGCCGGGCAGCAGGGGGTCAGTATGCTGGATATCATCAGCCATGCAGACCAATACGCGAAACTTTCCCGCGCGGTCATGCCGCTGCTCAAGTTTTGGCAGATCTACCAGCGTTTGCAGGATTCTCTTGCAACCCGCACACTGGACGAGTTTGCCTCCGACGTCATTGAACTGACCGGCTACAAGGCCATGCTGGAAGCAGACGCCGCCAAGGGGCACGAGGATGCCGCCGACCGTCTGCAGAACTTGGGTCAGCTGGTGAACAACGTCAAAAACTACTGTGACCAGCACGGCGAGGAAGCCACGCTGGAGGGCTATCTGGAGGATATCGCCCTCATCAGCGATATCGACAGCTATAACGAGAGTAACGATCAGGTGGTGCTGATGACCATCCACTCTGCCAAGGGCTTGGAGTTTCCCTATGTGTTCCTCATCGGCATGGAGGAGGGCGTTTTCCCCAGCGAGATGAGCAAGTACTCCGAGGCAGATCTGGAAGAGGAGCGCCGTCTGGCTTACGTTGGCATCACCCGCGCCAAAAAGGAACTGTATATCTCCAACAGCGTCACCCGGATGCTGTACGGCCGCACCCAGCGCAACGAGCCCAGCCGCTTTCTGCGGGAGATCGAGCCGGAATATATCGAGGAGACCCGCAGCCCTGTACTGGAACAGCGTTCCCGCATGGGCGGCTGGGGCTCTGAGTACAGTGATACCGTGCCCGGTGGAGCATCCGGTTACTCCGGCCCCTCCGGTTACAGCCGCAGCAGCTACGGCGGCGGTTATGGCTCGGGCTACAGTTCGGGCAACCGCAGCGGCTACCTGAACCGGGAATATAACGCCGGTGAAAGCCGTGGTTTCGGCTCCTCTTACGGCGGAAGAAGCATATCTTCCACCGGCTTTGGCAGCCACTATGGCAACAGCTCCACCCAGCCGACCACAAGAAGCAGCGGATTTGGCTCCGCATATTCCGGCGGAAATGCGACAAAAAATACTGTAAAGCAAACAGCCTTTACGGTAAATTCTGCCGTGAAACCGGCGGCTTCCGGTTCAAAGCACTATGAGCCGGGCGACATCGTGGAGCACAAAGTGTTCGGCCGCGGCACGGTGCTGAAGGTAAAGCCCGCTGCCGGGGATCAGATCGTAGAGATCAACTTTGAAAAAGTTGGCATCAAGAAAACGATGGCCAATTTTGCGCCCCTGACCAAGATTACGGAGGAAGAATGACCCTATGATGACTGTTCGTTTGATCGCCCACACCCCGGAACCGGAAAAGGTGGTGGCGGCTGCCGCAAAGCTCTGCTATTCCGACGCCCACATCACCGACCTTCTGGACGGGCTGGACGAGGAAAAAACTGCAAAATTCCTGACCATGCTCAGCGACCTTGGCCATGCCAGCCCCATCGAGCACGCCAGCTTTACTTTTGGCATCGAGGGGGTCAGCCGCACCTTGCTTGCCCAGATCACCCGGCACCGCATCGCATCCTTCAGCGTGCAGAGCCAGCGCTATGTGCGTCTGGATGATTTCCGCTATGTGACGCCCCCGGAGATCGAGGCTATCCCGGAAGCAAAGGCAGCTTTCCTTGCCAGCATGGAGGAGGACGCCCAGCGTTATCTCGACCTTGCCCACAAGCTGGAGGAGGGGCACACCGCCCGCCTGATGGCTGAGGGAATGCCGGAAAAGCAGGCCCGCGCTAAGGCTTCTAAACAGGCCAACGAGGACGCCCGCTTTGTGTTGCCCAACGCCTGCGAGACCAAAATGGTGGTCACCATGAACGCCCGCAGCCTGATGAACTTCTTCCAGCTGCGCTGCTGCAACCGCGCCCAGTGGGAGATCCGGGAACTGGCCGAAAAGATGTTCGCGCTGGTGTACCCGGTGGCACCCCATATCTTTGCCAAGGCCGGCCCCGCCTGCCTGTGCGGCCCCTGCCCGGAGGGCAAGATGTGCTGCGGCAAGACCGCCGAGGTGCGCGCAAAATATGCCGCCATTAAAGAAGGTGCCGCCGTATGAGCAAGGGCAAACTGATTGTGCTGGAAGGGCTGGACGGAAGCGGCAAGGCCACACAGGCAAAGCTGCTGGCAGAGCATCTCGCCGCGCAGGGTGTGCCGGTACAAAAGATCACCTTCCCGGACTATGCCAGTGATTCCAGCGCACTGGTCAAGATGTATCTGGCCGGGCAGTTCGGCCAGCACCCGGACGATGTAAACGCCTATGCGGCTTCCAGCTTTTACGCGGTGGACCGCTATGCCAGCTATAAAACCAGCTGGGGCAGCTTTTATGAGCAGGGCGGTGTGATCATCGCCGACCGCTACACCACCTCCAACGCGGTGCACCAGTGCTCGAAGCTTCCGCAGGAGCAGTGGGAGGAATATCTGCACTGGCTGTTTGATTACGAGTTCCGTCTGCTGGGACTTCCCGCACCGGACAGGGTCATCTATTTACAGGTAGACCCGGCGGTCAGCCAGCGGCTGATGACCCAGCGCTACCACGGCGACGAAAGCAAAAAGGACGTGCACGAGAAGGATACCGCCTATCTGGCGCGCAGCCGCGCTGCTGCCGAGTTCTGTGCCCGGCATCTTGGCTGGGATACCGTGCACTGCACCAGCGGGGACGCCATGCGCAGCATTGAAGAGATCCAGCAAGAGGTGCAACAGCTTGCCCGGAAAACACTGGGCTGAACGATAAAATATGATAAGAGGGGGCATCCTGAACGATGTATCGTCTGATGCAGCCGTCTGACGAGGCGGCAGTGCTGGCTTTGTGGCAGAGCCAGCATCATGATACCGAAGATTTTGCAAAAATGGTACTGGAACGCTTTGCCGGTGTGCAGAACATTTATGTGGCCGACGAAAACGACGCCATCGTGGCGGCTGCGCTGGCTGTGCCGGTCACCCTGCAGGGGCGCACGGGCAATTACCTGTGCCTGTGCGGCGAGGGCAGTCTGCTGCTGGCGGGTCTGCTGGATACCCTGTGCGCCCACCAAAAGCTGCGGGGCGCAGGCTTTACCGTGACAGTCCCGGCAGATGCAGCACAGGCCGCTCTGCTGCAGGATAAAGGCTTTGCAAAGGCTTTTGCCCTGCGTTGCCTGCCTCGTGAGGTGAGCCGCAACCTGTGGAGCCAGGCGGAATTTGACACGGTGACGGCCAAAAAGCTGTGCGAGCTGCGGGAACAGTTCTGGAAGGATACCGTGCAGCTGAGCCCGGAGCGCATGGCGGTGGTGCTGCAGGAGCTGTACGCCCGGGGCGCTACCATCGTGTCCAACGAACATGGCTACGGCATCTACTTCCGCAAGGAGGATACCCTGTATTTTGTGGAGATGATGGCCGACAGCGACCGCGCCGCCGAGATCCTGATGGAAGCCGCCCGCGAGAAGGAAGTCATCGTGGAAAAGGCGGTCATCACGGTAGGCGCTGCCCAGCCGCTGTTTCTGGGCGAGGGCACCCGGCAGGAATACGGCATGATCCGCTTTGACGCAGAGCCTTTTGACGTAAGCGAAAGCTATCTGCGTCTGATGCTGGAAAACTGAAAAAAGGAAGGTGCGTATGGCACACAACGATACACACGCAGCCCGCAAAAAGGGCGGCGCAGGCAAAATTCTGCTGGTGGTGCTTCTGCTGCTCCTTCTGGCAGTAGGTGCAGCGGTGCACTTTGCCTACAATGAGATCCACGGCAATGGTGCACCCGGCAGCACAGAGGTGACCGTAAGCATCCCGCAGGGCAGCGGCGTAGCGGCGATCGCCAACAAGCTGAAGGAGGCGGGCGTCATCCGCTCTGCCTACCTGTTTCGCTGGTATGTGGGACAAAAGGGCGCTGCCGCAAAGCTGCAGTACGGCGATTTTGTCTTGCAGACCAGTGCGATTTCCTACGACGCGATCATTGCCACCCTTTCCCAGTACGCCAAGGCAGAAACGGTGCGGGTGACCATCCCGGAGGGCACCACGGCCATTGCCATCGCCCAAAAGATGGAATCCGCCGGTCTGTGCACCGCCGAGGAGTTTTTGAAGGAAGCCAACGAGGGCGATTTCAGCGCTTATACCTTCTGGCAGTATGTCCCGGAGGATAAGGAGGCCCCGAACCGCTTTATGAAGTGTGAGGGCTATCTTTTCCCGGAGACCTACGAGTTTTTGAAGAACGATACGGTGCACAACTATGTGGCTACCTTCTACGCCCAGTTCGATGCGCAGTT
>ERZ779892.2977-NODE-2977-length-12540-cov-4.470885_pt1 | contig 12540 bp, 7 predicted proteins | sample MGYA00511552_ERZ779892 | MGnify/ENA primary metagenome ERZ779892 (study PRJEB29588, sample SAMEA2154561) | human gut metagenome | biome: human gut; feature: human-associated habitat; material: faeces | place: Denmark | collected 2008/2010 ... | reverse complement strand
GTCAATTAAAATGCATTCTTTTATTCCTTTTTTTATTCGATCGAAATAACCAGCACCATAATTTTGTCCAACAAAACTTAAAAGAGCACTAGACATAACACTTAATGGAATAGTTATATAACCTTCAAATGGACTATAACAAGTTACGGCTTTTGTAGCTAATCCATCTCCGAATAAATTTACTTGTCGACTTTGTACAAAAGAACCAATAAAAAGTATAGACCATTGAAAACCTAAAGGGATACCAAGTTTTAGAAGATTTGAAGTCATATTTTTATCAAATTTTGCACCTTCTTTTGTTAAGTGAAATTCGGGATATTTTTTATAAATATATATTGCAGTTAGTGAAAAATTAATAAAATTAGCAAGAAGCGTAGCAATTGCAACACCACGTGTATCTAATTTTATTGCTCCAGTAAATAGATATGCAAATGCGATATTAATTAAGGTGCAAATTAAAGAAATAACTAAAGGAGCAATTGAGTTTCCTATAGCACGAAGAATATTACCTAGATTATTGTTAAGTAACATAAAAATGAATGAAATTAAAATAATTTGAAAATAGTTTCCAGCTTTTTCTCGATAAATTTCGTTGACATTCAAAATTTCTAAAAGCTTTGGATAAAGGATTAGTCCAATTGTCATAATTAAAATAGCTAAGACTAAGCAAATATATAAAGAAGAATAAAAGACTTTTTTTAAACCTTCATTATCTTTTTGTCCGAATTTATTTGAGGCTAAAACAGCAAAGCCACTGGTACAACCATAGGCGAAATTAAATAGAATTGAAGAAATGTTTCCGGTTGAATTGATAGCTGTAACACTATCACCACCAACAGTAGATTTTAAAACTAAGGCATTAATTAGAGAAAAAGCATTATTTAGTAAAGTTGATAGTAAAATAGGAACAGCAAAAAACAACATAACTTTCCAGGGAGAACCTATAGTTAAATCGACTGGTTTGAATAATTTTTTAATTCCATTAATCATATATAATTTCCTAACATATAAATTATATAGTACTAAAAAATAATAGTCTATTGAACTATAGAATATAGTGTTTCTTTAATTTTAATGTTTTTAAACATCTTGAAAAATGAAACCCCTTTCCTTATGATAAATATATCTTAAAGGAGAAATAAAATGTCTATTAAAATGTTTAAAAGATTATCATTAGTTGCTTTAGTCGCTTGTGTATCTACAATAGCAAGTTGCTCAAACAACACTTCTTCCGCATCATCCTCATCTTCAACTCCTATAACTTCATCAACAACAAATGCTAGCAGTGCTACATCAAGCTCAAGTTCTAGTAGTTCTTCCAGTACTAAGACTCCTTCTAGTTCAAGCAGTTCTACTGCTAAACCATCTTCTTCATCTGTAGCTGATAGTGTTATCAAGAGTTTGACTGCTAAATCAGAAAACGTTTCAATGAAAATTGATGAATCATTAAATGCTGCTAATTATTATGTTCTCACTGGTAAAACTAGTTTGAATGCTAAACAAAAATTATGTACAGTTGTTTCAGAAAATGAAAATATTGTTTCAGTTGTCAATAACAAGACAATGAAAGCTAAAGGTCTTGGAACAACTAAAATAACAGTTACATCAAAAGTTGATGAAACAAAATCATGTTCATTTATTGTTACTGTTACTGATGTTTATTTTGATCGTACTGAATCTTTAATTCCAGCTGGCGATGAAATGGATAAAGAACTTAAAGAGGATGGCGGTGTAATTCGTACTTCTAGTGTTAACACTGGCGAATATATGGTTAAAGGTGTTTCCGGAACTAAAGTATTTGTAGAAACTGAATTCACAATTCACTCAGTAGCTAATAGTGAAAAATATCCGAAGATTGGTGTTTTTGCTAGTTCAGTTGGTAATACAGATCCTAATAACAATAAACTTTATTTATTCTTGAATGCTGTTATTGGTGCAAGCAATAATACATCCTGGGATGGAATTGGTATTTGCGAAGTTGAAAATGGTACAAACTGGGCATGGAATCCTGGCGTTGGCGATACAACAGCTAGACATAAAGACTTCATTTATAATATTCCAGAAGCTGTTACATATGAAACAAAAGTCAAATTAGGAATGGCTAGAGATGGCTTTACATTCCACTTCTGGGTTAATGATGTTTATGTTAAATCTGCAGTTATCCTTGATTATTTAATGGGTACATATGATTCAACAACACTTACATATACTCCAGCAGATTCTATGGTTGGTTTCTTCCAATTCAACTCTGATGTAACATTTGAAAACTATGATGCAACAGCTGATGAAGCTAAAGTTAATGAAAAGATTGCTTCAATTGCTGAACCAGTTTATGTTACAGATTGGGATCAAGATAGCAACTAATAGATAGTAGATGAAAAAATTTAAAGACGATATAGAAGTTTTAGACCGAGCTTCCCCAAGTAAATTGGGGAAGCGGTTTTCTGCTTTTTTTATAGATTTTATTTTAGTACTTTTAGTAGGCTCCCTCTTATTTTTAGGAGCCAGAAGTATTTTAGAATCTTTGCCAAGCTATAAGGAAAATCGTGAAAAAATATCCCAAGAAATAAATTATTATAATGAGTACGCTGCTTCAACAGGCCTTGTGGAATTTATCGATGAAGAAAAAACAGTGCGCAAAGATGAGGACATTATGGTATTTGAGAATATCTCAAGAGCCATATATCATTCATACTTAAAATACAATGATCCAAGCAAAATAGAACATGTACCGACACCGGGATTTGTTATAAATAATGATAAAGCAAAACAATATGGAGAAGCAAGTTTCGAAACTGATACTGTTGCTGCTTTCTATTATTCCTACGCTCCAGCGAATGAAGGAGTAGTAGATTATGGTGGATTTACAAAAGAATATTATATAAATTGGATTTATAAAACGCAGGGGTTTTCAACAAAATATTCAATGTTTATTTTTGAAGAAGACAATTCTGATATTCCAACTTTAAAAACTGATGTAGCTTATGCCTTATATCATTATTTATATGATAATCAAGATGACGACTTAACCAGTGAAGGGAAAACTTATTATACAGATTTCTATAATGGTTATACTTACATGCTTGAACTTTCGGAATCGAGAATAATTAAAGCGGAACCTTATTATTCGACTCACTATGAAGTATATAGACAAGAATTATATACACAGTCTCGAAATGTTAATACGGCGTTGTTAATTTCGATACTCTTAAGCTATTTAATTATGGTTTTAGTACCAAAATTAATTTTTAGACATCAACGCAGTTTTGGAAGAATGATATTAGGTCTTGGAATGATTGGAAATGACCTTGAAGAAACTCCATTATGGATAACGATAGTGAATACAATTCTAGGATTATTTGGTTTCTTGGTTACGGCAACGATAATGTATTTGTTGCCCCCATTCTCTGGTTCTTTTGATCCGATGATGTTCCCATTTTTAGGGAATATTCCATTAGTTATTATTTTATTAATAATAGTATTATTGGCAGGCGTAAATTATGTATTCTGTTTATTCTCTCATTATAAGCAAAGTGGCATAGAGTTATTAGAACATAGTATTTTGGTCGACAAACATCATCTTGATGAAATAGATATGGATGACCAATACGAAGGCAAGCCACAATAAAATACATTAAAATTAATTAATAATTTTGTTTTGAACATTAAACTTAATTATTGTTAAAAAAGCGCTTATATTTTATATTAGATATGTAAGCGATTTCACTTCATGTTAACGTGTTATTAAGGAAAGGAGACACTCATGAAATTAGTCAAGACAATTAAATTTTTGTCAACAACAGCCATGATCGGACTTATGGCAACAGCTTTAGGTAGCTGCACAAATAATAATTCATCATCTCAACCATCTAATACAACAGCATCTTCTGCTTCTTCAAATACAGGTACAAAACCAACATCTTCTGGAACTGGAGCAAGTTCAAGTTCATCATCTACAACACCAATTGATGATACAGGTATCTTCTCAACTGCAGAACTTGAAAATGATTTGGTTTTAGATGATGAAGGAAAACCTTCTTTTGATGAACCTGTAACTTTAAAAATGTGGTCCATCATCGGTGATCCTGATCAAGTTGTTTTTGCAAAACTTGTTCAACAATTCAACCTTGAATATGAAGGTATGATTCAAATTGATGTTGTCTATCAAGGACATTTTGACTATTACACAGCTCTTGATACAACATATCAAACAGATTTCGAAGCTTCTTTCCCAGATATATGTTTCATGCATAATGAAAGAACTGTTGAATATGCATATAAAGGCTATTTATATCCAATTGATACATTATTTGGAAAAACTGGTGTAGATATTGATACAACTCAAATTTATGATAATATCGGCCGTGTTACAATGTACAAGAATCGCCGTTTTGCTTTACCTGTTGATGCCCATGGTTTCTTAACACAATTTAGACAAGATATCATTAAGAAAAATGGTTTGGGTTTTGATGATAACACACGTTTTATTCCAAATAACCGTGCTGAATATCAAACACTTCTTGAAAATTTAAGAACTAAAGCTGATGCTGGCGAACTTTTAGTAAGAAATATTAATCGTGGTGAAGATCACTCTTGGAAAGTTGCTGATAAAAATTCATTCTATCCAGAATTCACACAATCTACTGACCCAGATGGCTTAAGCGCTTTATATGCAAATAATGGATCTTTAGCTAATGAAGCTCAAGATACTATCACATTTGGTGAAAACGAAGGTTTCAAAACATATTTAACTGACCAAGTTGATCGTTATAACAACAAATTGATGGGTGAAAGTGGTACAAATACTGAAATGTTTGGTAGAGGAAACGCAGTCATGTTCTCTGAAGGACCATGGTGGGTTGCTCAAACATATTCATCTCAATGGAATAACTCTGAATTAAAACGTGCAGGACAATTAGGTGTATCTCAAGAAGATGCTAATGATCCAGTATACAGCGCTCCATATACAGCTTCTCGTCCAACTTCTTGGTGGACATTAGATGAAAACCAAGGCACAGAACATGGTACAAAGTGGTATGGAAATGGTCATGCGGTTTCCTTAACAAGACATGTTACAAGTTTACAAAAAGCAGCAGCAGCATTAACATTTATGAAATGGTATACACAGGGTTCACCTATTGATGCTGATGAAGCTGATGAAAACTATAACTTAACTACATGGTGTTCTTCCGGACATATTCCAGCATGGAAAAATGTCTATGAATCAAAAAGCTATAAAACTGCATTAGAAAAGAATATGACATTAAGAGCTTTAGGCAATCCTGCTGATGTATTAGCTATGGAAGGCCTTGAATACGAAAGTACAATTTTCAAAGGCATTGGTGATGCTGTTTCTGCAGTTCAAAGTGCATTAAAAGAATCTACAGGCTGCACAAAAGAAAGAGCCCTCGAAAGATTACAAGAAGTTGTTGATAGTACACAAGCTGCTCTCGATTTATTAAAAATGGACTTCTAATAGAAAGGGGGAAACTCCATGGAGAAAACTATTGTACTGGAAGAATATATAAAAGTACATTCCAGGCGGAAAAACCTCCTAAGACAATACGGAACTACCTTCTTATTTCTTGGCCCGTTCATAATTGCCTTTTGTCTTTTCTTCCTTTATCCATTATTTTATGGAATCTATATATCATTAACAAATTTTAAATATGGTTCACCTGGTGGAGAAACATTTAATTCCTTTCATTGGTATAAAATATTGTTCGCACCTAGTACAAGAGCAGAAAATTTACTCTTTGAATCGTTCTGGAGATCTTTCCTCCATTCGTTTATATTCTCAATCATTATGGTCCCAATCGCAATTTTATTGCCTTTGGGACTAGCAATTCTTGTAAATATGAAACCTCCTGGATATAAATTGTTCAGAGCTTTAATTTACATGCCATCTATTGTTCCTCTTACAGCTGCTGGTTCAATTTTTGTATTGTTATTCAATCCACCAGCTGCACATGGTTTACTTTATGAACTGTTTGGCGTAGATACTCAATGGTTTATTGAATCAATGCTAAAATTTAAAATTGGTTCTTTCCAAGTTGATGTAGCTTATGCTTGGATTCCTATCTTCCTCATGTGTTTATGGGGAGGTTGGGGAGGTAACTTCATTATCTTAAGTGCTGGTTTACAAAATGTTCCAAAGAGTTTATATGAAGCTTGCTCAATTGATAGTTCTTCTAGATGGAAGAAAATTACCAACGTTACTATTCCTAACATTAAAGGACAACTTGTTTTAACATTATTTACAACAATCATTGGCTACTTAGGACTTTATGGACAAAACTATGTCTTAGGTGGTCCTATCAATACAAAAATTAGTTCACTTCCTGGCGGAAGCAAGGTATCAACTATTATCTTCTTCATTCAGGATATTGTAGCTAATAACCCTAACTTTAAAACAAAATTCTATGGATTAGGTGCTGCAGCAAGTATTGTATTTGCTATCTTTACTGCAATAATCTCTGGAATACAAATGTATTGTACTAGAGAAAGAAAAACTGGTACAAAAATATCGGAGGCCTATGCAAAATGGTACAAGGCAAAACAAAAATAACCGTTGAACACTATTTAGGTTTCCAAAAGAAAAAGGAAAACTATCATTTTAAATTTCAAACAGGCAAATTAGTTTCTTTTATTATACTTCTTGCATTCTGCGTTTTGTGGGTTATGCCATTTATCATTTTAGTTACAGGTTCTTTACGTGGTTTCTATGATGTTAACAACTATCCTGGCGAAATTTTTTATCCACATAGTGGCTACACATTAGAAGCGTATAAAATTTTACTTTTCGGTGAATATCCAGAAGGCATGGTTTATAATAAAACTCAAGATTATCAACTTGGTTATTGGTTGATGAACTCTTGTTTCTCTGCTATAGGTGGAACTCTTCTTTATTTATTCGTCGCTTCATTAGCTGCTTATGCATTCACATTTATTGATTTCAAATTTAGAAATGTATTATTTACATTTTTAATCATAACAATGGTTGTTCCAGGTACTGCAACAGCTGTTGGTAACCAAACATTTGTTTTTGCAACAGGACTTAATAAATCTCTGTTAGCTTTGATTATTCCTGGTTTAGGCGGTGTATATGGAATGTATTTAATTAGAACATTCTTTACATCTATTCCGAAGGATTTAATTGAATCTGCGAAAATGGATGGATATAGCAATTTTAAAATTTTTCGCAAAATAGTTTTACCATTAGGAAAAACTGTTCTCTTTGTTCAAGGTTTATTTGGTTTCATGGGTGGTTGGAATGACTTAGTTTGGCCACAAATGCTCTTCGGAACAAAAGATACAAAACTTTGGACTTTACAAGTAGGTATGGCCTATATCATTAATAACTCTAAGACTGCTGACCTTATCGGTACTTCTTTAGCCGGTGGTGTTATCTGTGTTTTACCAGTTTTGGTAGTTTACATGATTGCCCAAAATAAGATTATTGAAGGTATGGCTACTGCTGGTATTAAGCGTTAATTAAAGAAAGGTTATTTATGAGAAACGAATATCCAAGACCTGACTTTAAAAGGGATTCGTTTGTTTCCTTAAATGGGACATGGGAATTCTGTTTTGATGATTATAATGTTGGCCATAAGGAAAAATGGTTTGTAAAACATGATTTTGATAAAAAAATTGAAGTTCCGTTTAGCTTTGAAACAAAGCTAAACGGAATTCATGATACTACCTATCATGACCATGTTTGGTACCATAAAAAACTTAAAGATATTAAACTTAGTGATAATCATTTGTTTATTCTTCATTTCGAAGGAGTAGATTATTATTCAGAAGTATATATCAATGGCTATTTAATTAAAGATCACTATGGATCAAACGCTGGCTTTCAAGTTGATATAACAAATTATTTAGTTGAAGGTGAGAATGATTTAGTTGTCTATTGTTTTGATCCTTCCAAAGATCGTTCTATCCCACGTGGAAAACAAGATTGGGAATTAGAAGGACATGCTATTTGGTATACACGTACAACAGGTATTTATAAGTCGGTTTGGTTAGAACAAGTAGATAAAAAATATATTAAAAATTTCTTTGTTCGAACTAAACTTGATAGATATTGCATTAGCTATGATGTTGAAGTTTCAGAGCCTAATGGAACTTTAGAAATTATTGTTTATGATGGCAATGATTCAGTAAAAAATTCATTTAAAGTAACTAAAAAGAAAAATACTTATGAGTTTTGTTTACCAAATGATTTTGTCAATGATCGTATATGGACATTACAAAGACCATTTCTCTTTGATATAAATTTAATATTAAAAGATGATTATGGAAATGTAGTAGATAAAGTTAACTCTTATCTTGGAATTCGTGAAGTAAAAACTGAAAATGGCAAAGTATTATTAAATGGTTTGCCGATTTATCAAAAATTAGTATTAAATCAAGGTTATTATGTCGATGGAAATTTAACTGCTCCAACAGTTGAAGATATGGAAAAAGATATTGATGACATGATAGCGATGGGATTTAATGGATGTCGCATTCATCAAAAGACTGAGGATCCATTATTCTTATATCTCTGCGATAAAAAAGGTTTCTTAGTCTGGCAGGAATGTGCAGAAAATTATGGATATTCGAACTTGAATCAAAGACGGATGATCAATGAATGGATTGATATAGTAAAAAATAATTATAATCATCCTTCAATTATCTGTTATACCCCATTAAATGAGTCATGGGGTGTTGAAGGAATACCTTATTCTGATGAGATTCAAAATTACGCGATGTCATTATATTACACAATTAAGTCATTGGATCCAACGAGATTAGTTATTTCCAATGATGGTTGGGAGCAATGTAAAACTGATTTAATAACTGTTCATAATTATAGTCATGGTCGTGAAGATGAAGTTGAAAAATATGAATTCTTTACAAAAGCCTTAAGTACAAGAGAAAATATTCTTAGATTTGAAAATATAAATCGATATATTATCAATCCTGGATTTATAGATGAAAATCAGCCTATTATTCTTTCAGAATTTGGCGGTGTGGCTCTGACAAAAGATACAGGAAAAAAAGCCTGGGGTTATACATCTTCTAACGATGAAGAGAAATATGTTGATGATTTAAAACGTATTTACAAAGCTATTCAAAAATCCAAATGCATTGTCGGTATTTGTTATACTCAATTAACCGATGTTGAACAAGAAGTCAACGGGTTGATGACTTTTGATCGAAAATTTAAAGTAGATCCCAAAATTATTAAGTCAATCAATGATATGCTAAAAATAGATTAGGAGAAAAAAATGAATAAAGAAGAAAAAGAAAATATTGAGAAAGCTCCACTTGATGCATCATTAAAGGTTAATTCTAAAGAAGCGAGAAAACTTTTAAAAGAAAATGGCGGAAAAGTTCAAAATGGTGACGTTGAAGCATTTGTCCGATTAAAAGATATTAATAAAATTTATCCTAATGGTGTTCAAGCAGTTTATGATTTTAATATGGATATCAAAGAACATGAATTTATTGTTCTTGTTGGTCCATCAGGTTGCGGCAAGTCTACAACATTGAGAATGGTTGCTGGTCTTGAAGACATTACTTCTGGATATTTGTATATCAATAAAGTTTTATCAAACTATTTACCAAGTAAAGATAGAGACATTTCTATGGTATTCCAAAGCTATGCCCTATATCCTCAAATGACAGTTTTTGATAATATCGCTTTCCCACTTCGTTCTAGAAAATATACTAAAGTAAAAAAAGTTGTTTCAGCAATAGTTTATGATGAATTACAAAGATTATTAGCTGATCCAGAAGCTTTAAAGTTAGCCATAGAAGAAGCTGAAGATAAAAAGATTAACTTTACTACTAAAAAGCAATATATTTCAACAAAATTTGAAGTTCTTGATGAAACTGTTAATGCTTTAGGTAAATCTTTAAAAGCTTCTGTTATTTTAGAGAAAAAAGATGAAATTTTAGCTAGTGCTTTAAGCAAGAAAGAAGAAGAAATTGCTAAGTATAAAGCTGAAGGTTATGAAATTAATGATAAATATGAACTTTCTAAAGATGGAAAAGTTTGTACATATCTTGCAAAATTAAATAAAAAAGAAATTCGCGATAAAGTTTTTGAAGCTGCACGTATTCTTGATCTTGGACCATATCTTGATCGTCGCCCAAAAGAATTATCTGGTGGTCAAATGCAACGTGTTGCCTTAGGAAGAGCTATTGTACGTGATGCTAAATTATTCTTGATGGATGAACCTTTATCCAATCTCGATGCTAAATTAAGAGTTCAAATGCGTTCTGAAATTGTTCGTATTCATGAACAAATTGGTGCTACATCAATTTATGTTACACACGATCAAACTGAAGCTATGACAATGGCTACAAGAATCGCAGTTATGAGTAAAGGTTGGATTCAACAAATTGGTACTCCACAAGAAATTTACTCAAATCCAAATAATATCTTTGTCGCCACATTTATTGGATCTCCAGCAATGAATATATTCAATGCTAAATATAATCATGGCTTAGTTACATTTAATGATGGATATCAAATTGATTTAGGAAAAGAATTTGATGAAGTTCATACTAACTTCTATAAGAATAAAATAGCTGAATTAGAAAAACTTATAGAAAAAGATGGATTTATTAGACTTCATGCAATAGATGTTGCTGATAAATTAATTTCATCTTTAGATAATCAAGAAAAAGTTATTGAATTATTGAAGGAATTTAATGAACTTATTGGAAAAGTTAATGAACTAGGCGAAAAAGCCAATGTCAGTGTTGAAGCTTTGAAGAATTGTTCAGAAGTTTCTGCAATTAAAGGACATGTATTAACCATTAGAAAATCATTGATGCACTTTAAAGATATTACAAGTTATGATTTAAGTTTACTTCATAATGCGCAAGCTTTCTCTAAGAAAATTGAACATAAAAAAGAAGACACGTTATATTACAACAGGAGAAAGCATGAAAACTTCATCGCTAAACGTCGTCACGCTAAGATGAATAAATTCAAAATCAATGATTCTGTAGTATTTACTAATAATCTATATGTCATTGCAAAAGATTTAATTGATGGATTTAAATTAGCTTTATCAGGTGAACATGGAATTAGAGTTGGTATTCGCCCTGAACATATTCATCTTGATGAAGAATATACAAATCCACATAAGAGTTCTGCTTTCCAAGTTGAAAGTGAAGTAGTTGAACTTCTTGGTTCTGAATTACTTGTTCACTCTACATGGAATGATAAGGGAATGATTTCTAAGATTTCCACTGGCACTCTTGTAAAACCACATACGACAATCAACTTAACATTTAACAAAGATAAGATTAAAATCTTTGATGAATTAACTGGAGATGCTATAAAAGCTAATTAATTATGAAAAACAGATTGAAGTTCTATAAAAACCCATTTTCAAGTAAAAAGATAAATGGTGATATCTATAAAGATGCACCTGATCCATTTATTATAAAAGTTAATGGCTATTATTACTTAACTTCGACTGTTTCTAAGGGAATTGTTATTCGGCGCAGTTTTGATTTAATACATTGGGATAATGTTTTAAAAGACGGAATTGTTACAATAGATGATTCTTTAAAGTACGCTTTTGCACCTGAAATTGTATACGATAACGGATACTTTTATATAGTGACCTCACCTTGTGGTGGAGGTCACTATTTGTATCGTAGTGAAAACATTGAAGGACCATTTGTAAAAATAAGTGAGAATTTTCATGAAATGATCGATGGAAGTTTCTTCATCGATAATGATGGAACTCACTATTTTTCGCGTGCAAGTGAAACAGGTATTGTTGTTAAGAAATTTGAAGATGATTTAAAATTAAATGAATTAGGGACTTATTTTAAAGAGCAATTTACTTTAGAAAATGCTATTTTAGGCGGTTGGACTGAAGGTCCATATATAACTAAAAGATATGGTTATTACTATGTAACATTTACTGGTACTCATTTTTTAAGTGATGCTTATCGTGTAAGTTATGTTTCTGGAAAAAAACTTGAACAAAAAATGCCTTATGGCGATTTTATTCTTTTAAATACTGAAGAAGATTTTAAAGGATTAGGACATTCTATGAATTTTGTCGGTCCTGATTTGGATTCGTATTATATTGTTTACCACGAATGCAATGATAAAATAAAAAGAAGAGTGAGTATATCTAGACTATTCTTTGAAAAGGAAAAAATGATAGTTGATAACGCATCTAGGGAAGATAATTTCATGTTCTCAAGACCTGCTTTTGAAGATTTTGGAACGAATAATAATTATTTATCTGAAGATGAATTTGATTTTACTTCATTTTCTCTTGAATATAATTTTGCTGGCTCTGAAAGTGTTTTAGTCTTCGGATATAAATCAGAAAATAATTATAGTTATATAAAATTATTTGAATCTCATATTGAGTTTAGAAAGAAATATTTCTCTAAAGATACTCTGATTAAGTCTGTTTCACTAGGTCATAAAGCGCGTTTAGATTGTTATCACTGTTTGAGGGTACAAGTAAAAAATAATGCCGTAGCTATTTATTTAGATCTTGTTGAATA
>ERZ779892.2974-NODE-2974-length-12552-cov-4.053213_pt1 | contig 12552 bp, 9 predicted proteins | sample MGYA00511552_ERZ779892 | MGnify/ENA primary metagenome ERZ779892 (study PRJEB29588, sample SAMEA2154561) | human gut metagenome | biome: human gut; feature: human-associated habitat; material: faeces | place: Denmark | collected 2008/2010 ... | reverse complement strand
CTGCTGGTGGGAGCGGGCCCCGACGACGATCTTCGACGACACGAAGACGATCATCAGCGCCAGATAGGCGATCAACGTGACGCACAGGCCGATACGATGGTCGTAGGTCCACGACCCCATATCCTCCCTGCGGTTGTCGAAGGGCAGTTTGATACGCGGCCTGCGGGCGGGTTTCGGTTTGTCGTCACGGGGTGTTTCAGTCATTGCGGTGTATCGGAATTTTGAGCAAAAGTAGCGTTTTTTACCGAAAATTTCCTATCTTTGCGCGCAAATATATAGAAACACCGCTTATGTCAACCAAACAACAAACGCTGAAGGCGCCGATCTCATTTTCGGGAAAGGGCCTGCATACGGGCGTCAAAGTTACCATGACCGTGAATCCCGCCGAGGCCGGAACCGGAATCGTATTCCGCCGCACCGACATCGAGGGGCAACCGCTCATCCCCGCCCTGTGCGACTACGTGGTGGACACCTCGCGCGGCACGACGATCGAGGCAGGAGGCCACCGCGTCAGCACCATCGAACATATCATGTCGGCGCTCTGGACGCTCGGCGTGGACAACGCCCTGATCGACATAGACGCCCCCGAGACGCCCATCCTCGACGGCTCGGCCCGCGAATACGCCCGGGCCATCACCGAGACCGGACTGGCGGACCAGGACGCCGAGCGGCAGTTCTACCACGTGACCGAAAAGATGGTCTACACGATCCCCGAGAAGGGCGTGGCGATCATCCTCTACCCCGACGACGAATTCTCCGTCTCGGTGCACGTGGACTACAACTCGAAGGTCATCGGCAACCAGTACGCCACCTTCCTTCCCGACGACGACTACGCCGCGAAGATCGCCCCGTGCCGGACGTTCGTCTTCCTGCACGAACTGGAACCGCTCTTCAAGATGAACCTCATCAAGGGCGGCGATCTGGACAATGCGATCGTCGTGGTGGAAAATCCCGTTTCGGACGAACAGCTGACCCACCTCAAACAGATCTTCCACAAGGAGGACATCTGCATCACGGGCGGCTATCTCAATAATCTCGAACTGCGTTTTACCAACGAGCTGGCGCGTCACAAGCTGCTCGATCTGCTGGGCGACCTCGCACTGCTCGGCATGCGCATCAAGGGTCGTGTCTGGGCATCGCGTCCCGGGCATTTCGCCAATACGGAGTTCATGAAGCAGCTGCGCCGCACGATCCGCAAGGAGGGCGAGCGTCCGCGCTACAAGTACGACTGCCGCAAGACGCCCGTCTACGACATCAACGACATCCGGCGTATGCTTCCCCACCGTCCGCCGTTCCTGCTGGTGGACCGGATTTTCCACGTGGACGACAACTCGATCGCCGGCATCAAGAACGTGACGATGAACGAACCCTTCTTCGTGGGGCATTTCCCCAACGAACCGGTGATGCCCGGCGTGCTCATCGTCGAGGCGATGGCGCAGTGCGGCGGAATCATGGTGCTGCGCAACATCCCCGATCCGGAGAACTACTCGACCTATTTCATGAAGATCGACGGCGTAAAATTCAAGCGCAAGGTGGTTCCGGGCGACACCCTTCATTTCGAAGTTCAACTGCTGGAGCCCATCCGACGAGGCGTAGCCGTAGTCGAAGGCAAGGCCTTCGTCGGCGAAACGCTCGCCTGCGAAGCCACGATGATGGCCCAGATCGTTAAAAATAAAGAGTAACCGCACATGATAAGCAACCAGGCATACATCCATCCCGACGCGAAACTCGGAAAGAACGTAACGGTGGAGCCTTTCGCCTACATCGCCGGCGATGTGGTGATCGGCGACGACTGCTGGATCGGCCCCGGGGCCGTGATCCACGACGGAGCCCGCATCGGCAAAGGCTGCAAGATCCATACGGCCGCATCGATCGCCTGCACCCCGCAGGACCTGAAGTTCGTCGGTGAAAAAACGACGGCCGAAATCGGCGACTACAACGAAATCCGCGAATGCGTCACCATCAGCCGGGGCACCGCCTCCCGGGGCAAGACCGTCGTCGGCAGCCACAACCTGATTATGGCTTACGTGCATATCGCCCACGACGACGTGGTAGGCAGCCACTGCGTCATGGCCAACCGCGTATCGCTCGCCGGAGAGGTCGAAGTCGGCGATTGGGCCGTTATCGGCGGCCACGTAGCCGTACATCAGTGGACCCGCATCGGAGAGCACACGATGATTCAGGGCGGCGCGTTGGTGGGCAAGGACATTCCCCCCTTCATCACCGTCAGCAACAACGATCCGGTACGTTTCGCCTGCGTCAATCGCGTCGGTCTGAGCCGCCGCGGATTCACGCCGGAAACGATCTCACAAATTCACGACGCCTGCCGCATCCTCTTCCAAAGCGGCCTGAACTACCTGAACGGCTGTGAGGAGGTCGAAAAACAGATTCCGCAAAGTCCCGAACGCGACCGACTCATCCGGTTCATCCGCGAATCGCAGCGCGGCATTATCAAGCCCTACTCTCCGAGCAACGAAAAAGACGAATAATTTTTCAACACAAAGGTTTGAAAATAGGAAAACATTCGCTATATTTGTAGCGTAAACGGGTATAAAGAGGTAAGGGGACGAGCAAGTCCCCTTATTTCGTAGATATATTCACCGCTCCCGACCGGCGAATCATCCGCACGATTTTCTCGACCCGCATGCCCTCGCATGCCCATTCCGTCGGGAGAAACCGGCAGTTGCGGGCCATGCGGGGACCCGATTACAGCTCCTGCTACAACAGGGACAAGATTCGGGCGCGAATAGTGCTCCTTGCGATGCAATGTTCGAAGAAAACGCAGGACGCAAGACGATGAAAACGAACGGGAAGCGACGATTCCCTACATTTTCGTCAAAAAGCCGAACGCCTCCGGGCCGGCCGCAAAAACGACTGAACGAACTTCAAGTTTTCGCCGAGGAAGGACAGAGGTCCGGATTTGCACGGACCGCCCGCACCGAAAAACGACTTTATTGATAACATCAGCAAATATGATCGATTGTACGAAAATCACCGAAATAGCCAATGCCAAACTCGTCGGCACCGACCTGTTCGTAGTGGATTGCACCTGTTCGCCCGCCAACGAAGTGGAACTGCTGATCGACAGCGACACCTCGGTAGGTATCGAAACCTGCGTGGAGCTGAGCCGCGCGATCGAGGCCGAATTCGACCGCGACACGGAGGATTTCTCTCTCACGGTAGCTTCGGCAGGCATCGGCTCGGAACTCAAGCACCTCCGCCAATACCGCAAACTGATCGGCAAGCCGGTCGAAGTGCTGCTCAAAAGCGGCGTGAAGATTCTGGCGACGCTCGACGAGGCGGACCAGGAGGGACTCACCCTCTCCTACGAGGAGAAGCAGGCCGTAGAGGGTAAAAAGCGGAAACAGACGGTGCGGGTTACGCGCCGCTACCCTTTCTCAGAGATCAAATACACGAAGGAATACCTCGATTTCAAATAGTGGAAATTCAAAAATAAACAAGATAAAAAACCAATGGATAATCTTAATCTTATCAGCAATTTCGCAGAGTTCAAGGAGCTTAAAAACATCGACAAGGCCACGATGATCGGAGTCCTCGAGGACGTTTTCCGCCACGCGCTTCAGAAGCAGTTCGAGACGGACGAGAATTTCGACGTGATCATCAACCCGGAAAAGGGCGACCTGGAGATCTGGCGAAACCGTACGGTCGTGGAGGACGGCGCGGTGGAGAATCCGAACATGCAAATCGCCGTATCGGAGGTTAAGGCCATCGATCCGACCTACGAAGTGGGCGACGAATACGTCGATCCGATCAAACTTGAATCGTTCGGACGTCGGGCCGTGCTGTCGCTGCGTCAGAATCTCGCTTCGCGCATCCTCGATCTGGAGAAGGCCAACCTTTACGAAAAATATTCGGAGAAGGTCGGCGAGATCATCACCGGCGAGGTATATCAGGTATGGAAGAAAGAGGTGCTGATCCTCGACGACGAGGGCAACGAGCTGATCCTGCCCAAGACCGAGCAGATTCCCAACGACTATTACCGCAAGGGCGACACGATCAAGGCGATCGTCAAGAGCGTCGAGATGAACAACAACCAGCCGCGCATCATCCTTTCGCGCACGGCCAACCAGTTCCTCGAACGGCTCTTCGAGCAGGAGGTCCCCGAAATTTTCGACGGTCTGATCACCCTCAAGAAGATCGTCCGCATCCCCGGCGAGCGTGCCAAGGTAGCCGTCGAATCCTACGACGAACGCATCGATCCGGTCGGTGCCTGCGTCGGCATGAAGGGATCGCGCATCTACTCGATCGTCAAGGAGCTGCGCAATGAAAATATCGACGTGGTAAACTACACGACCAACCCGCAGTTAATGATCCAGCGTGCCCTGAACCCCGCGAAGATTTCGAGCATCACCATCGACGAGGAGAAGAAGACAGCTTCGGTCTATCTCAAGCCCGACCAGGTATCGCTGGCCATCGGCAAGGGCGGCCTGAACATCCGGCTTTCGAAGATGCTGACCGGCTACGATATCGATGTTTACCGCGAAATCGAGGAGGAAGACGTTGCACTCACCGAATTTGCCGACGAGATCGACGGCTGGGTGATCGACGCCCTGAAAGCCTGCGGCTGCGACACGGCCAAGAGCGTGCTGGAACTGCCCGTCGAAGAGATCGCCGCCCGTGCCGACCTGGAGCTGGAACAGGCACAGAAAGTCGTCGAGATACTGAAAGCGGAATTCGAGGAGTAATCCGTCCCATCGCACAAAAATTAAAACCGATATATGAGTAACGAAAGAAAATTAAGACTTATCCAGGTTGCCAAGGAGTTCAAGGTGGGATTGAATACCATCACGGACTTCCTGCAAAAGAAGGGTATAAAAACCGACGGTTCGCCCAATACGCTGGTGGAACCGGACGTCTATGCCGTTCTGGAGAAGGAATTCGGCGGGAGCCGAATTACCGGCAACGAACGGGAAAGCATCCGGGAGCGAATCTCCCAGAAGCAGGCTACGATCACCCTCGAAGAGGCACAGAAACAGACGCGCGAAGAGGAGCAGGAGGTAATTATCAAAAGCAACGTCATCAGCGTCAAGGACGAACTGCCCCAGCCCAAAATTCTGGGCAAAATAGATCTTTCGCCCAAGCCCAAACCGGCTCCGAAACCGGTAAGCAAACCGGCGGCAGAGCCCGTACCGGAGGCTGCGGCTCCGAAACCGCAGCCGGCACCGCAACCGGCCGCCCCCAAAACGGAAGCGGCACCTGCCTCCGAAACGGCTTCCGCAGCCAAACCCGAACCGGAAGCGGCGCCCAAGAGCGACAACATCTTCCGCCCCGCCGTGCAGACCCTCACGGGCCCGCAGGTACTCGGCACGATGGACGTATCGGGATTCACACCGGGCAACCGCCACAAACGCAAACGCTTGAGTAAAGAGAAAGTGGACGTGACCCGTACGCCGGCAGGCGGCCCCAAGCCGGGCAGCAACGGTAAATCCGCCGCACAGCCCAGCCGCGGACAAGGCCCGCAATCCAACCAACCCCGTCCGGGAGAGAACAAGAAGACCCGCAAGGACAAACTCAAAGCTCCGAAGCCCGTCGTTCGTCCCGAAATCAGCGACGAGGAGGTTTCGAAGCAGGTGAAAGATACACTGGCCCGCCTGACGTCGAAAAACGCCAAGAGCAAAGGTTCGAAATACCGCAAGGAAAAACGCGAAGCCGTAGCCGAGCGCATGAACGAAGAATTCCAGCGCGAAGAGCAGGAACGCTCCATCCTGAAGGTCACCGAATTCGTGACCGTAGCCGAGCTGGCTACGATGATGAACGTTTCGGCGACCGAGGTCATCACGGCCTGCATGAACCTGGGCCTGATGGTGTCGATCAACCAACGTCTCGACGCCGAGGCGCTCGTGGTCGTAGCCGAAGAGTTCGGCTTCAAGACCGAATTCGTATCGGCGGACATCCAGGAAGCCATCGGCGACGACGAACAGGACAGCGAGGAAGACCTCGTGCCGCGACCGCCGATCGTAACCGTCATGGGACACGTCGATCACGGTAAGACCACCCTGGTCAACGCGATGCTGGCCCAGTCCCACGTGTTCAACGAGCGTGAGGAAGTCCCGGACCGCGTGATGGATTCCAACGATCTGGAACGCGAGAAGGGCATCACCATCCTCGCCAAGAACACCGCGGTGCAGTACACCGGCCCGCTGGCCGCCAAGTACGGCCATCCGGAAGGCATCACCCTCAACATCATCGATACCCCTGGCCACGCCGATTTCGGTGGCGAGGTGGAGCGCGGCATCTCCATGGTCGATGGCGTCGTGCTGCTCGTCGACGCTTCCGAAGGCCCGCTGCCGCAGACCCGTTTCGTGCTGCGCAAGGCCCTCGAAGCCAAGCTTCCGGTCATCCTGTGCGTGAACAAGACCGACCGCCCGGACGCCCGAATCTCCGAAGTCGTCGGCGAATCCTCCGACCTGCTGCTCGGCCTGGCCCAGGACGTCATCGAGGAAGGCATCGACCTCGATGAGGATTCCCTCTTCGACCTTCCGGTCATCTACTGCGCCGCCAAGGCCGGTTACGCTTCCGAAAACCAGCCGGAAAACGGCGGCCTGCCGGACAACGACAACCTCGAGCCGCTGTTCGAGGCCATCATCAAGAACATTCCGGCTCCGGAATACGAGGAAGGCGCGCCGCTGCAGGCCCACGTCGCCAACATCGACTCCTCCGACTTCCTCGGCCGACTCGGTCTGGTCCGCATCTACAACGGCACCCTTGAGAAGGGCAAGACCTACGGTCTGTCCCGTGTGGACGGCTCCATCGAGAACTTCCGCGTGTCCGAGCTGCTGCGTACGCAGGGCCTGGAGCGCACCCCGGTCGAATCCGCAGGCCCTGGCGACATCGTCGCCGTCGCCGGCGTGAACGACATCATGATCGGCGAGACCATCGTCGACCCGGACGATCCGCGTCCGCTGCCGCTTATCCACGTTGACGACCCGGCCATCTCCATGACCTTCGGCATCAACGATTCCCCGCTTGCCGGCACCGAAGGCAAGGACCACAAGCTCACCGCCCGCATGATCAAGGACCGCCTCGATCGCGAGCTCATCGGCAACGTGTCCATCAAGGTGCTGCCGACTGACCGTCCGGACGCTTGGGAAGTGCAGGGCCGTGGCGAACTCGCACTGGCCGTGCTTGCCGAGCAGATGCGCCGTGAAGGCTTCGAGCTGACCGTCGGCCGTCCGCAGGTGGTCACCAAGACCATCGACGGCGTGGTCAACGAGCCGATGGAAAACACCACCATCGACGTGCCGGAAGAGTACATGGGCGCCGTCACCCAGCTGCTCGCCGACCGCAAGGGCCGCATGGACAACATGACCAACCACGGCACCGGCTGGGTCCGTCTGCAGTTCACCGTGCCCTCCCGTGGTCTGATCGGTTTCCGCACCGCGTTGCTGTCCGCCACCCGCGGCACCGGCATCGCCTCCTCCATCTCCGCTGGCTACGCTCCGTGGGCCGGCCAGATCGTGACCCGCCAGAACGGCTCCATGGTCTGCGACCGTCAGGGCATCGCCACTCCGTACGCCATGCAGCGTCTGCAGGCACGTGGCAACTTCTTCGTCGAGCCGCAGTCCCCGGTGTACGAGGGCCAGGTCGTCGGCATCAACAACAAGCCGGACGAGCTGGATGTGAACATCACGCTGGCCAAGCACATGACCAACATGCGTTCCGCCACCGCGGACGTGCTGGAAACCCTGACCCCGCCGATCAAGATGAGCCTCGAAGAGTCCCTGGACTTCGCCAACGAGGACGAGTGCGTGGAAGTCACTCCGGAGTCCATCCGCGTGCGCAAGATCATTCTGAGCCGTGAGGATTGGTACAAGTGGCGCGCCAAGCAGCGTCGCCAGAACAACGCTCAGAATAACAAGTGATTCTTCGCATTGTTTTGGCGCTTCGCGGGAACGGTAGTGTGTTCCGCTAGTGCGCTAAACGCTTAAGAAAGGCAAGAGATGTCGGCGGTTTTCCGCGTATCTCTTGCCTTTCTTGCTGTTTTGTAAGGAACGTAGGGCATAGTGGAGGACATGACGCAACGCACGCAGGAAACACAGCCGGAACCGCAATCGCAATCACAGGACGGCATCGACCGCAGGCTGCTGCCGTGGTCGCATCGTCTACCGGTATGGGCGCGGTTTTTGGTTGACCTGCTCGCCGGTGCCGTCGTCGGCGTGATCGGCACGATGGCGCACCGCATGGGCGCGTCGGCGAATATTCCCTACGGTCTTGTGATCGCATATGCTCTGGCCATCATCTCGACATGGTCGGCGCGTTCACGTGATGGCGTGTCGGGCCTCGCATTGCATCTGATCAGTTCATCACTGGTGGTCTGGACCGTCATGGCCGGTTACGGTCCGGGCGGGGACGCCATGATTCCCGTCGGATTCGGCGAGACGGCGACGTTGCCGTATTTCAGCAACAACGCCGGCTATTTCTGGCTATACGGCGTGGTGCTGATTCCATTGATCATGCTGGCGCTGCCCAAAAGCTGGTTCACGATGCCGCCGCGCACTGAGGATGACTCCACGGAATATGACCAGAACGAATCGTCTGAACCGGACCATGACACCGCCCAACCGGTGGACTAGACCCCTCCACAGCCTCGCGAATGCGCTAAGGTGCTTAGGATGACCCGCAACAAGGAGGCACAGGCGGCAATGAGCGCACGCAAGCTGTTCTATCTGGGGCCACAAGGCACCTTCACCCATCAGGCGGCCGTCAATGCCGCCCAAGAGTTGGCACGGCTCGAACCGCAAGGCTTCGACCTGATGCCCATGGACGGTGTGCCGCAGATTCTTGACGCCGCACAGCACGGCGACGGCTGGGGAATCGTGGCCTGGGAGAACAACGTCGAAGGGTACGTGGTGCCCAACCTCGACGCGCTGATCGACGCGAAGGACCTTGTCGGATTCGCACGCGTCGGTGTGAACGTCGAATTCGACGCATACGTGGCGCAAGGAGCCGATCCAGCCGAAGCGCGCATCGCCACCGCCCATCCGCACGGTCTCGCGCAATGCAAACGATTCATCGCCGAACATCGGCTCTCCACACAGCCGGCCACATCCAACGCGGCGGCCTGCCGGGACCTTATCCCAGGTGAAATCGCCTTCGGTCCCGCCATCTGCGGCGAACTGTACGACATCACCCGCATCGGCACCGCCATCCAGGACTACCAAGGAGCCGCCACCGACTTCCTCGTGCTCGCGCCACGCGCCGAAGTCGCACGGCTGCTCGCCAAACCACGCGCCGAAGCTAACGTCGAATACGAATCGGTATTGACGCTCATCCCGCTCGTCACCGGCCCAGGCGTGCTCGCCAACCTGCTCGACGTGTTCCGTGACGCGGGACTGAACATGACCAGCTTCATCTCACGGCCCATCAAAGGACGCACCGGCACATACAGCTTCATCGTCACCCTCGACGCCGCCCCTTGGGAGGAACGTTTCCGCGACGCGCTTGTGGAAATCGCAGAACATGGCGACTGGGCCAAAACACTCGCCGTCTACCCTCGCAGGGAACGCCCCAACCCGCCCGTCACCTCATGGATGCTGCCGCAAGGCGGCGTACGACTCGACGACAGCCACCTGCCGGACGATTGGCAGAACGACGAAACCGTCAGAAGGGAGCTGATGTGGTGAAGCCACGCATCGCAATCGTAGGACTCGGCCTCATCGGAGGATCACTGGCACGCCGACTCGTCAACGCCGGCTGCGAAGTGACCGCATGGAACCACAACGACCGCCCCTACGCCACCGCTGAAGCCGACGGCATCATCTGCAAACCCACCTTGGCGGCACTCGCCGAAACCAAACCGAACGTGCTCGTACTGTGCAACCCGCTCAAGGCCATGCCCGAAATCCTCGGCGCATTGAAACCATTGATCGACACGGAAACAACCACGCTCACCGACGTGGGCAGCGTCAAAGGCATGGTCCGCGACCAAGTCAAAGCCATTGGTCTTGACGGCTGCTACGTCGGAGCACACCCGATGGCCGGCAACGAACTGTCCGGCTGGGAGGCATCCGACCCGACACTCTATGACGACGCGCTCTGGGCCATCACCGTCGACGAACACACCGAATACCGCCGGTTCCGCGCCGTGGCCGACATGATCGTGAACCGTTGCGGCAACCGGCTCATCGTACTTGACGACGCCACCCATGACCGTTGCGCCGCGCTCATCTCACATATGCCTCACGTCATCGCCACCGCCATGATCAACGAGCTGGTGGCCAACCCGAACCGCAACATCGCGGCCGCGCTCGCAGCCGGGTCCTGGCGTGACATGACGCGCGTGGCGCTGACCGATCCGAACCGCACACGTGCCATGGTGGAGGAGGACGCGGCCAACGTGGAGACCTTGCTACGCAACATGGCCAACCGATTGACGTTGGTGGCCAACGTGCTGCATGACATGGCCGATACCGGCGTGCGCCCCACGGAAGGCGACGTGAAGCAAATGGACCGTTTCTTCGCCCAAGGCCAACCGTTCCGCGACTACAAGGCCGCCAGCAGGCAGCCGGAGTACGCCGAACATTGCGCGACGGTCGAACTGTCGATTCCCGAAAACGATTGGCAGCGCACGCTGCTGGAATCCGCCCGCAGAGGCGAGCATATCGTGCGATTCGACGTCGAGCGCACCGCGATCGCGCAGGCGCGTTCCGTGGTCTGACGACTGACGCCATCGCTATGCAAAAGCGCCGCAATCGCAGAAAATCAGTGCGATTGCGGCGCTCTTGTCTTTGCGCGCGGTAGGGGGAGGTACGCGACTACGGACGTGGCCGAGTCATGGAACGTTCCGGCACCGGCTTGATCGTCACGATTTCGTCGGCGGGAATCGTGACACGCTGCTCGGGACGTGAGCCGTTCGCCGCCGCATCGCGCGTCATCTCCAGTTTCTGACCGTCCCACGAACGCACGTGGCCTACGTAATCGCGGAACTTCATACGATGATCGGTAGGATCGACGCCTTCCAAGGTGCGCACCACGATGCGCGCTCCTACTGGAATCTCATTGGGAATAGGCATTGCTGCCTCCTTTCGATGTTCCGCTCCAACTGTCTCACTCGCTCGCCACGGCGTCAAGGACCGGCTGCTTCAACGCGCGGGAGGCGGGGGAGATGCTGGACACCAGACCGACCACAATCGACAGCAGCAGGAACACGAGCAGCTGCAACCACGGAATCGCCAGCGTCTCCAAACCTTCGGACGCGTAGACCGCACGAATCACCACTCCCGCGGCGACGCCGACGACCAAACCCAACACCGTGCCGAACACGGAGATGATCGCCGCTTCGATGCCAAGCATGCCACGCACCTGGCCACGTGACGTGCCGATGGCACGGAGCAGACCAATCTCCTTGGTGCGTTCCGACACGCTCAACGCCAGCGTGTTCACGATGCCGAAAATGGCGATGATGATGGACAAAGCCAGCAACGCGTACAGGACCATGAGCATCTGATCGATCATCGAACTCATCGTGGACTTGTACTCGTCACGATCGAACACGACGATTGTATAGTATTTCTTGATTGTTTTCTTCAGGGCCTTCTTGACTTGGGCCGTGTCGGCGCCCCGCTTGTCCGTGACGAACGCCTGCATGACGAACATGGTCTGCTTGTTGCCGATCTGCTCGGCCAAATCGTCGTTGACGATCGCGAAATCGCGGTATACGGAATTCGACACGATCGCGCCGATGGTCAGCGTCTTTCCGGTGGTGACCTTCTTCGTCTTGACCAGCGTTTTCGGATCGACGTTCTTGGCGTCGTTCGTGTACTGTTCGATTTCCGAAGCCTTGGCCTGCGCTCCTGCCAAGTCGCCGGATGCGGCCAATTGCTGGGCCTGCGACTGCAATTCCTGCACATGCGCCTGCACCTTGGCCTGGTAATCGGCCTGCGCCTTGGCTGTGGCCTCCTTGTCTACCACGATGTTCTCGGCCGTGGCCTTGACCTTCTGACCCACATGCCATCCACGATCGTCGGCAATGGTCTTGCCGACGAGCAGCTTGCCGTCCTTCAACGCGGCAGCGGCATCACCTTCGGTGGTTTCGGCGGCGAAGATCTTGGTGAACAGCTCCGGCTGTGTGGCGAACGTGAACCCGTTGATGGCTTTGCCGTCATATTTCACACCAAGCACCACACGGTTCGACACCACATGATTCACGCCATCGACCTTTTTGATGTCTTTGATGGCCTGGTCGGGAATCTGCCCGGCCGAAGCCGAAGATACGGCGAAATCGGCTTTGAGCCCGGTATCCACCAGCGAATTGACCGAAGCCTTCGCCGACGTGGCCACCACGCCCAGACAGCTGACAATCGCCACTCCCACGAACAGGGCGGCTGCGGTGTTGGACGTGCGACGTTTCGAACGAGAAATGTTACGTTGCGCGAGACGCCCAGTCACGGTGAAGACCTTCGATGGCAGCCAGCCGAGCACCGCGCCCGCGGTGGACACGTATGCCGGTCCCGCCACAATCACGCCGATCACGGCCAGCGCCGCGCCAATCCCGAGCGGCCAGCCGACAGCGATACTGTTGAGCGCCTTCCA
>ERZ779892.2967-NODE-2967-length-12561-cov-3.095634_pt1 | contig 12561 bp, 12 predicted proteins | sample MGYA00511552_ERZ779892 | MGnify/ENA primary metagenome ERZ779892 (study PRJEB29588, sample SAMEA2154561) | human gut metagenome | biome: human gut; feature: human-associated habitat; material: faeces | place: Denmark | collected 2008/2010 ... | reverse complement strand
ACTCCGCATCGAGGCAGTAGCAAGAGAGATCGCAGAGTTCTGCGGATTTTCACAGGGGATGACGTATTCCTTTGAGAGCCCGAAAGTATACGATAAATTATTACTGCCACAGGATTCACCGCTCCGCAAAGCGGTTGTGATCAGCAATCCGCTCGGAGAGGATTTCTCCATCATGAGAACTGTTTCCTTAAATGGTATGCTGACATCACTTTCCACAAACTTTAACCGCAGAAATAAAAATGTGCGTTTATACGAGCTTGGAAATATTTATCTGCCAAAACAGGTACCGGTGACAGAACTGCCGGAGGAGCGTATGCAGTTTACACTTGGAATGTATGGAGAGGGTGACTTCTTTACCATGAAGGGTGTTATCGAGGAGTTCCTTTATAAAGCAGGTATGAAACTGAAACCGGAATATGATCCTGAAGCCGGAAAACCATTCTTACATCCGGGACGTCAGGCAAATGTTGTTTATGATGGCACTGTGATCGGTTATCTCGGTGAGGTTCATCCGACCGTTGCTGCAAATTATGCAATCAAAGAGCGCGTTTATGTTGCAGTACTTGATATGCCAGAGATCGTATCCCACGCATCTTTCGACCACAAATATGAGGGAATCGCTAAATTCCCGGCTGCAGCCAGAGATATCTCCATGGTTGTTCCGAAGGAAGTGCTTGCAGGCGATATCGAGAAGATCTTCGATGAAAAGGGCGGTCAGTTCTTAGAGAAATACGATCTGTTTGATATCTATGAGGGAGCACAGATCAAACCGGGATATAAATCAATCGCATACTCCTTGTCTTTCCGTGCAAAGGACAGAAACTTAGAGGATGCCGATATCACTGGTGCAATGGATAGGATTGTAAATGCACTTGAGCGTGTCGGTGCTGAATTAAGAAAATAAAACAAAAAGCATATGCATGTAAGTAGTGCCTGATCCGGTTTTCTGCCGGATCAGCTTGCTTAACACCGAGACCGACTGATGGGTATCTTTTGCGATCTTCGTCAGATTCGCATTTTTGCAGTCACTTTTGATATATCCGAGCACCGCCTGCACGATCGCCTCCCGGTAGTCCATCGAGGAATTGTGGCTTAAGTTCTCAAGGTGATTCAACAGATATAAAAATACCAGCCCCATCGTATACTGGTTCATGACATCCTCATCGGAATGTTCATGCAGCATGGATTCGATCATATTTTCCATGAGATTTTCCACCTGCGGCTGTTCCTTTAAGCGGAACAGCAGGTAGTGCGACACCGGATTCTTCTGTCCGAAAGCGCCGGCGATAAATTCCGCAAGCACATTTTTCTCATGCAGCATGGAAAGCGGCACCTCAAAAAACTCCGGCAGCGCGATAAAATTGATGCCGATATCCTCATACTCTGCCCTGCGGATGGCATGACGCACCTGCTGGTTCAACATCAGCACATCCCCCTTGTGAAGTGTCAGTTCCTTCCCCCCGATGATGTGCGTGATGCTCCCCTGCACGACATACATGATCTCCACATAGTTGTGCCGGTGCTCCGGGAAATCCACAAAGCGGCTGTGCGGACGCACGGTGATGAGCCGTCCCCGCTTTAACAGCAGTTCCCGGTCAATCTCCCCGATCGACTCTCTCGCATACAGCTGCCGCTCAACCATTCCCTGTCCCGCTCTGTACTTTTTTTCTTCCTCTGAAATGACCATCAGTTCGTTAAGAAGTTCTTCTCTCATCGCCGCTCTGCTGCCCTTCTGTGATATACAAAAAATCCAATATTCAGTACGATTCCCACCGTGGTGGACACCGGCGCCGCCAGACCGATCTTTGTGAGGCTCGCATTGGGCTGGCTACTCATCACGTAAGCCATCGGGAGACGTATCAATAACGTCTGGATCAGCCCCTGCGTCATAACCCAGAGTGTCTTGTTGTTTCCATTGAAATAGCCGACCATGCTGAAAAGGACCGCTGTCACAATCGTCTCCATTGAAAATCCTTTCAGATAATCATACGCGTTCCGGATGACCGCCGGATCTGTCGAAAAAATACCCGCCAGCAGATCTCCCTTTAACAGGATCAGTGCAAATACTACGCAGCCGATTGTAACACCCACGCCGATTCCGGTAAGCATGGACTTCTTTGCCCGCTTTTTCTTCCCTGCTCCTATATTCTGGGAGACGAACGACGCCATAGACTGCATCAGCGCACTCGGTACCAGCATGGCAAAACTAACGATCTTGCAGGCGACACCATAACCGGAGGACGCTTCTAGCCCCAGACGGTTTACAAACGCGCAGAGCGCCAGAAATGAAATCTGCGTGAGGAACTCCTGCAAAGCCAGCGGCAGTCCGATCCGAAGGAAGTTCCTGCACTGCGGATTCCATCGGAAATCACTTTTTACAATGGCAAACGGAAGATCCTTTTTCAGCAGAAGGAGCACTGCAAATACCACGCTGAGCGCCTGTGCCAGAACGGTCGCAATCGCTGCTCCCGTGGCATCCATGCGAAATCCTGCCACGAGGATCAGATCCCCCGCCACATTCACAATACACGCGATCAGTACGAAGAGTAACGGCGACCTGCTGTCACCCAGTCCTCTGAAAACTGCCGACAGCACATTATAAGCCACAATAAAGAAAATACCGCCGCCGCAAATGCGCACATAGGATGCCGTCAGATCCACCGCTTCCGCCGGTGCCTGCATAAGGACAGAGATCGGTTCCGCAAAACATACCATGACGACAAACAGTCCGACGGCGATCAGTGCGAACACGATCGCGGCGCCTCCGACCACCGCGCCGATCTGCTCCGGGCGTTTTTCTCCCAGGTAGCGCGCAATCAGGACGGTCACACCCATCGCCAGCTGAATCACCACGAAGGTGACCAGGTTTAACACCTGGCTTCCGGTAGACACCGCGGACAGCCCGGCTGTGGAGCCGAATCTTCCCACAACCAGAAGATCCACCGCCCCGTACGCCGCCTGTAAGATCAAGGCTCCCAGCACGGGCAGCATGAACGCAACCAGCTTTTTTAATATACTTCCCTGTGTAAAATCTGCTTTATCACTTGTCAAAATGTTCTCTCCTCTCACACATAATCTTATAAAACTTCTCAATCGTCCGAATCATGCCATCCGCTTCTTCCTCTGTAATATCAGACAGATCCGCCCGCAGGTCGTTAAAATAATACTCGTCGTACTTTTTCGAGAGCTCCTCTCCCTCCTCAGTGGCGGATATATAGGTCACACGGCCGTCATCCGGGGAAGAAATCTTACAGATATATCCCTTTTTTTCCATCTCTTTTACGGTTCGGGTCACACCGGGGCGCGGAAGATTGAGCGCATCGCTGATGTCCGATACCTTTACCCCGGTGCCCTGCCCTTCCAGCTTCCGAATCACATCCAGATATTGAATATAAGACGGCATCACGCCCGGCGGCAGAGGCGGAAGCATTTCTCTGATCCGCTTCGCCTGATAGCAGGCATCAAACATCCGCTTGATTTTTTCGTTCGTCATGATTTATCCTCCCAGCTCGTCGCTCCATTTAGTTATTAAAGGTAATTACCAACAGTAATTATTATAGACAGGATTTCCTTTTTGTCAAGTATGGACGCTGTTTTCCCTGCAAAACAAAAAAAGTGGATCTTACCACCGTTTTCTGTGATAAAATCCACTTTCTCTCATTCCTGATTCGTTGTTCTTATTTTTCCAGCCCGAAACAATACTTTGTCTTTGAGCAGTACGTATCGCCCGCTTTTAATACCGGTGATTTGAAGTTCTTCTCATTCACCGCATTCGGGAAATACTGCGTCTCCAGACAGAATGCATGGCGCTTGCCGTACTGCACGCCGCCCTTGCCGGTCTGCGGCGTGATAAAGTTGCCGGTATAGAGCTGGATCCCCACACAGTCCGTATACACATCCATGCAGATGCCGGACTTTGCACCTCTGGCACGCGCAGCAAGCTGCATGGTACCGTCCGCCTTGTCCAGCGCATAATTGTGGTCATAACCACCCGCATAACGAAGCTGCGTATCGTCCGCTTCGATGTCCCGTCCGATCTCCTTCATCTCCCGGAAATCAAACGGCGTCCCGGCTACTTTTGCGAGTTCTCCGGTTGGAATCGCCTTGGAATCAATGACCGGCGTATAGTAGGATGCGTGAAGTTCGAGCTTCTGCCCTTCCATCACGCCGGAATCATGTCCGTCCAGATTAAAGTAGGCATGGTTCGTAAAGTTCGCCACCGTCGTCTGGTCGCAGACTGCCTCATAGGCGATCGCAACCTCCCCGTTATCATCCAGCGTGTACGTAACCTTCGCCGTCATATTGCCCGGGAAATCCTGTTCCCCGTCGCGGCTTACATAGGAAAACGTAATACTCTGTGCGCTCTCCTGCACCACATCCCAGATCACTGCGTGAAAACCGTGCGATCCGCTGTGCAGATTGTTCTCATTGTCATTCGCTTCCAGCGAATAGTCTTTTCCGTCCAGATGGATGTGTGCATGATCGATCCGGTTCGCATTGCGCCCGATCACCGCTCCAAAATAGCAGGTATTGTTCTGATAATCAACGGGTGTATCGTATCCCAGCACAACGTCATATACGTTTCCGTCTGAGCCCTTCATTGTGATCGATACGATCGTTGCCCCGAGATCAATGACAGAGAGCGTCATTCCCTGCGCATTGACAAGCGTGTACTCCGTGACCTCCCTGCCTTCCTTTGTTCTGCCAAAACTCCGTTTTTGCATACTGATCCTCATTTCTAAGCATATTTATTGCGAAACGGCAGGCCGTTTCTTCCGACGTACTAATTCTGTCCATAGTAGGCATTTGCCCCATGCTTGCGGTAGAAATGCTTTTCCTTGATACAATCCGGCGCCGGCTTCACCTTCGGATTGATAAGCTCAGTGTTGCGTGCCATCTTCGCCACTTCCTCCAGTACGACCGCATTGTGGACTGCCTCTGCGGCATCCTTGCCCCAGGTAAACGGTCCGTGATTCGCACAGAGAACCGCCGGTGTGTACATCGGCTTGATGCCTCTTGTCTCAAAGGTCTCAATAATCACAAGTCCGGTGTTCTTCTCATATGCCTCGTCGATCTCCTCCGGCGTCAGATTTCTGGCGCACGGAATCGGTCCGAAGAAATAGTCTGCATGCGTTGTGCCGTAAAGCGGAATGTCTCTGCCCGCCTGCGCCCACGCGACAGCCTCCGGGGAATGGGTATGTACAATACCACCGATCTCCTCGTACTTTTTGTAGAGTTCGATATGGGTCGCCGTGTCGGAGGACGGCTTATATCTGCCCTCGATCTTATTTCCGTCAAGATCCATGACTACCATATCGTCCGGGCTTAAGGCATCATAATCCACACCGCTCGGCTTGATGACGAAATAGCCGCTCTCGCGGTCGATTCCGCTGACATTGCCCCAGGTGTAGGTGATGAGCCCTCTGCGCGGAAGTTCCATGTTGGCTTCATAGACCTGTTTTTTTAATTCTTCTAACATCTCTTAGTTTCCTCCTGTGCTGCGCCGTTCTACTTCATCTCACGCAGGATGCGGTTTGCGATTCCCTCTGCATCCAGTCCGTATTTGTGAAGAAGTTCTTTTGCCGGACCGGATTCGCCAAAGACATCGTTGACACCGATTCTGGTAATCTTTGTCGGGCATTTTTCACCGAGCGTCTCCGCCACTGCAGCGCCGAGTCCTCCGATGATGGAATGCTCTTCCACCGTGAATACACGCCCCGTCTTTTTTGCCGTCTTTACCACAAGTTCCTCGTCAAGCGGCTTGATAGTGTGAATGTTGATGACTTCCGCATGAATGCCCTGCTCTGCCAGCGTATCCGCTGCTGCCAGTGCTTCCGAGACACAAAGTCCGGTTGCAATGATGGAGCAGTCGCTTCCCTCACGGAGCGTCACGCCCTTGCCGATCTCAAACTTATAATCCGCGCCGTCGTTGATGACCGGAACCGCCAGTCTGCCAAAGCGCAGATACACCGGTCCCACGTACTCGTAGGCAGCCTTCACTGCCGCGCGCGCCTCGATGTCGTCCGCCGGGTTGATGACAACCATTCCCGGGATCGCACGCATCAGGGCAATATCCTCGTTGCACTGATGGGTCGCGCCGTCTTCCCCGACGGAAATTCCGGCATGTGTCGCACCGATCTTCACATTCAGATGCGGATATCCGATGGAATTGCGCACCTGCTCGTAAGAACGTCCTGCCGCAAACATGGCGAAGGTGCTCACAAACGGTACAAATCCACATGTGGACATTCCGGCTGCCACGCCGGTCATATTCGCCTCTGCGATACCGCAGTCAATGTGGCGGTCCGGGAATGCCTTCTTGAACATTCCGGTCTTGGTTGCCGCTGCGAGATCCGCATCCAGGACAACCAGATTCTCATGCTCTCCTCCAAGCTCGACCAAAGCATTGCCGTAGCTCTCTCTCGTTGCAATCTTTACTTCTGACACAATGCTTCACCTGCCTTTCTAAGATCCTCCATCGCCACTGCATATTCCTCGTCGTTCGGCGCTTTACCGTGCCAGCCGACGCTGTTCTCCATGTAGGAGACACCTTTTCCCTTTACGGTGTGCGCAATAATCGCGGTCGGCATTCCCTTCGTGGCTCTCGCCTCATCAAACGCCCGCTTGATCTCATCGAAATCATTGCCGTCGATGTTGATGACGTGGAAATTAAAGCTCTCGAACTTCTTGTCGATCGGGTACGGCGAGCAGACCTCGTCGATCGGTCCGTCGATCTGCAGGTTGTTGTTGTCCACAATCACGCAGAGGTTATCCAGCTTGCGGAAACCTGCGAACATGGCAGCCTCCCAGATCTGTCCCTCCTCGATCTCGCCGTCGCCGCAAAGTGCATACACACGGTAATCCTGCTGTTTCATCTTCCCTGCCAGAGCCATGCCGCACGCTGCGGAAAGTCCCTGTCCCAGAGAACCGGAAGACATATCCACGCCCGGAATGTGTTTCATATCCGGGTGTCCCTGCAGGTAAGATCCTACATGACGCAGCGTCAGCAGGTCCTCTTTCGGGAAATAGCCCCGCTCTGCCAGTGCCGAGTAAAGCCCCGGTGCAGTATGTCCTTTGGAAAGCACGAACCGGTCACGGTCTGCCTTCTTCGGCTCTTTCGGGTCGATCCTCAGTTCTTCAAAATAAAGGTACGTAAAAATGTCTGCTGCTGAGAGAGAACCGCCCGGATGTCCGGCTTTGGCACTGTGTACCGATGATACGATGCCCTTGCGGATCTCGTTTGCAGTCTTCATAAGCTTTAACTTATCCATGATATCTCCTTCTTATAATGTCAATTCTTTCTATCATCAACCATGTATTGTCTGATTTTTCCATTTATTCCCTGAACACGGCCAGGTAATCCTGCCTTATCCAAAGCATTTCAGAACATTGATCTTTCATTATACATGGATTGATTTTTTATTAGATGCTCATCCTACCTGTTAATGACCATCTCCGGGGTTTTTACAGTTCTGTTCTTCCATCCAATGCCCTAAGCAGCGTCACTTCGTCAATATATTCCAGATCTCCACCAACCGGAACACCGCTTGCGATCCTGCTCACTTTGATTCCCGCAGGCTTGATCAGCTTACTGATATACATTGCCGTAGTCTCACCCTCGACACTGGAGTTGGTAGCGATGATTACTTCATCTACATCCCCCTGAAGCCGCTGCATCAGTTCTTTCAGCCGGATATCCCCCGGACCAATTCCCAGCATCGGAGAAATAGCACCATGCAGAACATGATAAACTCCATTATATTTTCCGGTCTTTTCATACGCCGCCAGATCCCGTGGTGTCTCAACTACCATGATCGTCTTCTTATCACGGTCAGGATTACTGCAGATCGGACATACATCCTGATCCGTCAATGTGCAGCACTCTTTACAGTAACGCACATTTTTCCTTGCATCCACGATCGCATTTGCAAGTCCTTCCACCTGATCAAGTGGCATATTGATCACATGAAATGCCAGCCGTTGTGCCGATTTGCTCCCGATTCCCGGAAGACGGGAAAACTCTTCAATCAGCCGGCTGATCTGATGACTGTAATAATCCATTAAAACATCCCCGGCATTCCACTGCCAAGACCACCTGTCAGTTTTGACATTGCGGCACCTGACTCTTCTTCAACCTGACGCAGAGCTTCATTCGTCGCTGCCACGATCAGGTCTTCCAGCATCTCAATATCATCCGGATCAACTACCTCTTCCGCCAGCTTCACCTTCGTAACTTCTCTTTTACCAGTCACAGTCACCTCTACTGCACCGCCTCCTGCAGTTGCAGTAAATTCTTTTGTCTCAAGCTCTTTCTGCTGTTCTTCCATCTGACGCTGCATTCTCTGAGCCTGCTTCATAAGATTTGCCATATTTCCAGGCATTCCGCCACCCGGAAATCCTCCACGCTTAGCCATATTTAATCCTCCACTGTAATCTTCATATTAATTTTCTTTTCTATGTCCACAAATGTATCCTCAAAGTGTCTGCCCTCTTCTACATGCCGTACTTCGACTGACACCTTTTTTTCAATCTTTTTCTCAATCAGATCTTCCAGTTCTGCGACATGGTCTTCACGTCCGACCACGCTGGCTGAAAGACTGTCCGGAAGCACGATCATCAGACGGTTATCTCCTCCAAGACTCAGTCTTGCTTTCTTCAGATAACCTCTGAGCATTCCTGAAGCCTCATCCGCGATTGCCCGGAAATTTTTCACAACTTCCTGCACATCCTCCGGGATTGCATTTGGCAGTTCCGGTTTTGGAAGACGGTCTGCCTGGCTGTTCTCACCGGCATCACGATTGACATAGACAATCCGCTCTGCCGCACCAACACCCTGTTCCACCTTCTCTTCCACAGCACGGATCCGGTCAAGCAAAGCATCCTGATTTGTCTCCATCTCAGGAACACATAACTTGATCAATGCAACCTCCAGTAAAACTCTCTTCTGCGTTGCATATTTCATCTGACCCGAAAGTTCTGAAAATACTCTGATATAACGAAGCAGCATATCCAGTTCGATCATGTCCGATTCTTCCTTAAGCTGCATCATATTTTCCGTGGATACATCCAACACGTCCTCTATATTATCAGATGTTTTCACCAAAAGCAAATTTCGCAGATACCATGTGAAATCCCCGACCAACTGGGTAAGTTCTCTTCCCTGCATGACCAGCTCTTCCACAATATCGAGAACTGCTGCCACATTCCTTCCGATCACATTTCTCAAAAGCTTGCTAAATACATCCGTATCCACCGCCCCAAGTACCTCCAGCACATGATCGTAAGTCAGCTTCTGTCCAAGATAAAATGCAATACACTGATCCAAAAGGCTCAACGCATCACGCATCGAACCATCTGCCGCCTTCGCAATATACCGCAGTGCCTTATCCTCCACCTCGATCTGCTCGGTATCCATCAGTTCCTGCATCCTCGCAGTGATCGTTTCAATGCTGATCCTTTTAAAATCATAATGCTGACATCTTGAAAGGATCGTGATCGGAATCTTATGCACTTCCGTTGTTGCCAGAATAAAAATAACATATTCCGGTGGCTCTTCCAGTGTCTTCAGAAGTGCATTGAAAGCTCCGATCGAAAGCATATGCACCTCATCAATAATATAAACTTTGTACTTTCCTTCTGTCGGACGATACGTCACCTCTTCCCGGATCTCACGGATATTGTCCACACCGTTATTCGATGCTGCATCAATCTCGATCACATTCATTGAAGTGCCTGCTGCAATGGATTTACACATCGCACATTCCCCACAGGGACTTCCATTCACTGGATGCTCACAGTTCACAGCTTTTGCAAATATTTTTGCAACCGTTGTCTTTCCTGTCCCACGCGTCCCACAGAATAAATACGCATGCCCGATACGGTTCGCCTTGATCTGATTCTGCAATGTTGTAACTATATGCTCCTGTCCTTTTACGTCCTCAAATTCTGCCGGACGGAATTTTCTGTATAGTGCCGTATATGACATGTATTACACCTCTTGTAATTTATTATCTGGAGATTTATTTATCGCCAAAACTGATGCCGATCGTTCTTGCCTCCTGAATCAGTCCACACTGCGGATCAACATATTTCAGCTTTCCTGCCACCTCTTCCAGTGGAACTTTCACCGTCTCGCCATTCCGCATGGCAACCATATAGCCATACTCTTCATTCAAGATCAGCTCTGCTGCTTTTGCTCCGACTCTTGTTGCAAACACACGGTCATATGCACACGGAGATCCACCTCTCTGAGTATGTCCCGGAACGGTGATACGCACCTCTTTATCCGTCTCTTTCTGGATCTGCTCTGCCAGCTCATAAGCAATCGAAGGATATTTTCTTTTTGCGAGCTTCTCCTTATACTCTTTCTTTTTCAGCTTTGCATCTTCCTTTGAAATTGCACCTTCTGCAACTGCAAGGATCGTAAATGGCTTGCCTGCTTTTGTACGTCCGTCGATTACCTTCGTGATCGCCTTAATATCATAAGGGATCTCCGGAAGAAGAATGATGTCTGCCCCACCCGCAATTCCTGCATGTAATGTCACATGTCCTACCTTATGCCCCATTACTTCAATGATGAATACACGGCTGTGGGAAGTGGCTGTTGTATGAATCCGATCAATCGTATCGGTTGCAATATCCACTGCACTCTGAAATCCAAATGTCATATCCGTTCCCCAGAGATCGTTGTCGATCGTCTTCGGAAGTGTCACAACATTCAATCCCTCTTCACGCAGCAGATTGGCAGTCTTATGCGTTCCATTTCCGCCCAGTACCACAAGACAGTTCAGGTTCAGCTTGTGGTATGTATGCTTCATCGCCTCTACCTTATCAAGCCCGTCCTTGTCCGGCACACGCATCAGCTTAAACGGCTGTCTGGAGGTTCCGAGGATTGTACCTCCTCTTGTCAGGATTCCTGAAAAATCCCTAGAAGTCAGCATGCTGAAATCCGCATAGATCAGTCCCTTATATCCATCCTTAAATCCATAAATCTCAACATCCTCTCTCTTAGAACAAAGTCCTTTCACAACTCCACGCATCGCCGCATTCAGAGCCTGACAATCTCCACCGCTTGTCAACATTCCTATTCTTAACATTCATGCATCCTCCTTCATTGCTGATTTCGCACTTTCATATGATCCGCTTTATTCTTCCCGGGCATTCTTTTCATGGATATTTTCTTCATGCATTTTTTCTTCATTCATTTTTCCTTCATGCACTTTTCCTTTAGCAGCATTCCCATTCAGCTCTGCAACATCCCTGCAGTGTATCATGCCCTTTTAACAGAATAAATCAGGCAGCCGGATTTCCCAACTGCCTATTATTATAACCTATTTGCAAATGTGCCACAAGAACCAACCTCGATTGCATTGATTTTAAACCATCTTGTATCCATACAGACAAAACGCCGAGAAACTGCCTGCATGATTTTCTACAGCTTTTTACGGGATTGCATTGTCACCTCTATGCAAGAAATTCTTCCAGTATCTGTCGGATCGCCTCCTCCCTTAATGCAGGTTTGTCTTCCTCATTCAGCCGTTCCTTCAGAACTTCCCTCACAGCCTGCCTTGCTTCTGCTTTCGCCGCCGCATTCGCTCCCGTTCCTGCTATGGAATCTGTCTTTTTGACTGACTCTGATCCTGTTTCTCCTGATTCTCTGCCGTATCCTGTACCTGATTCCATTTGCGGCTCAACTCGCCGTGGTTCAACTTCAATATTGATTGGAAGTTCCACCGGTTCCTCACGCTGCTTTCGGAACAATTTTCTGTTCTGAACCTTTTTCTCCCGCTCCTTCACATCCGGCTTTGCAGCTACAGTCTCCTCCTTTTTTACCGGCTGCTCCGCTGCCCCATAATTTGCCGATGCGATCACATTCAGTTCCTCTTTTTCTGTTACCCTTTGTCTTCGCTGACGGACTGCACAGGTATTGTCCAGATAATCGATCATGTACATTTTTACCCCCTGGATTTTATACGGCTCATCTGACATCCGCCGGATGACTTCCAATAAGATCATCTCCGCTGCTCCGACAGCTATATATTGATAAACGGATTCTACTGCTCCGTAATAAAGGTAATCAGCCGACGCTCCTGACAACGCCAATATCCCAGAAAACCATACCGTCAGAATCTCTATCTGTCTCCATGTATGGATCTTAAAGAGAAAGCCTCTGTATTCATATATGTATTTTTCTACAAAGGCATCTGTATTTTCTACCGTGTCATGTACCATGCACGCATGTTCATATTTTGCTTTCACAAGCTTTATCAGTCGGTGTGTACTCTTGGACATTGTTCCTGCTGCCCGGATCAATCGGTTCAGCGTTACCTGATTTACAAGTTTTGCAATCACTCCCAGTATGCCCATCGCTGCCATCAGATATCGAATGACATTCGTATTCGCTATTACTTCTCCTATCATAGCCAACCCTCCTAATTTTTCCCACTTTCCATAACCCACAGAGTTCACAGATGCACGGTCATGTACGATTGGGTTTGTGCATATTATAGCCTAACTTTTCATGCCTGTCCTGCAAAAACGTTCTACAAGTTTCTACACTTC
>ERZ779892.2962-NODE-2962-length-12574-cov-3.245227_pt1 | contig 12574 bp, 8 predicted proteins | sample MGYA00511552_ERZ779892 | MGnify/ENA primary metagenome ERZ779892 (study PRJEB29588, sample SAMEA2154561) | human gut metagenome | biome: human gut; feature: human-associated habitat; material: faeces | place: Denmark | collected 2008/2010 ... | reverse complement strand
CAACTTCTGGTGCGTTCTGTACCCATCCTTATGCTACACGGACAGCGTTCATGCGTCGATGCCGGAGGAATCGAAGGAAATGTTGAAAAGTCTGATCCCAGAGGACGATTTTCAGTCGCTGCTAAAGGCAAGACCGGCCTGTTTCCTGAAAAGCACCAGCCCAGCGGCCACTGGCGAACACACTTCCCATACAGCTATCGCCTCTGCAGCCACCCCTGATAATACTGCCAAAACTTCGGGTAAAAAAAGTGAACAGGGAACATCTTCCCTGCCCACTGTGAAAGTCCGTTTTCGGATCGCTGAACTATTTTCAGCGCATCTGCAGCTTACTGACTAAGGCTTAAGTTTCCCTTAACCGCCCAGTCATAGGTCTCCATCGCCTGGAACAATGAGAGGTCTCCGGTCTTCACCGCGATCTCCTTTGTCTTTAAGGAGTTCTGCTGCTGCATATACTCAAGGCGTCCGATGGTTCCTAACTGCCATTTTCTCTCGGCAGTCTCCATCTTCGTCTTTTCCAGCTCGTAAGCTGCCTTTGCGGTCTGAAGCTCGTTTCTCTTCTGGAGAACGTCGTTGTAAAGGTTTACGAGGGAGGATGCGACTTCTTCCTTCTCCTGCTTGATCGTGCGCTGTAAGTTCTGGTACTCGACGGAGCCTGCGTCCTTGTTGTCGAGGTCCAGCACGTTGTATCGGATCGTAAAGTTGTTGTCCTGCGCCGCCTGTTTGTCCTTCTCCGGGTTCATTCCGTCGATCCTTGTGAGATCAGCTGCCTGGACATCCTTGATCTCCGGCTTTGCGTCATACTTCCATCCGAGCATCGTGCAGAGGGTCTGACGGAGCTTCTGCTCACTGGATGTCAGTGTCAGTTTCGTTGCCTGGGTGGACTCCAGCTGCTGTCTCGCGGAAAGGACCTGGCTCTGGGTCGCAAGACCGTTGGCTGCCTGGTTCTGGGTGGACTGGTAGACTGCCTCTAAGAGTGTGAGTCCGCTCTCTAAGCTCTCCTCGTTGAGCTTTAACTGCTTGTAGCCGATCATGGCGCTCTGGGCGCCGGCGGACAGCGCCGCGCGGGTGCTGTCCACAAGCTTGATATGCATCTGCTCTGGGGATACCTGTTCCAGGCTGTCGCCCTGCAGCGCAATTGCATCTGCCTGGTAGTCCATGAGTTCTGAACTGTAATAGAGCTGTGCGTAGTTTGTCGGAGTCATTGCCGGAACTTTACCGATCATCTCTTTGGCTGCGTCAAGAGAGCCTTTCAGTGTACTTGCCGTATCCGCAAGCTCTCCCGAACTATCCAGTAATTTTGATTTCAGCTTCACGACATCCTTTGCTGCGTCCTTCTTATCGGAATATGTCTCTTTCACTGTCTTAAACGTCGGGCTGTAGACCTCAACAAGCTTCCCGATCTCGTCATATTCCAGCATGTTATCCGCGAGCTTCTTCATCGTCGCGTCATCGTACTCATTTCCCGGCTGGGATATAAATCCGTTCTCATCCGCAACACCGGTCGCCTGAACCGCCTTCGTCGCTGCGAAAGAGTTCACAGGCGCTGCCGCAAGCGCAAGCGCAAGCGCCGCCGGGATCACACGTCCTGTCAAATTTCTTTTCATTCTGCTTCTCCTTTAGCTCTGTGATGAGGAACCGATATCGAGAAGTCCCTCAAGCGCCCACTGATAATTTTCGATCGCTCCTGTGAGGTCCAGCTTCGCCGCCGTGTGGGATGCTTCACTGGAAAGCCATGCAGACTCTGCCTGAAGGTATTCCTGACGGCTCAACATCCCCAGCTCATTCTTCCGGTCAGCAGCCGCTTTATCGGCCTTTGCCGCCTCATAGAGCGTTTCCGATGCCTCATAGGCTTTCTGTTTCTGTTTCAGGTCCTTATACATAAGATCCAGAGAAGAACGGACGGAATCTTCCTGATCCTTGATATTTCTTGCCTTCGTGATTACTCCGCCCGCCGATTTGGAACTCGTCATCCTTGTATCATACAAAGTGTAGTTCATCTCGATGGCCTTCGCCTCATCCTTCTTCGGATCAAAGGACGCGATCACGGAAAGATCCGGCTCCGGAACCTTCGCGATCTCCGGATCAGCGTTGTAATCCCAGCCCAACATTGTGATCAGCGTCTGTTTCTGGGTATTGAGACCGGACGCTGCCTGAAGAGCACTTCCGTTCGCGGAATTCAGTGCGTCCTCCACGGTCAGAACATCTTCCTTCGACATCATTCCAAGATCCTTTTTCTTTAACGCCGCCTCGTAATTCTGCTTTGCGATCTCCTGATTTAAAAGGGCGATCTCATACTGGTCCTTTAAGGTCTCATAGGTCCGCATTGCTTCCCTCGCGGTCTTTGTTTTCTCATTTCTCGTGATGCGGAGTCCGCGGAGTGCAGAGGAACCACCGGCTCCCTTTCCCTTTGCGGCATCCTCCAGCTGCTGCGCATATGCCCGCAGAGCATGCATATTTGCTTTATATCCTTTATACACGTCGCGGGATACTGTCTCGTCATACTGAACATCATTCGCATCCCGTTCCATTTCATCCGCCTCCGCGCGCAGATCCGCCGCCATCGCTAACATCTGATCCTTCGTAAGACCCGTGGATCCGCCCGGATTGTAATAATACTTCTGCAGCTGGTTCTGATAATCGGTATTGTAGCGCTCAATGAGTCCGGGGAGTTCCCAGTATTCCAGCGTGTTGTCCTTAAACTTTTCAAGCGCTGCTTCGTCATATTCTGTGACCGCGACGTCCTTCGTCGCAGCTAACGCAGGGATTCCGGTATCCGCTGCCGCTATGGAAAGACTTCCCATAAAAACAGCTGAGAACATGATCAGACCTGCTTTTTTCCATTTATTTCGTCTCATAGGTTTCCCTCCGTCTATGAGCATAACGATTTCATCGCAGAAACGCAATAACGTTTCTCTTACATTTTCTTTCCAAATACGGCAATCCGGTGGCAATTTTTATCCCCTGGCTGCCGCCTCCAAAAGCAGGAAGCCCCGCAGAGCGTTCCGCATTCCGGCTGACTGCCTCCCGACCGGGCAGCGGCCGTCTCTTGCAGACTCTGCAGGGATCCGCTTTCAATGTTCAAAGCTTTAATCTACGTCAATGATCTCTTTCTTATCCTGATTCTTTCCGCTCATGATCACATAGAAGACCGGAAGAACAAGAAGTGCCATCGCTGTAGAGACGATCAGTCCACCGACATCCACAAGGGCGAGTCCCTGCATCGTCTTACCGGCATTTCCATAAGCCGCCGCCATCGGGATCATTGCCACGATCGTCGTGAGTGTTGTCATGAACATAGGGCGCATACGGGTCGCGCCGGCTTCAATGACCGCCTCCTTAAAGTCCATCGTTGCCCGATACTGGTTCGCCGTATCGACGTACAAAATACCGTTGTTTACTACCGTACCGACTAACATTAAGAAGCCTAACAGGGAAGTCATGCTGATCGGGCAGTCCACTAACCATAAGAACAGGAAGGAACCGATCAGGGCGAACGGGATCGTTGTCATCACCATGATGGAGAACTTCGGTGACTCGAACTGTGCAGCCATTACAACGAATACAAGGAATACTGCTGTGGCGATCGCCTGTCCCAGGGAAGCAAACTCTTCGTTCATCATCTTTGTGGATGTGTTTTCCTGCATAGAGATCGTGCCGGATAAGTACTTATCGATGACCTCTTTCTGGATCTTATCCTTCGTGGTGCTGTCCGCTCCCTCTGTCAGCGTACCGGTGATCGTCACCTGATACTGCTTATCGCTCTTTGTGATACTCTGTGGACTGTCCTTAAAGCCGATATCCGCGATATCCATAAGGGCTACAGATCCGCCGGTCGCTGTCGGAAGAACGATTCCCTGGAGCTTATCGATCGTATCGTACTCATCATCCGCGTACTCAACCTTTACATCGATATCATTTCCGTCAACATTCAGGGTCGTTGCCGTCGTTCCGCTGACCATCATGTATACCTGGGAAGCAACGGCGGTCGGGGAAAGTCCCTCCGCTGCCGCCTTGACCGGATCCACATTGATCTTTACAAGTGGAGCGCTGTTTTCAAGGGAAGAGTGGATGTTTGTCGCATCCGGGCGCTTCTGGAGTTCGGAAACGATCTCATCCGATACCTTCTTTAAGTCATCGTACTGTGTGCTGACAAGAAGATATTCGAGATCCTCTGCTGCTCCCATGGACATGGTGCTCATGGAGTTCTGGCTCTCGAGGCTCACGGAGCAGTCGGACCACTTCTGCATGTCACGTTTCCATTCCTTGAGCACCTGATCCGTCTTTCTGCCTCTGTCATCCTTTAAATATGCCGTCAGGGTCGCTCCGCTTCCGCCCATATTCATGGAAAGTCCGGAACTTCCGTAGGAGAGCATGTAGGAATCAAGATCCGGATCCTGAGTCACATAGTCCTCTGCTCTCTGGAGGATCTTATCGACCTCCTCGATCTTAAGACCCGGCTGGGTCTCGATCGTCACCGCGATCGTTCCCTGATCATCTGCCGGCATAAGCTCTGTCTTTAACTTTGTCGCAAGGAACAGGGAGAAGATCACAAGCACAACGGCGGTTCCCATGACCATCGCTTTTTTCTTTAAAAGCTTCTCCATCAGGGAACGGTATCCATTCTGCAGAGCTCTCATGATGCCGGAGGCCGGGGTATTTTCCTTCTCCTTCGGACGGTAGTACACGTAGCAGAGCGGTACAAGCGTCATCGCGGAGATCAGGGACGCGATCATACAGAATACGATCGTGAAGCCTAACGGCTTGAACATCTGTCCGCTCATTCCGGAGATCAGAGCTAACGGGATAAATACGACACAGGTCGTAACGGTACCACCGATGATGGATTCCAGCACAGCTGCAGTACCATCGATCGCGGCTTTTCTCGTTTCAACAAAGCCACCGCCCTTATCCGTAAAGCGGAAGCAGCTTTCCAGAACTACGATCGAGTTATCGACCATCATTCCGACACCGAGAACCAGACTCGACAGGGTGATGACGTTTAGCGTAAAGCCTATGGCTTTCATGAGGATGAGGGCAGCTAAAATTGATACCGGGATGGAAGTTCCGACGATCAGGGATGCCTTGATATCCCCGAAGAACAGCCAGATGATGAGCATCGCGATAATGACTGCCATGATCATGGTCTGGAATACGCTGTTTAAGGAATCGCTGATCTGATCACTGTAATCATTGACAACGACGTACTCCAGAGACGGATCCTGTGCTTTTAACGTTTGCATTGTCTCCTGGACTGCCTTGGAAACGGTAATGTGGTCGCTGTCCTGATTTTTCTTGACACCGATCGTCATCGTGTCTTTGCCGTCGTAACGTCCGATACTGTCCTTTGCCTCAACGGTATTGTAGATATTGGCAACATCTTCCATATAGATGATGTTTCCGTTACCCAGTGTGATCGGGATCTTCTTTAAAAGCTCCATCGTGTCAAAGGATGTTCCGGATGTCACGGAAAGATCCTTGTTTCCAACGGAGGTACTTCCGATCGGCATGGAAAAGTCCGCAGACTTTAAAGCCGCAACGATGGTATTCATGTTCACATGATACTGGCTTAATTTTTCCGGGATCAGCTCCGCCTTGATATAAGCCTCCTGACCACCGGATACATCGACACTGGCTACGGAGGTCAGCTTTTCGATTTCCGGAACGATATCGTCATTTACGTAGTTATAGAGGTTATCCACGCTGTCATTGTTGACCGCGAGGGTGATGGACGGCGTACTGTTGATATCCATCTCGATGATCGTCGGGGTATCGACATCATCCGGGAGATCCGACTTGATCCCATCCAGCTTTTTCTTTAAGTCATCGTAAGCTTTATCGATATCCTGGTCATAGTCATACTGGACCAGGACCATTCCGAAGTTTTCCGAAGACATGCTGGTGACGGAATCGACACCGGAAAGCGTTCCGATCTCATCCTCTATCTTACTGATCACAAGCTGATCCACGTCATCCGGGCTTGCTCCCGGGTAGACCGCGCTGACGATCAGCATCGGCATCTCCATTTCCGGGATCAGCTCAAGCTGGGATGAAAAGATCGAGCTGAGACCGAATACGATCAGGCAGAGCACAACAAGAACGGTTGTGACCGGCCGTTTTAAGACCTTTTTGGTAAGTCCCATGTTCCTTGTGCCTCCTTATTTTGCTGCCGTTTCCGCGGCTTCTGTAGTCTCTTCTGCTGTTGTCTCACTGCTGTCGGCTGTCGTTTCCGCACTGTCATCACTGCCCTGAATATTTACCGCGGCGCCGTCATAAAGCTCCTTGGACCAGCTTGTGATGACCTCGTCGTCGTAGGAAAGTCCGGAAACAATCTGAATCTTGTCAGAATCGATGAGTCCGTCTTCCACCGGAGTCTTTTTCGCCGTTGCTGTCGCGGCATCATATGTATACACGTAAGCGTCTCCATTGCTGTAGTTCACACAATCTGCCGGAACGACCATGACGTTGTCCGCCTTCTCTGCTGTCACATAAACCTTTACCATCGTTCCGCTGGCAAGTCCGTCCGCGTCACCCAGGGTCGCTTTCACCTTGAAAAGTCCTGTGGACGCGTCCACCATGCTGCCGATCTCAGAGATCGCGCCGCTGTAGTCCGTTCCGTTCTTCTCCACCGTCACAGGATCACCGATATTTAATCCCTTCATGACACGCTCCGACACGTTGAAGGTCAGTGTTTTTCCGCCTGCACCGGATACAACGCCTGCGACAGAACCGCCCGCAGACATATCATGTACCTGCACGCCAAACTGTTCTAAGACACCGGCGATCGGCGCGGTAACGACCGTGTTCTCGCTCTGGGTATCATAGTTTAATTTTGCGGAATCATACTGGAGCTTCGCCATGGACAGACCGCTTACCGCCTGCTCGTAGGCCTGAGCGGAAATATCCCCGCTCTCGTAGAGCGCCTTCATCCTGTTTACAGATGTCTGGGCATCATTTAAGGATACCTGAGTCGTATTTAACGTGATCCTTGCCGCGTCTAACTGCTTGTTGTCGATGCGGAACAGCTTCTGTCCCTTCTGTACGGTATCGCCCTGATTTACATAAACCTCCAGTACTTCTCCGCTTCCCTTCGGGATAATGTATACCTGATCTGCCGGTTCCACGGTACCTGTCAGTCCTGTGGAAAGTTCAATATTTCCTGTCTCCGGTGTCTGGACGACGACGGTCGGGTTCGGAACGGCCTCGATCGGCTCTTCTTTTTTCGTAAATCTTGTGAACATCAGGACTCCAAATGCGCCGACGCATACAAGTCCGATTACGATCTTACCTGCTTTCTTCATGGTTCCTCCTCATTTTCTGCAACCTGTTGCTTTTTGATCTCTCCTGCGGATCCTTTTCCTTCTTCCGGTCCGCACGTTCTGTTTCGCGGGCAGCTTTTCTTTTCTATTCCTTACCGCTGCTCCTCTTCCCTGCTGTCTGATCTATATGCACATATGCCATAGTGGAGCATACGGATATGGCGTTTGTAATACGCGGAAGCTTCCTCTCTCTTCTCCCCGTCACGGAAAAAGCGCTTGAGCGACATCAGAAATACAACCATATGCATTTCGATCAGCTCATTTAAAGTCTCCCTGCTGATCGGCTCTTTGTCCTGATCGATATTTTCATATAATAGCTTCATAAAGCTCTGATTCTCCCGGCATACCTGCGGGTCATACTCCGGATCACCCCTGAAAATATCCATGAACTTTGCGCTCTTGATCAGATTCTGAAAAATATTGATCAGACCTGCCCGCTCCATAAGATCCAGTCCGCGGTCGAACACATTCTCAAGCATATCCCAAAGGTCGCCTCCGTTTTCCCGGAGCCGCTCGATATAGTTGTTAAAATGCTGTTCTGCCTGGGCGTAGATCAGCCACTTCAACAGATCCTGCTTATCTTCAAAATATGTATAAAAGCTTCCTCTTGATATGTCCGCGTCGTGGACGATCCGGTTGATCGACGCCTCCTCGAGAGGCACTCTTGTAAACTCCTTTGTCGCTGCGATCCGAATTGCTTCAATTTTTTCTTTCGGAAGCCGCAAAAACCGCTCGGTCGGCATAATTCCATCTCCCTTCTGTCGAAATCACAAAACGTATTTCTGACATTTCCCTTCTTTTGCAAAAGTGACAACCTGTCAACATTATAGTGACACCTTGTCATTCTGTCAATATCTGTTTTTTCACTTTATAATGATTTTATATTTTCGTAAGGTTTGCAAAATTTCTGTATAGAAACTCCTGCCTCCGGTCCGATCCCGTCTGTGATTTCCGCTGTTTTGCTCAGCCTACCATGCCCATGTTTCAGAATTGTTTTCCGATTGTTGCAGTTTCATGAATCCTGCAGATTTTGCCGGAAATATCGGATTGTACAGGAATAAATACCAATTCATAGCATGTTTGTAGGAATTGCTTCTTGCATATTTTTCTCAATACATGTATAATATCATTGAATCACCTAGTAAGTAACTAGGTTTAGTCCCGGCAGACGGAACGTATCCCGGAGATCAGCTCCGGTGCCGGTTCATATCTGTCCGGAAATTGCTGAAACTTACATTTTTACCTTATATAAAATACATGGAGGAATCCGATATGTCAGAACTATTATTAAATGTAAAAAATCTCTCCGTGAATGTGGAAGAGAAATCCATTCTTCACGGGATCAACTTAACGATCAACAAAGGCGAGACCCACGTACTCATGGGACCGAACGGTGCCGGAAAATCCACACTCGGCTGCACCCTGATGGGGAACCCGAACTATCATGTGACAGACGGTGAGATCTTCTTCGGAGGCGAGAACATCACAAAAGAAGCCGCTGACAAGCGTGCAAAGCTCGGCATGTTCCTCTCCTTCCAGAATCCGCTTGAGGTTCCGGGGATCTCCCTCTCCAACTTTATCCGCAGCGCTCTCTCCGCGAGAACCGGAAAGAATGTCCGCATCTGGGATTTCAATAAAGAACTCCAGAAAGCGATGGAGGTTCTCGACATGGATCCGTCCTATGGCTTCCGTGATCTGAACGTCGGCTTCTCCGGCGGTGAGAAAAAGAAAGCGGAGATCCTGCAGCTTCTCCTCTTAAATCCGTCCCTGGCGATCCTCGATGAGACAGACTCCGGTCTCGATGTCGACGCGGTCCGCACCGTTTCCAAGGGAATCGAGGAGTACCAGAAGAGCAAGGACGGCGCTCTCCTCATCATCACCCACAGCACAAGGATCCTGGAGTCTCTCCATGTGGACAAGACCCATGTTCTCGTAGACGGCCGCCTGGTTGCCGAGGGCGATGGTTCTCTCGTCGATGAGATCAATGAGAACGGCTTCGAGCAGTTTATCGCTTCCGCAAATGAGAAGGGAGAGAACGATTAATGAAGGAAAAGACGTATGTTGAGGACGTTGACCGCAACATGTACGACTTCCGCAATGAGGAAAAAGATGCGTACCGCATCAGATCCGGTCTTACCGAGGACATTGTGGAAAAGATCTCCGAGGAGAAACATGACCCGGAGTGGATGCATGATTTCCGGTTAAATTCCTTAAAAGTATATAATGAAATGAAGGTTCCGGACTGGGGCCCGTCCATCGAAGGCTTAAACATGGACAACATCGCGACCTACGTCCGTGCCAACACAAAGATGAAAGGGGACTGGTCCGAGGTCCCGGAGGAGATCAAGGATACCTTTGAAAAGCTCGGGATCCCGCAGGCGGAGCGCACCTCTCTCGCAGGCGTAGGTGCCCAGTACGACTCCGAGCTCGTCTACCACAACGTCCGCAAGGAAGTTGCGGAGCAGGGCGTCATCTACACAGATATGGAGAGTGCCCTGACCGGCGAGTATGCCGATATGGTAAAGGACCACTTTATGAAGCTCGTGACACCCCATGACCACAAATTTGCCGCTCTGCACGGTGCGGTATGGTCCGGCGGCTCCTTCGTCTATGTTCCGAAGGGAGTTTCCGTTGAGATCCCGCTGCAGTCCTACTTCCGTTTAAACGCGGCGGGTGCCGGACAGTTTGAGCACACCCTGATCATCGTCGATGAGGGCGCGTCCTTACACTTCATCGAGGGATGTTCCGCACCGAAGTACAACGTGGCAAACCTCCACGCCGGCTGTGTAGAGCTTTACATCGGAAAAAACGCAAAGCTCCGCTACTCTACGATCGAGAACTGGTCGAAAAATATGTACAATTTAAACACAAAGCGGGCGAAGGTCGAGGAAGGCGGAGTCATCGAGTGGGTATCCGGTTCCTTCGGTTCCCATGTTTCTTACCTCTACCCGATGAGCGTGTTAAACGGTGAGGGTGCAAGATCCGAATTTACCGGGATCACATTCGCCGGTAAGGGACAGAACCTCGATACTGGATGTAAGGTGGTCCACAACGCTCCGAAGACTTCTTCCTATGTAAATACGAGATCGATCTCCAAGGACGGCGGGATCAGCACCTTCCGAAGCTCCGTTGTCGTATCCGCGAAGGCAAAGGGCAGCAAATCTGCTGTCTCCTGCCAGTCCCTGATGCTCGACGATATCTCCCGTTCCGACACGATCCCGGCGATGGATATCCGCACAAAGGATGCCGACGTCGGACACGAGGCAAAGATCGGACGCATCAGCGACGATGCCGTCTTCTATCTGATGTCCCGCGGTATCTCCGAGGAGGACGCGAGAGCCCTGATCGTCAGCGGCTTCGCAGACAATGTTTCAAAGGAGCTTCCGCTTGAATACGCGGTGGAGATGAACAATCTGATCCATCTGGAAATGAAAGGAAGTATTGGATGATGGAGAATATGAAGATCAACCAGCTCCCTTCCAGGACATGGAACTGGCTGAAAATGAATGAAACTGCGATCTCCGGGATTTCTGTCTCCGGAGCGCATGAAATAAAAGCTGAGATCCCGGCGGGGATCTCAAAAACAAACTGCCCTGCCGGCCTTCCGGATCAGTTCCGGGAGATCGCAGGCGGAATGGGACCGGATATGGATGTTCTCGTCAGAGAGTCCGCAGCCGGTGCCGTCCTGCTCTCGACGGATGGAGACCTCGCAGAGACACCGGTGCGCATCGGCTTCACATACGGCTCTTCCGAGCATAGCTTAAATACGTTCGGAATCTTCGCAAAAGAAGGAAGTAAGATGACCGTCATCATGGATATGGCGGCTGAGGCCGACGGTACTTCGGGTGCAGACCACACTGCTCTCTCCGGCGTCCAGACAAAACTGATCCTCGAAAAAGACGCCGAAGTGACTCTCGTCCAGATCATCCGCAATGACAATGCAAAAACCGTCTTAAACGACATCGGTGCGAAGGTTGCTGACGGAGCAAAATTCTCCGTGATCCACCTCTTCCTCTCCGGTGGTCATGTATACAACGGCTGTAAGGCAGATCTCGTCGGCAAAAAGAGTACGTTCACCGCGGACATCGCCTACACGGTCGGAAACGATGCAGTTCTTGATATGAACTACGTCGCTCTCCACGAAGGAAAGAAATCCGTCAGCGAGATCAAGACCGACGGCGTGCTTCATGAAAATTCGAAGAAACTCTTCCGCGGAACGATCGACTTTCAGCACGGCTCAGCAGAATCTGTCGGAGCAGAAAAAGAAGATGTGCTGCTGATGGGCGACGATGTGGTAAATCAGACCATTCCGCTGATTCTCTGTGCGGAAGAGGATGTCAAGGGCAGCCACGGCGCATCGATCGGACAGCTGGATGAAGAGACGCTGTTTTATATGCAGGCGCGCGGAATTTCGGAGGAACAGGCATATGCACTGATGGCGGATGCGAGAATCGAAGCGGTATGCCAGAAGATTCCGGATGAAACTGCGCAGAAACTGGTAAAAGCTTATCTGGGAGGAGATGCAGCTGATGAATGTGAAGAAAATTCGTGAAGATTTTCCACTGCTTCTGGCAAATCCGGATCTGACCTATCTGGACAGTGCGGCGACTTCCCAGAAGCCTGCGTGCGTGCTGCGGGCAGAGCGGGAGTTTTATGAATGCCATAATGCGAATCCGCTGCGCGGCTTATATGAACTGAGTGAGAATGCGACGAAATGTTATGAAGATGCCCGTAAAACGGTACAGCACTTTATTGGTGCAGCCCGTCCGGAAGAGATCATTTTTACCAGAAATGCAACGGAAAGCCTGAATCTGGTCGCTTACAGCCTGGGAAGCCTGCTGCTGAAACCCGGAGATGAAGTGGTAGTCAGCATTATGGAGCATCACAGCAATCTGCTGCCCTGGCAGCATGCGGCAAAACGTGCCGGAGCGCAGTTAAAGTTCGTGGAATGCTCCAAAGACGGCAAAATCACGCTGGAAGACGTGGCAGCTGTCCTGACGGAAAAGACGAGAATTATGGCAATTACCCAGATGTCCAACGTGTTAGGCTGTGTCAACGATATCAAAGGCATTGCCGGACTTTGTCATGAAAAGGGCATCGTACTGGTAGCGGACGGCGCGCAGAGTGTGCCGCATATGCCGGTTAATGTGTCGGAGCTGGATGTGGATTTTTTGTCCTTTTCCGGACATAAGATGCTGGCTCCGATGGGAATTGGTGCGCTGTACGGCAAGATGGAGTGGCTGGAGAAAATTCCTCCT
>ERZ779892.2955-NODE-2955-length-12591-cov-3.428047_pt1 | contig 12591 bp, 13 predicted proteins | sample MGYA00511552_ERZ779892 | MGnify/ENA primary metagenome ERZ779892 (study PRJEB29588, sample SAMEA2154561) | human gut metagenome | biome: human gut; feature: human-associated habitat; material: faeces | place: Denmark | collected 2008/2010 ... | reverse complement strand
CGGATGGAAAGCTGGAAAAATGAATCTATCAGGCGTTCATGCCCTTCACGGTCATGGCGACCATGGCAGCAAGATAAAGCGCAGTGCAGGCAACAAGTGTAGTGACCAGCATAGCAGATCTCCTTTGCAGCGCATCCTTCATCGGGATGCGGTTTGTTTTTCTTTGTGTCTTTAGTATAGCGCATCCAGCGAAAAAATCAACCACTATTGTACAAAAAGCGAAACTGCATATTGTTAGTTTTGCACAAAATCATGAAATGCAGGAATGAAATCCTGCATTTCATCCTGCAAAATCCGTTTGCAGCCTGATGACGAAATTCCTGCAAAACGGGTGCATTTCCGCGCCAGGTGGCAGAAATTTTGCAGTGCTGCCTCATTCGCACTGCAAGCGCCTGAAATATTGCCGCAGCGCATCCTGCCTTTTCACGTCTTTTCGCTGCAAAAACGCGCCGCCCGGACGCAAAATACGCGCCGGGCGGGGGGAATTGCAGGATAAAATTTGTGAAAACAGGCCGGAATTATGATGTTATACGACGGTGTCGTATTCACCCGCGCCGCCGTCGGCAAAATAGCGGTGCAGGTCGAAGGGCGAAAACACGCCCCGGTCGGTGACGATGCCGGAGATGAGGTGCGGCGGGGTCATGTCGAAGGCGGGATAATAGCCCTTCACGCCCTGCGCCGCCGTGCGCACACCCATGGCCTGCAGGGTAAATTCCGGGTCGCGCATCTCGATTTTGACGGTGTCCTTTGTCTCGTGGCCGATATCCGGCGCGCCGGTAACGAATGTCGGAATACCGAAATGATTGGCGCAGATGGCGATCTGCAGTGTTCCAACCTTGTTGACGACATAGCCGTCGAGGCAGATTGCGTCCGCCGCGCAGGTGAACAGATCGACGTGCTCCCGCTCCATGACGAAGGCGGGCATATTGTCGGTGATCACGGTCACGTCGAAGCCCATATCATGGCAGACCGTGGCTGTCAGGCGTGCGCCCTGAAAGTACGGCCGTGTTTCCGGGCAGAACAGGCGGAAGGTCTTTCCGGACTGCTTCGCTTCCTTCAGCATCATGCCGACGATCGTCTCGCCGAAGCACTGCGTCATGACCGTGCCGCCGTCTGGGATGAGCGGCACAAGATACTTTGCGATTTCATTGACCTTGCTGTAGCGGCGGTTATTGGCGTTTACGGCATGTTCGCGGATAGCAAGATCAACCGGACGCCCCTCACGAAGCGCCAGCTTTGCCGCCGCCAGACAGCCGTCGCAGACCAGCTTCATCCGCTTGTAGGTTGTGGGGCGCGCGTTTGAGATTGTTTCGTCCGCTGCCTGCAGATAGGCCAGCTGCTCATCCGCAGATTTTTCCCGGCATTCATACGCGGCCAGCGCCATGCCCATGGCCGCCGCCGTATACGGCCCCGCGCTCTGCGTGACCATATCGCGGATGGCCTGCATGACCTCTACATGCGTTTTGCAGCGAACAAATTCAATTTTTGCCGGGTAAATCCGGCGGTCGAGGATCCGCACCTCGCCCGCGTCGTACCACGCGACGTTTTCATATTGCAGCATGAAAGCCAGTCCTTCGTCTGCCCGGAACTGTGTCATACGTCCATCTCCTCCAGAATTTTTTCAAGATAGCGGCTGAACCGCTCTGCGACCGCCGCGCCCGTCTCGTTGACCTCCTCGCCGGAGACGGCTTCGCCCGTGATCCCGGCGGCCATATTGGTAATAACGGAAATGCCCAGCAGCGGCAGGCCGCAGTGCGCCGCTGTCAGCGCCTCCGTCACAGTTGACATGCCAACAGCATCGCCGCCCAGCGTGCGGATGGTGCGGATTTCGGCAGGCGTCTCGAACTGCGGGCCGGGCATGAAGAAATATACGCCCTCCTGCACGGAAAAACCAAGTTTTGCTGCGCAGGTCTTTGCCAGTTTGCGCAGTTCCGGGGTGTACATGCGCGTCACGTCAAAAAAGCGCGGGCCGAATTCGTCCACGTTCCTGCCCCGCAGGGGACTGGAGCCGTTCAGTTTGATATGGTCGGCAATCAGCATGAAATCACCGCGATGATAGGAAAGATTCACGCCGCCCGCCGCGTTCGTCACGATCAGAGCCTGGACGCCGAGCAGCTTTAAAAGCCGCACCGGCTGCGTCAGCTGCTCGAAATCGTAGCCCTCATAGCTGTGAAAGCGTCCCGCAAGGCAAACGAGCCGCTTCTCGGCCAGTTCTCCGAAAATCAGCTTCCCGGCGTGGCCGGGCGCGGTAGAGACGGGGAAGTTCGGAATGTCGTGATAGTCGATCTCAACTGTGTTTTGAAGCCTTTTTGCAAACGGTCCGAGCGACGAGCCGAGAATCACCGCGATCTGCGGCGCAAACGGCATCCGTGCCCGAACATAGTCCGCGCTTTGTTCATAAAATTTATACGGTTCATTCATAATCGCTGACCGCCTTTCCTTCTTTTCCTTATCATACCGCGCAGGAGGGGACTCCGTCAACCAAAACTGCAAAACATGGGGGGAGCATGAACACATTGTGCTGGAAAAATCCAGACATCAGAAACTATCTGGGCTTTTTCAGTGCCCGAACATTATGAATCAACAGCGGGACTGTACGGGAATACTCCGCCGACTGTGTTGGCTCTGTGTCGCCTCAGCAATGGTTTTGACCGCAGGTCAAAACCAGCGGTATTACTTACCGCTGCCATGCTTGTGCATGGAATTGTCGGACGATCGAACCCGATGAGTTTGGTTTAACAGACGAATAATCAAAAAAAGAAACCATCCGAATGGATGGTTTCTTTTTTGGTGACCCGTACGGGAATCGAACCCATATTACCGCCGTGAAAGGGCGGTGTCTTAACCTTTTGACCAACGGGCCTGGTAGCGGCAATCTGACTCGAACAGATGACACTCCGGGTATGAACCGAATGCTCTACCAACTGAGCTATGCCGCCATATTGCCTTGCGCCGTATCTCACGGGCACGATGTATTATAAAGGATGTCGAGCGATTTGTCAACCGGAAACTTTCACTTTTTTAGAAATTTCTCTATGTTTTTTCGCTCACCGGTGCATACTAGCAGCGGGTGATAAGAAAAATGACACTTCTGTATTTTTGTCTGATTGTGCTTGCGGGCGGGACAGTCTATGTCTGTATTGAATTTCTATGGCGCGGACGTTCACATTGGAGCATGTTTCTGGACAGCGGACTCTGCGCAGCGCTCATCGGCATGCTCAACGAGTGGGCGCCGGGGCTGCCGCTGAGCGCGCAGGCGCTTCTGGGTGCCTGTGTCATATCGGGCTCAGAACTTGTGTTCGGCTTCCTGTTCAACCGTGCCTATACCGTCTGGGACTATCGTGGCCTGCCGCACAGCTTTCGCGGGCAGATTTGTCCGCAGTATTTCTGCGCGTGGCTGTTCATTGCGCTGCTGGCGGTATTTCTGGACGATGGGCTTCGGGTTCTGGCTCTCGGCGAATCGCTGCCGCATTACAGCTTATTCTAATTCGCCCAACACGCCGTCCCGGTAGAGTTCCGTCACACGCACGGCGCGGATCTCATTGTGCAGATCCGCCGCCTGTACATAGACCTTGACGTAATTCATGGCGTGACCGGCGTACAGGCCGTTTTCTTCCTGCTCAAACAGAACCTGCTGCGTCGTGCCGAGCATGGAGGTATGATACTGTGCTTCCAGTTCTGCTGCGGCAGACGCTGCCGCTGCTGCGCGGCGCTCTTTGACGGCGTTCGGGATCTGGCCGGGCATGTCCGCCGCAGGTGTACCCTTGCGGCGGGAGTAGGGGAAGATGTGGAACATGGAAAGCCCGCAGGTCTTCAAAAACGCCAGAGACTCGGAGAATTCCTCTTCTGTCTCGCCGGGGAAGCCGACGATCAGGTCGGTCGTGACGGCACAGCCGGGGAAATACTGCCGCAGCAGACGGACACTTTCGAGATACCGGGCTGTGTCGTATTTGCGGTGCATACGCTTTAGAACAGTATCCGAGCCTGATTGCAGACTCAGGTGGAACTGCGGGCAGAGATTTGGATACCCGGAAAGCGCCTTACAGAATGCCTCGTCAATCGTGCGCGGCTCCAGAGAGCCGAGACGGATGCGTACGCCCGGCACAGCCTCGCACAGCGCTGCCAGCAGCTGCCGCAGGCAGGTTCCGTCCTTCCATTCCCAGCCCCAGGACGAGATCTCAATGCCGTTGATGACGATCTCCCGGTAGCCCTCAGCGGCAAGGCCCGTTGCCTGCGCCACAGCCGCCTCCAGCGGCATGGAACGCACCCGGCCGCGTGCATAGGGAATGATGCAGTAGGTACAGAAATTGTTGCAGCCGTCTTCGACTTTCAGAAGCGCTCTTGTCCGCGCGGCAAGTCCGCCCGCAGGCAGAATTTCAAACGCGCGGGGGCCGCCTGCGTCGTCCACGCAGTCCCATTTCTGCCGCGTCTGCGCGGCATCGATCATATGCCGGACGAAAGCCTCCCGTCCATCTGTGCCGATCAACACATCCACGTCAAGCTTTCGGATCTCGTCCGGGCTGCTCTGCGCATAGCAGCCGCACACACCGACCACGGCCTGCGGGTTCAGCTTGCGCACGCGCCGGATGGCGTTGCGGGATTTTTTATCGGACACGGCCGTGACGGTGCAGGTGTTGATGATGTAGCCGTCGCAGATCTCGTCAAAGCTGCCGAGCGTATGGCCGCTCTGCACGAGCAGCTGCTCCATGGCCTGCGTTTCGTATTGATTGACCTTACAGCCGAGCGTATAGCATGCAAATTTCATAAAACCACCAAAATCAGAGATTATGCACAAAAAAGGTTTGTATTTTTTGTGGATAGTATAAAATACCGTTTTCGTTTATACTGGATAATAACAAATTTGATAGCAGCACTTCTCTTGTTTTCCCAGCAGATGCGTACTGAGCCCAGCGTTATTATACCGGATGCTGTTCCGATTGTACAGTCCATTGCAGGAGGATTTTCCGTGAGAGAATTTACCGTCATGTTCCATTCCGTGAATGAGATCGCGCAGTTTGCCACGATTGCGAACCGCCAGCCTTTCCCGGTTCATTTCAATTACAAGGATTCCCGGCTCGACGCAAAATCGATTCTGAGTCTCTGTGCGCTCCCGCTGCAGACACCCGTTTCCGTCGAACTGCCGGATCGCGCGGCGGACGGCTCCTTCCTTTCGGACATTGCGCAGTTCCTCTGTGACCCGGACGCATAAACAAAGTGATATCGCACCCTTTCGTTTCATATGCTTGTACAAATGAAACGGAAGGGTGTTTTTCTATGGAAAAGAAGCTGCTTTGCCTTGTGCTTGCGTTCGTTTTCGCGGTGGGACTCGGCCTGACGGCCCGGGCAGAGGATCTGGCGCTGCCTGCGCCGTCGTGTATTCTGATGGAAAAGGACACGGGGCAGATCCTCTATGAATCCAACGCACATGAAAAACTCCGCCCGGCCAGCGTCACAAAGATTATGACGCTGCTGCTGGTGATGGAAGCGCTGGACAACGGCTCCATCGGTTGGGACGATACGGTTACGACCTCTGCCGCAGCTGCCGCAAAGGGCGGCAGCCAGATCTATCTCGAGGAGAACGAGCAGCTGCCGCTTCGGGAGATGCTTAAATCTGTCGTTGTCTCGTCGGCAAACGACTGCGCTTGCGCGCTGGCCGAGCATGTGGCAGGGAGCGAGGCAGCTTTCGTTTCCCGCATGAACGACCGTGCAGCAGAACTCGGCATGACGGATACGCATTTTGTCAACTGCACCGGACTGGACGACGGGCCGGACGCGGACACGCATCTGACAACGGCCTATGACATTGCGCTCATGTCCTGCGAACTGCTGAAGCATGACGAGATCAAGGAGTATACGACCATCTGGATGGACACCGTGCGAAACGGCCAGTTTGGCCTGTCCAATACCAACAAGCTTGTCCGCTTCTACGACGGCACGACCGGCCTCAAGACCGGCTATACCTCTGCCGCCGGGTATTGTCTGTCGGCCTCTGCTGAGCGTGGGGGAATGGAACTGGTCGCAGTCGTGCTGCACTGCAAAACCTCAGTTGACCGGTTTGAATCGGCCAAGGCGCTGCTCAACTACGGTTTTTCCAACTATGCCCTTGTTACGCCGCAGCCGGAGAGCGGAATTCCGCCTGTTCCGGTCGTACTGGGGCGGCAGGAGTCTGTCACGCCTGTTCCAGAACACAGCACGCCGGTTCTGCTGGAAAAGGCGCTTGCCGCGCAGGTACAGACTGCCATTGCGGTTGACGAGACGGTACAGGCGCCTGTGGCTGCCGGACAGCGGATCGGCACGATGACTGTCACGGCGGGGGAGCAGCTGATTGCAGAAATCCCGCTTGTTGCGCCGGAGGATGTCGCTGCCCTCACATTCCCGGAACTCTGGGCAGAGTTTTTAAGACGTATCTGTATGTCTGCGTAATTTATTTTTGCTTCGGATCCGATTCGGCTTTGTATTTTCGGCCCACGCGCCGGGACGCGTCCGTGACGCTGCCGCGTGAGATCGCTGTGACGCCGAATTTGCCGCGCAGCTGATCGACGGTCTGGTCAAGCTTGCGGGCGCGTTCCTTTTTTTCGTCATGAAACAGAGAAAGCTGCACGGCGTCGTCTCCGCACAGATCGTTCAGCGTCACGCCGAGCAGGCGCAGCGGGGTTACGCCGTCCCAGAGTTCGGAGAACAGCACCCGCGACAGTGCATATAGTTCTGCCGTTACATCTGTCGGTTCCGGCAGGCGGCGCTGGTGCGACCGGTTCCGGAAATCATTGCCCCGGATCGTCACGGTCACACAGGTGCAGCGCCTGGAGTCTGCGCGCATGCGGGACGCGACGCTGTCGCACAGGGCAAGCAGAATCTGATTGGCCTGCGCCGGTGTTGTCACATCCTGTTCAAGTGTGACAGAGTTGCCATAGCCCTTGACGGCTTCCGGCTCAGCCAGAACAGGCGCGTCGTCGATGCCGCTGGCGTAGTCATGAATGAGTTTCCCCAGCTTAACGCCGGTAAGCCTCTGAATATAGGCCAGATCCGCCTGTGCCAGATCTCCAATCGTGCGGATGCGCGCGGCGGTCAGCTTTTCCGCCGTGGAACGTCCGACGGAAAACAGCGAACCGACTGGCAGCGGCCAGAGTTTTTGCGGGATTTCGTGTGCAAAAAGCGTGTGCACCTTATCCGGCTTTTCAAAGTCGCTGGCCATCTTCGCCAACAGCTTGTTTGGCGCAATACCGACATTGACAGTAAAGCCCAGTTCAGAAAAGATCGTATCCTTGATGATATGCGCGATGGCAGCCGGGTCGGGATAGAGAAGACTGGTTCCGGTCATGTCTAAAAAGCATTCGTCAATCGACACCTGCTCCACGACGGGCGCATAGCGGCGGCAGATGGCGATGAATGCTTTGGAGTTTTTCGAGTACAGCCGGAAATCCGGCGGAGCCAGCACAAGCTGCGGGCATTTGCGCAGCGCCATGCCGACGGGTTCGCCGGTCGTGACGCCGAATTTCTTTGCTGGAATGGATTTTGCCAGGATGATGCCGGTGCGCTTGTCCCGGTCACCGCCGATGGCGGATGGGATGAGCCGCAGGTCGGCCTCGCCCGCCGCAACGCGGCGCGCTGCCTCCCACGACAAAAACGCACTGTTAACATCCACATGAAAAATCAGCCGCTCCATCCGCTCGCCTCCTTCCGCATCCAGTATAGCATATTTGAGCGGAATTTGCGAACAAAAAATCGAAAATCGAGAAAATAAAATGACAGCAGCATCAGAAAGCCCCTCCGCAAGCCGCGTGCAGCTTGCGGAAGGGCTTTGAATCATCAAAAATCTGTTGTGCTTCCAAAGTATGCGAATGGGAGGGCGCCGCAAACCGGCGTCCTCCCATTCTGGTCACTTGCAGTTCTTTGAATCCTGATTCTGCGTCTGGTTCGAGGTGTTCTGCGATTCGGTTTTGTTTGTTTTGTTCTGCTTGCCCATGATGAGCCTCCTAAAAAACGTGGATTGCGGCGCAGCCGCAGGGATAGCTTGTCCGCTTTTTCAGGATTTATCCTTCGGATTGCAGAGCAGCGCGGCAAGAAACCCGAAAAAGACCGCCGCTTCGATCCCGGCTGCCGAGGCCTTGAGTCCGCCTGTCAGCGCGCCGAGAATGCCCTGCTCCTTGACGGCCTCGCGCACGCCCTTGGCGAGCGTATTGCCGAAGCCTGTCAGCGGGACGGTCGCGCCTGCGCCCGCAAAGTCTACCAACTTGTCATAGACGCCTGCGCCGCCTAAGATGACGCCCAGTACCACATAGCACACCAGAATCCGCGCAGGCGTAAGCCTTGTTTTGTCGATCAGGATCTGCCCGAGCATGCAGATCGCTCCGCCGACGAGAAATGCTTTCAGATAGTCCATCGTTACACTCCTTCCGCCGTGATGGCGACCGCGTGACACACGCCGGGAATCGATTCGCCCTGCCAGCTGGACGTGGGGGAGAGCAGCGCGCCCGTTGCGCAGAACAAAAGCCGCCGCAGTTCCCGTTTTTCAAGCTTGTCCAGCAGATACCCGCACAAAACGCTTGCCCCACACCCGCAGCCGGAGCCGCCTGCATGCACGTCCTGCTTTTTCGTGTCGAAGATGAGAAGTCCGCAGTCGTTGTAGACCGAGGAGAGGTCTACGCCGATGCGCCGGAACTGGTCAAGTACGATCGTCTTGCCGAGCATGCCGAGGTCGCCCGTCACAATCAGATCGTAGTCCGACGGTACCCGCCGCAGGTCGCGGAAATGTGCCTGCATTGTGTCGATGGCTGCGGGTGCCATGGCCGCGCCCATGTTGTTGGCGTCCTTGATGCCGTAATCCTGAATTTTTCCGATGGTCGCGGCCTCAATGCGCGGCCCGTGCCCGCTTTTTCCCACAATGCAGCAGCCAGAGCCGGTGACGGTCCATTGGGAAGTCGGCGTACGCTGTCCGCCGTAACCGAGCGGGAAGCGGTACTGCCGCTCTGCCGAGGCGAAGTGTGACGAGGTGAGTGCCGCCGCCGTATCCGCAAAGCCCGCGTCTACAAACGCAGCTGCCAGAAGAAGTGACTCCGCCATGGTTGAGCACGCACCGTAGAGTCCCAGAAACGGAATCGACGTGCCGCGTGCTGCGAACGACGAGGAAATGCACTGGTTCAGGAGGTCCCCTGCAAACAGAACGTCAATGTCCTCATAGCTGATGCCAAGTTTCCGCTTGGCCGTGTCCAGCGCAAGTTCCTGCAATTTACTCTCGGCCTTTTCAAACGTCTTCTGTCCCAGCTTTGCGTCCTTTCCGAGAAAATCAAAGTGCGCCGCCAGCGGGCCCTCGCCCTCTTTTTTGCCGCCAATGGCCGCGCGGGACAAAATAACCGGCTTCGATTCAAACACGAGCGTCTGCGCGCCCTTGCGCATCACGATCAGCTCCCTTCAGCTTTTGTAACCGCCGATTGAATCATCGGTTACTTTTCCGGTAGTATGTGCGCAAAGCGTAAAAAATAACCGCCGGGGTAAAACTCCGACGGCTGACCTGTATGAAAGCAGGTCAATGAGGAATGGAAAAATGAAAAAGAAGTCGCACAGATAGTATGCACGGCTTCCTTTCGTTTAAACCCGGATATTGAATTATTTTTTCGTGTCCTTCAGCGCACGAGCCAGCCACACGGAGCCGAGGTCAAGCGCAGTAAAGAATCCGTCTTTCTCGCTTTTCTTGACGATCCGGTCACGGGCGCGGACGTTTGGGTCGGTCAGCTGGAGTTCAACGGAGACTTTGCTGGCCACGTCGGCGTCGCCGACCTTTTTCGTCTCGAGGATCTGGAGCATGACAATGTGAGAATCGGCCATCGAGCCGTAGTAAACAAGGTTGTCCTTGCGCATAAGGGGACGGCCCTTATAACTCAGGATCGTTTTTTCGTCAGCCATAATGAATCTTCAAACCTCCTGATGATCTGTTTTTTATAGTATAGCAAAGAATCCCTGTAAAAGCAAATCAATTTCACAAATTTGATTTTTTGCAGGTCGGAGTGTCGTATCGTGCAGAATACACAAAAAACAGGAAAATATTTTCTGCTTTCTAACGAAAAAATAACTTTACAAATACGGATGGATACGCTATAATCCAGACAATCATTCCAGATAGAGGCGCGGGCTTCAAGAGTACCGGGCGGCAAGCACAGGCAGTGGCCGTTCGGAAAAGGGGAGACCGCCGAAATGCCGCAGGCGCTGCCTGCAAATGCGGTGTTGGCTCGGCAGATAAGATCTGCCGGACTGTCACAAAGAAAAACTTTGTGAAGCGCTATCGATGGATGCGGCAGGGGCGGGGTTCCGTTTTCTGTTCATTCCGTGGATCGCTTTACAGAAGCGACCCACTTTTTTGTTGCTTCTGCAAGGCCTGTCTGGGAAAGAAATTTCAAACGAAAGGTGAATGAAAACAATGAGAAGAATCCTTGCCCTCGTCCTTGCAGCCCTGATGCTGCTGAGCATGGCCGCCTGCGCCAGCTCCACCACCGCCACCCCCGCAGCCACCGAGACCACCGCATCGACCGAAAATGCCGAAACCACCGAGACCGCAGATACCCCCGCCACCGGCGTGGAAGACGGCGTTCTCACCGTCGGCATGGAATGCGCCTACGCGCCCTATAACTGGACGCAGATGGACGATTCCAACGGTGCTGTCCCTATTTCCAATGTTCCCGGCGCATATGCCAACGGCTATGACGTTATGATTGCCCAGAAGATCTGCGAGGCCAACGGCTGGCAGCTGGAAATTGTCTCCTCTGCGTGGGATTCCCTCTGCCCGGCTGTGCAGTCCGGTACGATGGACGCCAATATCGCCGGTCAGTCCATGACTGCCGACCGCATGCAGGAGGTCGATATGGCCGGTCCGTACTACTATGCCACCATCGTCTGCGTTACCACGAAGGACAGCCCCTATGCTTCCGCAGCGTCCATTGCCGATCTGGCCGGCGGCAAGTGCACCGCACAGTCCGGCACGATCTGGTATGACTCCTGCCTGCCGCAGATTGAAAACGCCGAACTTCTGGCTCCCGCTGAGACGGCTCCGGCCATGATCATGCAGCTGCAGACCGGTGCGGTTGACTTCATCTGCACCGACATGCCCACCGCCATTGGCGCCGCCGCGCAGGACGATAACCTCGTCATCCTCAACTTCTCCGGCACCGACGGCGACTTCCAGTTCGCCTCCGAGGCTGAACGCGCCGAAAACGTCAACATCGGCATCTCCGTCCGCAAGGGCAACACCGTCCTCAAGGACGCCATCGACAGTGTCCTCTCCACCATGACCGAAGACGACTTCAACCAGCTCATGGACGAAGCCATCCGCATCCAGCCGGAGGTTTAACTGTTTGCCCGCGCCTCCGGCGCGGGCAAATCAAAAGTGAAAGGAGACTACCCCGTGGATAAGCTCGCCAAGCTCATGCAGGACATCGGGATTTTGTGGGACAAATACCACACGATGTACCTGAACGGCATGCTCAACACGCTCGGCCTTGCGCTGGCCGCGACCGCGATCGGCTGTATCATCGGCCTGCTCTGCGGCATTCTCAATACCATCCCGTGCGCCAAAAATGATCCGCTGCCCAAGCGTATCCTATTGAAACTTCTCCGCGTCATCATCCGCATCTACGTCGAGGTTTTCCGCGGTACGCCGATGATGCTGCAGGCCGTGTTCATTTTCTACGCGCTGCCGTATTTCACCGACAACGCGCTGCGTTTCGATAATATCTGGGCCGCGTCCATCCTGATCGTCTCGATCAACACCGGCGCGTATATGGCCGAGTCCGTCCGCGGCGGTATCATTTCCATCGACCCCGGCCAGACTGAGGGCGCGAAGGCCATCGGCATGACGCATTTCCAGACCATGACGAGCGTCATTCTGCCGCAGGCCATCCGCAATATTCTGCCCCAGATCGGCAATAACTATATCATCAACGTGAAGGACACCTCCGTTATGTTCATCATCGGCTTTACGGAGTTCTTTGCCTCGCACCGCTATATCGTCGGCATCAACAATAAATATTTCCCGTCCGCTGTGATCGAAATGGCGGGCTATCTTGCTATGACGCTGATTGCCTCCGGCATTTTGCGGCTGGTCGAAAAACTGATGGACGGCTCCGACAGCTACGAGCTCGTGCAGGAGGATCCGCTCACCATGACCGCCGGGACCTATTCGCACCCCAAGCGCGGCAGCAACTATGACGAGCGCAGCAAGGAATACGGCGCGGAAAGGGAGGGCCGCTGAGATGGCAGACAACATTCTTGAGATCCGGCACCTGAGCAAGTCCTTCGGCACGCACGAGGTCCTGCGCGATATCGACTTTACCGTCAGCAAGGGCGACGTCATCTCCATCATCGGCGCCTCCGGCTCCGGCAAATCGACGCTCCTGCGCTGCATCAACCTGCTCGAGACGCCTTCGAGCGGCGAGATCCTCTACCACGGCGAAAACGTCACCGGCAAGAGCGTCAACGCCGCCAAATACCGCTCCCACGTCGGCATGGTCTTCCAGTCCTTCAATCTCTTCAACAACATGACCGTCCTCAAAAACTGCATGGTCGGCCAGATGAAGGTGCTCGGCCGGAGCAAGGCGGAAGCGC
>ERZ779892.2949-NODE-2949-length-12622-cov-2.547625_pt1 | contig 12622 bp, 7 predicted proteins | sample MGYA00511552_ERZ779892 | MGnify/ENA primary metagenome ERZ779892 (study PRJEB29588, sample SAMEA2154561) | human gut metagenome | biome: human gut; feature: human-associated habitat; material: faeces | place: Denmark | collected 2008/2010 ... | reverse complement strand
GGAATGCCCTGTTTTGCAAGGATTTCCGTGGTTATTGTGATATGCTCTGAAATTACAGATTGTGGCAAATCAGAGCAAGATTGAGCAAGTTGTTACTACCTGTTGCTTTCTTTGAATTTCCGAAACACTGTTTCAGGAACCCATGTCTTAACTAATAATATATTTTGTACCCTTGCCTTTTCCTTCCACTGTGATCACACCTTTTTGACACATTTCTTTCAGTAGCTTTGTTGTCTTTGATTTACCAAAAGGTACATACGGTGCAACTTCGCTGATCGGCTTCAGCATCGTCTTGCTCAAAAGCTTATAAACTACAATTTCATCTTCTGTCAGATCAGCATTTTTTTCAAATATCGGAAGCACAATTTTTATAGCATTTTCCGAAACTTCAAAATCCGGTTTTATCAAAGCTTCCGCATAGAGTTGTTTTATTCTTGTACTTCCCGTTCCAAATATCTCTACAAATCCTAATCTATAAAATACATTGGCAAGATTTCTATTTCTTAAAACATAAAGCTTTCCAGACAGATATTCTTCCTCTGTGATTCCGGACGGTAATCCACCAGGAGAAACAATATCGATTCGATCATCAAACATCGAAACTCTGATTTGTGAATCCACATCCCATACTCTATGAATCAGAGCATTGGCGATTGCTTCTCGAAAAGCAGCTTCCGGTATTTTCTCCATTTTCTTTCGATCAGCACCTTGTATTACTTCGTATTGATAATAGTCTCTGAATACCTCGATTGCCTTTTCATATACCTCTAAAACCGATATATTTTCAAAGGTTGATCTCTTTTGAATGATACTGATGTTTTCTCCGAATTTGACAATATCAATTCCGGGGAAATGATTTTTATCTGCCAAAAGTCCTGCCGCATTATTGAATCCATTTACATCGTCATATAAGTTTAATGTTTTCAGCGTATCCTTATCAAAATTTTCAATCCGGACAGTTTCTTTCAGTTTACGATGTAAAATTTCAAAGGACAGTTCCTGATCTTTGCAAGGCAATTCTTCAAATCGAATGTTTTTTCCATCCAGTACCAGCCTTGAAAACTCCAGAGTGTCTACTTCTATCGTTGCTGTATCATTCCGCTTGTAGGCTTTCGATTTATATAGATACGGCTTCTGAAGTCCACTTTTCACAGTAAGTTTTATCGTCTGGTCATTATTCTGTATTTCAAGCGTATAGTCCGGCTGCGGTGTAATGCTGTCATTGATTTTATTTTCAATATCCAGACAAGCTTGCTTGACATCCGGCAAACCTTTTATATTTCCATCATCATCTACACCAAAAAGAATGGTTCCGCCATCATAATTTGAAAAGGCACTGACTGTTTTTAAAAATGTGTTCGTAATCGTTTCCTTGAACTCCACTATTCTTGTTTCACGCATATCAATCGCCTCCATTTTGCTCTTATTGAATATATTATATGCAGAAATACGCAAAAAAGCAATCGTATTTTTTTACGATTGCTTTTTTGATTGTCTTGTATTCACCCTTACTTTTATTTTGCCGTTTTTTTGTCATCCTTGTAGATTGATGTCATTAAATCACTAATTTCCCCCCATCCTGTTTTTATTTCTCAAAAACTATGATACAATCATTAGAAATAGCCGACAAAATCCAAGGAGGAAATCAACGTGGAGAAAAAACGGATTCGGGACTTCGGAATTGTACCCGGAAGAGTGAAAACAGGAAAAAGAAATGCGATTACGGATGTACCTGGTGTACTGGTAGGACACTGTACTGTGAACACGGAAGAAAATCATACCGGTGTGACCGTGATCATCCCTGGACCGGACAATGCATTTGCAAATCACTATACGGCGGCAGCCTATGTCCACAATGGCTTTGGGAAAAGTGCCGGTCTGGTACAGGTAGAAGAGCTTGGGACTCTTGAAACACCGATTGCCCTTACAAATACGTTAAATGTCGGAAAGGTTTGGGATGCACTTGCCGGTATCGTGATCGAGCAGTGCCAGAATGATGGGCTGGAACCAATGAGCATTAATCCGGTCGTTGGCGAGTGCAATGACTGCCGGATCAACCAGATCCAGAAACGTGCAGTTGGTGAAAAAGAAGTGCGGCAGGCTTTTGAGGCTGCTGCCGAGGAATTCGAAGAAGGGGATGTCGGTGCCGGTGCCGGTACCATCTGCTACGGCATGAAGGGTGGAATCGGATCTGCATCCCGCGTGATCTGTATTGGTGAAAAGGAATACACCATCGGCGTTCTGGTTCAGTCAAACTTTGGTGCAACCGAAGATTTTGTACTCAACGGAGAGGCTGTTGGTCCAAAAATTCTGGAATGGAAGCAGGAAAAGAATGATATGGCTGCATCCGAAGAAGATAAAGGTTCGATCATGAGCATTCTGGCTACGGATCTCCCATTGACAAGCCGTCAGCTCAAACGGATTCTGAAAAGAACAGGAGTTGGCATCGCACGAACCGGCGGTTATACGGGACATGGAAGCGGAGAAGTCATGATCGGCTTTACAACCGCAAATCGGATCCCATCCGGTCGCGAAGAGGAACTTCTCCAGATATCAGCAATTCCGGAGCATGTGATCAACCGGGCTTTTCTCGCTGCAGCGGAAGCTGAACAGGAAGCGATCCTAAATTCCATGACGGCTGCAAAACAGACACGTGGAAGAGAGGGAGAGTTGTATTACAGCCTTGCAGAATATCTTAACGACAGGGAAGTCGAAACCTCAAAATAGACTTGAAGCACCATTTCCGGCATATCACCGGTTCTGGTGCTTCTTTCTTTTGACATGCTTTGCATAAGAAAGCTATCTATGCTTCCAACATCTTGTCTCCATTTCGTGCACCTCCGTTACCAGTATCATAACAGAAAACCGATACTACGGAAAGCAACGCGCTGTTTCCTACTCCTCAGCCTCCATATCAAACAGTTCCAGTACACACGCCCTTTTCGCCTGTGTACTGGAACTGGATTTTGCCGATGCTTCGCATCCTGAATCGGAAAAATCTGCTGCCGCGACAGTATCATACGGAATTTTCAGTGCAGAAAATCCCTACCCTTCAAAATCCATATCAAACATACTTATCTGTTCCATCTTGAAGTCCGATAATACCATCCTTTTGGGATCATCGCCTTTCACGTGGGTCACGTCAACTCTCTGCACTCCATTTCGGATGCTGGATTCGATGAGTTTCAGTACATAGATGTTGTCAAACCGATTATAGATGGAATCGCCTCCGAGCCCAGAAAGGCAGATCAGCTGCGTATTCGTCTTTTTCGCCATCTCGATCAGCGGTTTCAGAAGATGTTCCGCGTTTGTCTGCGCAAACGGGTTGTCCATGATTAGGACCTTTCCTTCCTCGCCGGAATTAAAGACGTCGGTCTCATCCCGCCTCATATAGCTTAAGAGACAGGTCAGGATCACAAATGCGGACAGGAAACCTTCGCCGCCGGAGTTTGCCGATACCTCGGACCAGGAGATCGCAACCTCCCGTTCCGCCTCGATTTTATACAACCGGATCTTCACATTCTGGATTCCTACGATGTCATCATACAGCTTTTTCGTCGTGATCACCCGTCCCAGGAACTCCGTCAGATTTTCATTCTTCTCGATCGTCTCGATTCCCATTTTCACCACATGTTCAAAATAATCATGCAGCTTCAGGCGGAAATGCTCTTTTTCCGTCTCCCAGTCCGGTACCTGGATTCGCAGCATTTTGAGGCTTCTGCCGCGCACAGAGATCGTAGAATTTTTGTCAATCATGCCGATATTCGCATTGATCTGCTCAATGTATTCCAGGAACATCATTTCCAGATTTTTCTGCTCATCATCGATATGCGCAAGGTCGATCTTCAGTTTTTCCAGCTGATTTTCGTATGCCTGGCGGTTCAGCTCAAACTGACGGGACAGATTCTGCGGACTGGCAGTCTGCGAGAGCAGGCTGTCAAACGTTTTCCTGAAATAATCATCCGCGTACTCTTTACCGGACGCAATCTCGCGGATCATTTCTGACATGCTGAGTCTGCATTGATCCAGAGCTTTGGAAATCTCCGCCATTTTTCTGCGAATCTCTTTCTGATACGTTTTAACAGCCTCGATCTCCGCATTTCGGATATCCGGAATCTGTGCCTGGATGGCAGTCAAGGCATCCTCTTGCCCCTCTTCTGTCTGCGTGAGCATTTTAGCTTCCGGAAGCATCTCATCCTCATATTCCGCTACAACCGCAACCTGTGCAGACAGCTGGATATTTCTCTCCTGAAGACGCGACTGCTTCTGCAGCTCTGTCCTGAGATCATATTCTTGTAAATTCCAGCGTTCTTCAAAGTTTATGTCTGTAATCGTCTTTCGATCGACCGGCTGATCAAATCCCGTTTCCTTTTTCAGGTCTTTCATATTGGTCTCGATCTGATGTTTCAAAACACCCAGTTGTTCTCCCAGACTGACATTCTTTTCAACTGCCTGATTCAGCTCTTTTTCTGTCTGCTTTTTCTGACATTTCCAGCTGTCATACTGTTCTTCCGGGCAGATCAGTTCCCGGTACTCCTCCTCCGGAATCCGGCTGTCCTCATTTTTCTTTTGAATATCTTTCTTTTTCCCCTGGATTCTTCCGATCCAATCATTCTGCGCTTTTCGAAGTTCATCGACACTATCCGATATTTCTTTCGTCAGTGCATAATATCTCGCTTCCAGTTCTGCCGGATCCGCAGATTCCTGACCGGTACGTTCATGATTTCCGGCTGTTTCAGCAAAAGTTTCAAATTTTTCTTTTTGTTTCTGCACACGGTCGATCTGCTCCGAAATTTCCTTCACCAACGCCCGGAGTCCAATCTCCTGTTCCTGAAGCTCTATCATTCTGATCTTAAGAGCACTTTCTTTCGCCGTCAATTCTGTATTTTCCTTGTTCAGGCGTTCCAGACTCGTCCGCTCTGTCTCGTACTGCTCATATTTTTTGCAGAGAATATCAAACTGGTGCTTCTCCCTGTTCAGCTTATCGATCTGCCGTTTCACCGTCTCCGCAAGCTTTTTCGTCTCTTCTTTTTCTTCATCCAGTCTGCCCTGCTCCCGCCGGATCTCCTGGAGACGTTCTTTCACTGATTCACTCTCTTTTTTCTGATCCGTAATCTCTTTTTCTGTCTGCTGATACAAAGTGGTACTGAACGTCTGACTTTCAATTTTACTCCTGTAGTTTCGGTAAGTTTCCAGGTCCGATTCCTTGTCCCCGATTGACTTTTTCAGACTTTCAATCTTCCTCCTGATCGTCTCCAGAATCTTTTCCAGCTCCTCACGATCAAGAAGATGTGTATTGAACATGACATAAAAATGCACATTTCCATAGACTGCAAATCTCGCATCCACAGATTGCCGCTCCTGTTCCAGTTCGTCTTTTATGATGATCGGGATCGGAAAGCTCGTATACAGTTCCTCCTCATTCTTTCTGAACCGTTCAAAATCCGCCCGCTCCATCACAACAGAATACGGAATAAACGGATTTTTCTTTACAAGCTCCGCATTCTCTGCCGCCGTCCGTCCGTTTTTCGTGAGCCATTCCATTCCGTATACCGGGTCGATTCCGTTCTGTTCCAGGTAGGTCCTGATATTTTCCGGAAGCTCTGTCGTTTTTCCTTCCTTCAGCTGCCGGAGCTGTTTCTCCTGAGCGGCTTTTTTCTGGATCAGACTGTCTCTTTCCATGTCCAGCTCTTTCATCTTTCCGTCCAGCTGATCCAGAATCAGATTTTTCTGATCCATATGGGCTTCATCCATGCCGACATACTTCATGATTCTCAGGCGTTCATTCTTCTGTTTCTCCAGATCCAGAAGTTTCTTAGAAAGACTGTCCAGCTGATGTGCGAGATCGTTGGCTTTTAAATTTCCATCCACTATTTCCCGGGAAAGTCTTTTTTGTGTCTGTTCCTGCTCGAGAAGTTTTCCGGCATATTTTGCCGATTCATTTTTCTTTTCCTGATGCCCTGCTTCCATTTCTTTCCGAAAAATCTCCAGTGCACCATCCACATAAAGACCTACGATATTTCGTCTCAGATCTGCACTGAATTCTCTGTTAAAGGTGTCTTCCACCTCATCAAAGCTTTTCACTCTTGAAGTCAATGCACCGATATCTACGCCTAATTTTCGGATCTTCTGCTCATTTTCACCGAATTCCTTCTCTACTTCCTTTTTCGTATTTTCAGTCTCGACACGATTTTCTTCTTCCCGCTTCTTCTGTTTCTCCAGCTTCTCTGCCTTCCCGGAATACAGCGCATACAGCTGACTTCCGATCTTTCCGATCTCATCCTTTGATTCTTCCGTCTTCTGTAAAAGCACCTGCAGCTTTGCATCTACCTCGGCCTTCTGACGTCCAAAATCCTTTAATTCCTGATAGAGCTTATGAAGATCATACCGGTCGATCTCCCGTGTCAACTGATTTTTCCGATAGGTCAGCTCTGTGATCGCCGTCTCCTGCTGTGTTCTCTTCGCAAGGAGTGCTGTCTTCCGGTCCTCATCAATGTAAATTCCATATGAGAGCTCCTCATAAACGATCCGTCTCTGTTCCCTTTTGATCTGGTCTATTTTCTCCTGTCCGGCAGCAATTTCCGTCTCCAGCCGCTTCAATTCTCTCTGCAGCGCCTTCACATAAAGGATCATCTCTGTTCTGAGAGCCGCTGCATCATGATCTTTCTGAACATAATCATCGATCTGGACTTTCAATGGCTTCGTGTCCTCAAAATACTGTTCAATGATCCCTTTCCGCTGAATTTTCGACTGATTACTCTTGTATTGTTCAATAAACTGGAACGCAAGTTTCCGGAACTCATCCGTCTTATTCTTTTCCTGGTTTAATTTATCTTCAATAGGGCGAAGGAACCAGTTTTCCACCAGATTCTTCTCATCTTTGGCATTCTGGAAAAGCTCTGAAAGTCCCGACTCCTTCTGGTTGACCTTTCGGATGATGCTCTCCCATTCTTTATTGTTGACCTGATACTCGCGAAGTTTATTAAAATACTGGCCTCTTCCATAGGAGCTGGTCATGTCATACAGACGAAAGTTTCTCGACTCACTTTTACTGATCTCCTCCAACAGGTTTTTGCATTCAGAAAATCCCCTCAGGATCTTTTTGCTACCTTCCTGTCTGATGACCGGAAGATTCTCAATATCATAGCTGCAGGCTTTTGAATAATTGCCGGTAAAAGTGTACATTTCCAGCTCTTCCGCGTCATTGTCTTCCCGCTGGCTTTTCCTGACCATCATACCTGCCAGGAAACGATCGGCTTTATTATCCAGGATCCATTCTGTCATGATAAATGTCGGCCGGTTCGTCGTAAAATAGCTCTTAAACGGCCGGTCTCCGAAATCACGATATGAGCGGTTGACAAAAAGGCTCACAATCATCTGTACCAGCACGCTTTTTCCGCCGCCGTTTCTCAGGGAGATGAGTGTGTTCTGACCATTGAAGTCAAACATCTCGTCATCAATTTTGATGGTGTTATTGTTATAGTTCAGGTTTAAAATACGGATCCTCGCTATCTTACTCATATGTTTCCCCCAATGCCTCCATGATCCTTGCATAGTTTTCTTTATTCAGGATCTTATACTCCATCACGTTGTCCAGCTTTGCCGTCGTCTTGATCATCTCATCTTCCCGGACGAAAACGATCAACCCTTGCCGATCGAGAAACTCACAGATAATGCTCACATAGCCTTCCTTTGTATACTTTGACCGGCTTCCCGTTTCCGCGCTTTTTAAGGACTCATAGGCCTCGCTCATACTCTTGTAATCCAGGACGTTTTCATACATTTCTGTGTAAAGATTTGTTCCATCCTGTTCCCGCTCCTGTTCAAGCGCAAGTCCTGCTTTCAGACGCTCTGATACGAGATTCTGCAGCTCCCCGAGTTTTAAAAATTCCCTGGATTTACTGGTACTTCCCTGTCCGTCATAAAATTCCACCAACAGCGTCAGGATTACGAACTGTGCCAGATAATAATCCCGGTCTGTAGCATTCGGTTTACATAATTCTTTTTTCAGGTCTGCCTTCGTAAAACCGAGGTATTTATTGTCGATATCCGGCATCAGATAGATCGTGGTTCCGTATCTCTCGATCTTACAATCCGCAATCTCCGCCTGATTTTTCACGAGATTCATGACCTCTTCATGTTCCACATACGCGCGGTACAGATCATTGACTCCCGCATCCAGGTCACTCAGTGCCCCGTGGCACAAAAGATAATAAAATATTTTCTGGCTGTATGTGATCATCTCTGCTTCGTATGCCATCTTCTATCTCTCCTCATACCGGAATCCCACGTTGGAACATCTGAAATTTCTTCTGTTTCCGTTTTCATCCATTACATTCTTAAAGTACACATGCGCACTGTCTTCCATCGGGAAAATAAACATCTTTCCGATTTTCCGGAATTCCCGGTCTTCCATCAGACCAAGTAACATCTCATTCAGTACAAACCCATCTGACGCATCCATGAGATAATCCGATTGTTCATTTTGAAGTGCTCCGATATCGATTGTGCCCGCTGTCAGGAATTCGATGATCACCTCGCGAAAAATCTCTGCAGTCGGAAGAAGCTGTGTCCGTTCTTCTTCTGTACACACCGTATTTAAGATTTCCAGCGTCATTTCTTTATATTTGAGAAGCTGTTCCAGGATTCCCTTCACACAGCCCTCATATTTTTTCATCCGTTCTTTCCTGCGCTCTTCTTTCTCCCGGTTGTACTCCTCTTCATCAAAATCCAGCTCCACGGTCTCGTCTTCCACATCCGCTTTTTTTAACTTTTTCTGATATTCCAACATTTTCTCCGGATTAAAGATCTTCCCCACTCGTCCGGTAAATAACGGACTAAAAATTTTATCAATATTTTTCAGGAGCGAGACATCTTTTAATACCTTATCATACACATCACTCCGGAACGGAAACCGCTGGACCAGTGTCATGTTCGAGTAATTTTCCAGCTCTTCATCATATAATTTCTTCAGATCAAAATGCTGACCGAGGATTCTCTGGTGTTCATCCAGAGTCTGCGTCAGATATCTTCCGATCACACGAAGATTGTTCAGGTTGCCCTTTTCTTTTTCCGTGAATGTTTCCGCATTCATCTGTTTTTCTTCAAATTCTTCAATTTTCTCGTCGATAAACTGCCTGTGAAGATTGAATTTTTCTCTTGTCTCGACTACAGTGTTGATGTTGTCCTCCACCAGCTGCCCATATTCTTCTACTGAATAAGCCAACGCATTTCTCCGGACCGACAGGATTGCCTCCTCGATCTTCTGGCTCTGTTTTCTAAGCTGACTGAAGATATTTTTGATATCTTCCACAGCCCTGTTATAATCTGCCTTTTCCAGATGCAGCTTAAAGAGCATTTCATGGACCGAAAGTTTCAGATTATTTTCCATTTCCATCGTGGAGAGCATCATATTGTAACCCTCGTCCGTCAGGTAATAGGATGTTCTTCTGACGCCACTCTCCAGATACACGACCTTGTTGTCGATATAACGGATGTTGATTTCCTTATATGTCCGTTTTTCATAGTCAAAAGCCTTAAAATACATGGAAGAACCGCTGTTTCCAAGGATATCCTCCACGAACGCCGCAATATCGTCCATCGTGCAGTTTTCTTCCCGCAAAGAATACTCCATGATAAAAAGCAGCAGTGTAAACAACATATTCATCTGCTCATCCCGCGTCTCTATGCCGTAATCCTTCCACTGCTGCTTTCCAAAGCTGTTGCTGCAGAGCAACGCATACCTCCCGACAAATTTCATTCGCTGCTCAAAATTCTTTAAAAAATCTTTCTCGATCATCTTTTATCACCAGTTTTGTTCATTTATCATAACCTTTCCGTATCTCTTCTGTCGGTTGGCTACCAGTCATGCTCATTTAGAATTTCCTGTGGAATATATTTTCCTGCTGACAGGATTTCATGGATCTGTCTCCTTCTCTCCTCATCAAACACATCCAGAAATACCGTTCCAATATTCGAATTCTGCTTTTCCTTCATGTCAGGAAGAGCTGAAAAACCAATCTGAAGCGCCTTATCCAGCATCGCCTCGTATGCTTTCCGGAAAAGTTGGATCATTCCGGCACTGCCATTTCCCTGCCTGTCCCATTGGTACTCTTTCTGCTCCAGAAGATGTTCATAGATCAGAATCCCCTCATAATCAAGATCTCCGAAATAGAACAATTCATTATCCCCAAGGAAATAGGATTCTGCCCCATTCACATAATCCGCAAACGTCTTCCAGATTCCTTTTCCTGCCCCGTAGATCACAGTACCAAACTGTTTTCCAAGGATCCGGTCATGCCCCGCATTCATACAGCGCCGGATATCAAAAAATGTGTCTTTATTCTCCACGATCAGAATGTTCTGAGGGGTCTGTTTGGACCGGGAATAATAAGAGAGCGGCTCAGAAGTCTCATAAAATGCCAGCTGTTCCCGACTGATCCCAATTTTCCTGCAAAATTCGAGACCGCCCTCTCTCTGGAAAAACTTTTCCCGACGGAAGATCTCGAAGCTCCGCTCATTCATCGTCTCCTCGATATCAAGCAGTTTGGAATGATCTTTCAGATAATCACTCAGAATCTGAAGTTTCTCCTTGTCCGTCTCATAGCATTCCGGATGGTTCCTGTAATAGGAAGTATTGATCAGAGGATGATACTTATACTTCAGTTCCTCATAGATATCCGTATAATCCGTTTTGTCTTCATATTTCCAGAAGCTGAGCGGAAGCGCCGGTCTCCGGCCGTTGCTCTTCGCATTTTTCATCGGAACAAGCTCGTCTCTCCTGATCAGCTCCATCACATATGTATAGAATTTCTGATAGTTTTCCGACTCCGGATACTCATTGAGCAGGTCCTGCAGGTATACTTTGTGTTTCTTCATTCAGAGCTTCCTTTGCATTTTTCTTTCCATATTTTCTGAATCCATCACCATCTGCCCGATCGGGTTATCCGCAGATTCGCAGGATCCTATGGATATTTTCCATATGTTTGACTTTCTGTACCTCTTTGAGACACAGTATATCACATTAGGTGTCCTATAATTTGGTCTTGCATATCGAAAGCAAAAAATTTATCAGATTTCTTTCTCCATCCACTTCTCAATCTTCCCCACAACTCCAAGATCCGCCGGCAGCCAATCCACGCTGTATGGCAGCCCTGCAGCATTCTTCTCTAGTCCCTACAACTGATCATACTTCGCAGACTTCCCCCGCGCCTTTTCCACCGGATACTTTTTCTCATTCATCCCCATTTTCATATTCACGATCTCATCTGCATCCAGCCCCAGCTTGTCTAAAAGGTTCTGTGAGTAGACGATCACATCTGCCAGCTCTTCTTTCACATGCTGAAGATCATACTCCTCATCACTCCACTGAAAGCATTCCAGAAGTTCTGCTGCCTCAATGACAATGGATTTTGCCAGATTGGCAGCAGAATGGAACTGGTTCCAGTCGCGGTCATCGGTGAATTTTCGGATCCTGTCTATGGTTTCCTGTCTCATTGTATTGCTCCTCTATTTTCGATTGTGCACGCAGCTCCCTTAATCCTCCAGCCTCGGTCCGATCTCCTTCGGGATCGGGCATTCGTAGATGCCGTTTGTCTCGGCCAGCCATTCGTCGTGGGCTTTCTTTAAGATTTCCGGGCTTTCCATGGTCTTTAAGGCGGCCAATGCTATGGCCTCACCCGCATTTAACATTGCCTTGTGGGCGATCTCCGTGTTGCCGTGTGCGGTCATCTGCCAGGTGTGGGCGGCAGTGCCGAGAGTCGCTGTCGCCGTGGTACACATCGCCGTTGGGATCACATAGCTGGCATCGCCGACGTCGGTGGAACCCGCCTGGACCTTTCCAGTCCATACAAGCGGAGAGATCTGGGTGTGGAGCGGGCGGGCTTCGATCTCATCCAGATGATCTGCACCGAAGAGTTTCCGCAGGGACGCTCGCTTTGCCTCCAGTTCCTCCGGCGTCGCGGTCTCATGGAAGAATCTGGATGCCAGCGCAAAATCCGCCTCATCGTAAGCCGGAGCGCCGATCTCCTCCATGGACTCATGAAGAACTTCCGAGAGTACATGGTTCGGGATGTAATCGGAAAGACCTGCATAGAGCTCATATGTCATCTCAGTCCCTGTCATCTTTGCAGCGCCTTCTGCCACATCAACCACACGCCTGTATATTTCCTTTACCTGCCAGGACTTTGGCGCGCGGATGAAATAGTGGACGCGGCTGTGTCCCTGGACAACATTCGGGGCGATTCCTCCGACATCACGGTACGCGTAGTGGATCCTCGCGTCAGAGATGATATGTTCCCGAAGATAATTGACGCCGACGCTCATGAGTTCCGCCGCATCCAGCGCAGATCTTCCGAGTTCCGGAGCTGCCGCTGCATGGGAGGTCACACCTTTGAAGTTAAAGAAGACGCTGACATTCGCCAGAGTGGACTCCGACCAGATTTCGTTCTTATCGCCCGGATGCCAGGTGAACGCCACATCCACGCCGTCAAAGATTCCCTCTCTTGCCATGATCGCCTTGCCGTCGCCTTTTTCCTCGCTCGGGCATCCAAAAAGGACCACGCTTCCCGCTTCCGGATGCTCCTCAAGATACGCTTTCACTGCAAGCGCTGCCGCCATGGCT
>ERZ779892.2944-NODE-2944-length-12634-cov-2.495349_pt1 | contig 12634 bp, 3 predicted proteins | sample MGYA00511552_ERZ779892 | MGnify/ENA primary metagenome ERZ779892 (study PRJEB29588, sample SAMEA2154561) | human gut metagenome | biome: human gut; feature: human-associated habitat; material: faeces | place: Denmark | collected 2008/2010 ... | reverse complement strand
TCCGGAGGCGGAGGCGGTGGCGGTAGTCATTCATCGGGCGGAGGTTCTTCGTCAGGAGGCGGTTCCTCAACAGGAGGCGGTTCCTCATCGGGAGGTGGTTCATCATCGGGCGGCGGATCATCATCCGGAGACGATTCATCTTCGGATCATGATGAATCCGTAAAATACGGTGCGAATGACCCGGATACCGGTAACTACGGAAAGATGACAGATTCTGAACGCAGGGCAGTCGCGGATGCAATCGAAAAATTCAAATCGGATTATGACATCGATTCGAAGGATGATCTGCAGAAAGAACTGGCAATTTTAACATGGCTGACGTCCAACTGCAAATATAAAGCAAAAGGATGGACCACCGGTACTGCGTACAGCTGTATCATCGAGGGACAGGCACAATGTGCAGGTTACGCGGATGCATTCCTTCAGACCGCAAAAGCTTGCGGACTAGAGGCAAAATATATCATCAGCGATACCCACGCATGGAACCTGGTCAAGATTGACGGCCAGTGGTATCATGTTGACGCAACCTGGGAAGACACAGATACCCAGCCAAGAACGTTATGCAATAAATACATCAATTTAAGTGATACGCAGATCAAACGCCTGAAAGACCATAAATCATGGACGCCATCTTCCTTAAAGGCAAGCAGCACTCTGTATGATAATGGGCAGATCATGGAATACGCTCTGGCAACCGGCACGACGGATACCAGTATGACCGGGGATAATTACCGCATCTGGCTGATGGATAACCCGAAGCTGCAGGTATACAATCATCTGCACGACCTGTCTTACGTAGGAGCAAAACTGGATAGCGGAAGCAACTATTTTGCCGACCCGGCACAGATGACGGATCATATGGTCAATTACTTACAGTCCCGTTTCGAATCCGGAAAGTATGCATACATAACTTTCCCGAAAGGTACTGACACCAAGTGGCTGACGAAAACATGGCTGGAGGATCATGTCGGTGGAAGTGGATACGATTATGTACAGTACGAAGCGACCCATGACGATACTTATGATACGATCCTGATCAAGAATCCATCCGCTGTTTTGAACGACGAAGAAGCAGCCGCAAAACTGCAGGAAGCGCTGACAGCCAGCGGACATGCTGCTATCACATCGAGGGAAGAAGCAGTTGCTTATCTGACAGAACAGGCAAGAAAACAGGAAACCACAGTAACTGTTGTCTATGCGGGAACCGATGAATCCATCATGGTAGGCGAGGACGTAAAGAACGCAACTGGCGTAAAAGAAATCAATCGTTGCCATGCAAAAACGGAAAAAATACGTGTGGATGGACAGATGTATACCATCCGTACCTACACGCTTGCTTATACTTCCTTAAAGGATGTTTTGATTAGCAGTCTGGAATCCGATCATGCGAATCTGATCGTGGATGTCGCAAAGGGAATCAACGCAAACGGAAAGACTCTGGAAGAAGTATATGCGGACCGTATTCGAAACGCCCACGGAACCGTCAGCTTCGATCTTGTGTTAAAGGGTTCTGATGATGGAGATTATACGCAGAGATTCGAAAACATGATCGCCGATAATGGGATTAAATTGCAGGGTAAGGTAAAGCGTGATGCGGCAGTACGAAGCACCGAATACAATGGCGTCACTTATTATGTAGACCGCTATTCCTATGTGTGCCTTTCCGAAAAAGGAGATATCATCAATCAAATGGCAGAGAAATACCATAATGCCAGGGTGTTCACGTTTACGAACGCAAAGGATACAGCCCAGGAAATTTTTGCTTATACGAAACAGGTATTTCTGGACGCGAGAGCTTCTCAAAAAGTCAAAGAGATGGTACATGCGTATTATATAGTTGATCTTCCTACGGATACGACAGATGATACGGATGACTTAGTAGTGGCATTGAAGCGCTTGATGAAAGCTGATGAAGAGCTGTCAAATATGGAATACTCGATTTTTTATCCGACTATGAACAATCCGATGATTTATGATGGTGGCAAGTTATTCCCGTGTGATGCAACCCAGAGCCGCATTTCTGATCAAGCCACAGTTGCGGCAGGATGCACAAATGGAAGCCTGAGATGTAGAACCATTAGACTCGAATGTCTCAGATACGGCACGAATTGCATATGGGAACTCTTCTGCTGATGGAAGAACCGGATATCGCAAATGCCACGACGGAAGACCAGGAGGAGGAAGAAGCAGCAGCTGAGGGAAACGATATGACATCCGCCGATCCGTCTGATTCGGCAAATACAATAGCTTCGAATGATAAAAAGAAAGCCGAAAAAGAAGCTGAAGAAAACCAGATGGACAAACCAGAAAAGCAGGAAACATCGGAAACCGTAGAAAAGAAGGAAGAACTTGAGGAATCGGGAAAACCGGAAGAATCGAAAGATTCCACAGAAACGGAAGAACAGGTTGAATTGAATGTTGCGGAAGCGTAAGCATGTATTCGTGATGTCTCATTTTGATCCTATTTTACGCAAATAGTTTTCATACAAAAAGCTACGACAGATTGAATCTGCCGTAGCTTTTCTTTGTATGTTTATTCGTAAAAAATATGTTCGCCGTAATGATAGTTTAAAGTCTGTCTTGTGCCAAGTCTTGTCTTTTCGCGCCAGTCTTCTGATAGATCCAGATCCATGTTATTTCCACCATACGGAGCGCCATCAACCTGAATCACGTAAGCGTCATGGTCAATCTGAGGAGCTCCGAATGTTCCGTGTTTTAATCCGACTAAAGCGGCTAATAACTCAGCGCTGGTCGCAAAATCCTGGCAGACGCCTTTATGCTCTACCAACACACGGTAATAGGAAGAATGTGAACCGTGATTATGAGCGGCTGCTGCTTCAAAATCGTATGAACATTTTTTGAGCACTTCGGCAATCTGTTTCGCTCGTTCCATTTCGGTCATGTGCTCAAAATCAAAACTGTTGAGCCAGTTTCGTAAAACATTAACAACAGCTTCTGCATCATTGCGTTTTGAGTCCTCAAAATAAGCTTCGTCATTTTTAAAATTATCCGGCTGTCCAGATAATTGACTGATATAGTAGGAATTACCTGCAATAAATTGGTTGTGATCTCTCAATCCATGATGATTTAATTCAGCAGAATTATAGTTCGCAGCCGTAATCTGTTCAATATTCAATGCGTAAAAATCCACCACGCGTTTTAACGGATAATTAGCATCGTATGGCACATCCCGAATCCTCCCTGCTTCATAGCTGATACCAAGCTGTTCCGCAGTAGCGGTCCTGATTTTCCCGTTTGCATCAAGGACGCGACCAAGATAGTCGATTGCAACTCCATCAGGGGTAACCCACGAATCAAAAGAAGGATATCGTTGTCCATTTGGATACTGCTTATCGGTATAACCAGCGGCTTTATAATCTCCATAAGGGCCTCCGTAAAACAGTATATAATCTGTGCCACCGGTAGTATTTGTCCAGAAAGTATTATTGCCGGCATCTATCTTGTTTACAGGATAGACAAGACCGCGGATTTCGGATGTCTGATATTTAGTATTCTGTGCGTTATCAACGTATGCAAGGTAACTCGGAAGATCACCTGCGATTGCGGTGGAAACGCTACTCATGGTTATGACAGCGGATAAAGAGAATGCCATCAACTTGTGTAAAATTTTTTTTCTCATCATCATCACTCCTTTTTGACTACTATGCTCTGGTTTTATTATACCCGACCATAAATTTTTTTGCAATGCCCACTATAAATTAGATCTTTACGTTTGCAACCAACGCTCCTCCTTTCCGGAAATTGTTACACCGTCAGTATGGACCATGTTTTTTGAAGGTATTTTTGCGGATAACACTTTTTGGTCAAAAATAGCCTATAAAAGACGGAAAAATCCCATCATCATGCCACAAATCGTTTTACGGCTAACATTTTTAGGTCACCAAACGCTGGGTGATGAAATTATGACCATATTTCCTAATTTCAAAAAATATCAGACATACTGAAAAACAAGGAGGAATTTGCCATGAAGAAAGAAAAAAGGAGTAAATGGAAACGCCGTGTGGCTGCTGTCCTTGCCGTAACGCTTTTAGTAGGCAATGTGGATCTTACGCAGTTTAACAAACTGCGGGCATACGGATTTTCCAGAGCATACGGTGTGTGTACGGATAACCATGAAGTCAGCCCCGATGGTTATAACAATCGCACCGATGTCTATCAGACAACTACGATCCTGACGCAAAAAATGACGCATGGATCCGAAGAGTGGAAAGCAGCCATTGAGCACAACAAACAGCGGTTAATTAGCCAATTGGGACATGGCGATGAGCGAACCGTGTTGAAAGTTCTCTGGGGCGCAATCACAACAATTGTCACAAACGGAGAGATCGGTGGCATGTCACCAGCAGATGTCGAAGAGGCAAAATACTGGGCCAATCGAATCAGTACGGAGCTATTTGATGCACAGTTCCATAAATACTGGCAGGGAAGCACCCCGTTGACCATGCTACCGATGGATGAGCCAACATTTGGAAAGATCCGGCATGGAGCCGGAGAGGCGGATATTCAGAAGGACCCGCTTCTGGCGGCTCTCTCAGATCCGACCCATCTTTTCCCTGGAAAGGGCCAGTCAATCGCAAATGAACCGGGACAGGGATGGCTATATGATGCGCACTGGATGCTTCCGCGTATGGGTACCGGATGGTTCGAATCCTATACACCGGAACAATATGGTACCGGCGGTGTCGCACAGTGGCCGGTCAATACGGCGGAACATTCCATCTCAAAAAAAGACGGAGAAGTTGTCACGTTACAGGAAGTAACAGATAATGCCCTTGATCTGGAAAAGGATCAGGCGTACTGGGAAATCGGGGAAGTGGATGCCAATGGAATGCTCATCCGTAAGGACAGTTCCGGCGGCAAAACCAAAACTTCCGCCGCACCATCCGATGGTGAAGATGCCGAGCCGGGTCCTGGTGATGGCGGAGATGATGGGGATGAAGACGAAAAACCGGATTCATCCAACACCAAAAAGAATACCACCAACCATTATTACATTACCATGTCCGTTCCGTTCCAGAACAATGCCTACTGCCTTAATGTCTGGGACTCGAATGCGCAGAATTGGCGGCCATTGCCGATTCTTGGTCTCGGTTCGATTGAAGTAAACGGCTGGACGGTTTCTTCCAAGATTGCCGTAGACGGGCGCACTCCGTATATTGACATTGTTTATAATGGAAGCGGAACCCCTTCCGATGGCATTGTTGGATATTTTTCGATTCCGAAAGGATCCTTCGTATCAAAGGAAAATACCACCTGGGACTCCCCGATGGATTTTGCAGCGGATATCATGGAGCTTGCTGAATGTGTCCAGTGCAATGGCGGACATAGCATTGGTGTTGCCCCCGTAGAGCGGCATCAGAAGTTCGTAAAACTGCATCGTATTGAAGATCTACAGGACACTTATCCGTGCGTGAAGGTAGGCCCGACAACGGACCCAGTACCCCCTACGCCAGAACCTGAGATTCATTTCTGCGTCTTCCGGCATCAGGAAGACTGGCAAACCGATTATAATGTGCAGTTAAATAAGTACGATTATGAAATGGGCGCGGAGCAGTCCCCTCTGGAAGGTTCCATGTTCACCCTTTATGAGAAATTCGATGATAAGGACGAGATCAATCCGGATAACGATGGAAGCGTTGAACTTTATAAAGGCACAGAATCCGGAAAATACCCGGATAAGGATTGGCAGTCCGGCTATACATCATCGCCCGTAACCTGGGACGATTTCCGTGAAGTAAATTCTTATACAACGGATAAAAATGGCCATATTGAAACAGACGTCCCGAAAAATTATCATTATGAAAAGACCTATTGTGACGGACATCCGGCACCTAAGTTCGTCCCCGTCCCGGAATATGAAGAAGACCCGGAAACAGGGGAAAATAATCAGGATGAAATTGACGAAGCACAGGAGACAAATAAAACCTACGCAAAACAATGGATCGAATATTATGAAGCCTGCCAGAAAAAAGCCGGAGAACGCTCTGGTGTGCATTTCCATTGGCTGGGCGATGGGGTTTTGGAAGACACGATCCGTTCCCTTGCGGAAAGTGGTGGAAGCGAAGGAGAGACCCCGAATGGCGGTCCTACGGCATGCTTCGGGAAAGAAAAATCATATGAATCATCCGGCTGTAAATCGGACACGGAACAGACATATGATAAGTTCATCAATCTGAAATACACATACACCTGGAAAGAGACAAAAGCCCGTGAAGGTTACATCCAGCATGACACCCATACGGACGATGTCCTGATCGAGGCGATTACAACGAATTCTTCCCAGGCAGGTGCCAATTCGCAGTTCGCGATCGGGGATGAAAAATACGATAAGTATATTACGATCAACAAATCTGCCAATGACACAGAATCCCAGGACACAGAGGAAGAAAAAACGACTCTGTTCGGAATGTTACGGAAAGCGGTCGTAACCAATCGTGCTGATGCGGCGGATGATGGTGAAGCAGACAGAGAGCCGTTAGTCCGGGAAGATTACAATTTTGTAAAATCAGGGTTTGTGACACTGAAAGAAACGGTTCTGGACGCTGTGAAATTCATCACCGGAAACCTTGCAACGCCATCAAACGCAACGGATTCTGAAGCGGACGACGAGGATGAGTCCGGGCAGGAAGAATATCTTCCGGATATGGATCTGATCGGGAAAGCGTCGGATGCATGGAAGGAAGCTGTTGGCGGACTGTTTACGATTCAGGCATTCGCAGCATCGACTCCGTCCGAACCGGATGCCAATGAAGAGAAACAGTCATTCTCCATATCTATAAAGCCATTCACAAATCTGCTTCAGGCAGAAGACGAGGCGCAGGTCCTGTCTGATGATGACAGCAGCTTGGGGCAAAGTTTTGAATCGATCTTCCAGGATGCCTTCAAAAGCATACAAACGGATGATTTTAGTGTGAAGCTTGGCCCGGATGATAACTGGTCACACTGCAATGATGAAGACGGAGAGGGAAATGCCTGGAGGGTGTATGACCATAGAACGGAAGGAGAGATCCATTTCAATAAACGGGATCTTTACTTAAATTCTAAAAACTCCGGACAGTATGACAGCTATGCGGAAGAAAACGGTGACGGCACTTTAGAAGGAGCCGTTTACGGACTGTTTGCAGATGAAGATATCATCCATCCGGATGGCAATACCGATGTTGTTTACAAGCGCGGAAATCTTGTTGCAGTCGCAACGACAGACCGGAACGGCGATGGGTCCTTTATGGTTTACACGGAAGCCCCGGGTGTCATCTATAATTACACGACCGGAAAGATCGAGCAGACTGACTGGTACACCAAAGCTCCGACCAATGCGTTCCGCGCGGATTTTAAGACTACCGAAGAAGAACACCATGCAGTTGTTACGGATTGCGATGATACCGCATGGACAGCGGATGACTATACGGCAGACCATGACGCCGGAGTGATCGCCGCAAAGACGGAGCGGCTTTATGATGATAACGAAGCAAATAATGGAAACTGCTGGATCGGCAGGCCGCTCATCATGGGCAAGTATTATATCAAAGAGTTATCCCGTTCGGAGGGCTATGAGCTTTCCGTCAATGGAAAAGCGCGGGAATATTCCAACTATGATGCGCAGAACCCGGATTCCGCTTATGAAGAAATAAAAGCGGAGGAAGAAGAGAGCAAGGGAACTGCTGAAATCAGCACAAACCTTTACATCAACGGCCAGGAGTCGATCGGTGGTACAAACGAACCATTTTTTGGTGCGACGTCCAAACAGACCAACCAGAATGGTGGTTATGACATCATTGTTCCAAAACTTCCTGAAGCGACAAAATTCTACCGAAAGGACAGCACGATCGTAGAGGAAGAGCAGAACGTACAGACCGGTTGGACCACACAGGAAAAACGGGATGGAAAGGGCAATATCGTTTACAAACATGCTGCTTCAGATTCTTCTGACCCGATCTTTGTCGGAGATGGAAGCGATAACGTGGAGACCATAGATGTTCCTGTAACTGCCGGTATCCAGGGTGTTGTCGTCAAAAAAGCAAAAACATTTGATCAGGACAGGATTGATACCTTCTTAAAAGGCGCTGCAGCGGTTACGGACGAGGGAGTTACATATTATCCGGATCAGATCCGGTTATCGAAGGATTTCTCCGTAAGCGATTTCCGGTTCCTGAAAGCAAAACTGGAAACAGCACTTCGCGCCGGAGGCGGTTTGACCACTCCGTCCCAGATGATTGGCGGCGTAAAGACTTACACAAGTGAGGGATTGAGTGTTTATTCTCGTGGTATCCGTAAAGGCGAGGTAGACAGTTACGGAGTTTCCGGCGTGACACCTGGTACGACCGCAACAAAAACTGTTTACGGACCACAGATCGTAAAAGTAACGATTAAAAAACAGGTCAATGGACAGACACTCAGCGGAGAGGATATGATCCGGAACCTGATCCAGTATTACATCGACCATCCGTATTATAATTTCGGAGGAATTGACAGTTATCTGGATTATTCAGACCGGACAGAGTTCCTGATTTACGCTTCCGATACCAATACGAGCGGAACCTTCGCGTTTAAATCTACAAACTCGGATGGATATGAAGTGTATGCCCGTAAGGGATTTGACCCGCAAGATACTGATTTTGAACCGTATTATGTTTACGTCAAGTATACGGAAGATGGCAACGAGGATGACGCATTCGGTTATTATACGAATTTAAAAACCGGCATGCTCAGTTCCACGACATATATCAGTGCCATGCTGACGCCGGACGCACAGGTAGAGCCGGATGGCACGATCACGGCAAAAATCGGCAAAACGACAAAATGCTATAAAAAGGGAGAACTGGTATACGACAAAAACGGTGACCCGGTTGCAGAAATGGAGTCGGTACCAAAATATGAAACGAAAACAGTTCAGGTAGCAAAGACACAGTGGACGGAAATCCCTTCCAGACATGACGCAACGAGCGGAAAACACATTATCCATATCGATGTGCCATATACGGATGCATACGGCAATGTCCACACGGATGCGGATGAAGCGCTGACTGTTGCGTTAAAGGCCGTATGCCCGGAAAACGAGGTACACACTTTAACCGCGCAGGATCTGGAACTGCTTCCGGATGATATGCGTGATTATTACAATGTCGGAGACAAGATCAACTGCGGTACTTACGAAGTAGAATTCCTCCGTGCAAAAGCATCTGTTTCTTTAAATTATGATAAGAACCAGCAGGTAAAGAGCGGAAGCTATCTACAGGAAGTGGAACTGACTTATCCTGGACAAAAGGAAGTTTTCCAGGATGGGGATGGCGTACCGGGGCATGGTACGACACAGACTCCAACCGAGGTAGAAGAGCGTCCAATCTCGCAGAAAATCCGCATTGATAAAGACATCCAGAAACTCAAAGAATCCAAGAGCGTCTGGTACTGCTTAAACTGCGGATACGAAAACGCAGACGGAGATGCCATCTGCGGCTTCTGCGGCCATAACCGGACCACGGAAGAGACAAAGACCATCGACTACGCCCATGACACCTACGGGGCAGTCCATTCCGAGAACATCTCCGCCGACCGTGAGGACGGCTGGTATGAGACTGCAAAGGACTGGTTCGCAAAGCTTTTGAAACTTGAAAACAAGGATGAGAGCACCGAGAGCATCGGAAACTTCCGGTTCAAGGCATACTTAAAATCCAACCTGGAGCGTCTCTACCGGAAGGCGGACGGCACCATCACCTGGGTCGACCGGAACGGAAATGAGATGATCCCGCAGTATGAGGACAAGGCGGCGGATGACGGCAATTACGATACCTTTACCTGGAAGTATAAAGACGCGTTTGACGGAAAGACCGTGGACTTCCCGGAAAAGGATAAGACCTCTGCCGACGGCACGCTGGAATCCTCCAACGTCCAGAAGATCTACACGGAGGTGGAGCATAACAAGGAGTCGAAGACCTCTTCTGCAAGAGCAAATAACGTATGGGCGTCTTACGGCACCCCGCAGGGCGGAAACACCACGGATGTCGGCGACATCCAAAGCTACACGACCTCCGAACGCGGCGCGTCCGGAGAAGCCGTGAAGGATAACTCCAGCCTTTACAGCTACAATGGGAAGCTGGTAGACGCGGACCGTTCCGATAAGCTCAACGACACGGCCAACAGCGGCTACACCCGCATCCTGGAATCCACCCTCACGACCATCGAGGATGAGGGAACGACCCGGGAAGTGGAGATGTATAATTACGAGAAGTTCTTTGACGCCATCCATGCGGCCAATACCGACATCTGGGATGACGACATGCACTCCACGTATACCGGGGATGCCATGAAGAACTACCCGGGCCAGCACTGGTTTGAGACCTTCTACGAGAAGTACCAGAAGGATGACACGGACCCTGGCCACACGAAGGCCAACACCGACGGTGCGGATAAAGATAACACCGCGGGCGGGGATAAGGATACGTCCTTCAAACCGTTCCGCTGGATCCGGGAGAACGTATTCGGGTACCGGGACGGTTATGAGAAGTACCCGGCGGACAACAACGGCGTGAATACCGAGGTGACTGCCAATACATCGGATCTTGCGAGAGCGAATGCCGAAGCCTCCGACGCGGTCCGCCAGTTCGCGGTCAAATGGTACCTGCAGGATGAGGCAGCCAAGCTCATGGTCGATAACGGCCAGGGCGAGAACGTGGCCTTAAAGGGCGGCACCATCGGATATGACGAGGCGGTCTATGACGAGGCACTGTTCAATGCCATCGCGAAAGCCTACAATTACTTAAAGCCGTTCTACTTCTACGACCTGGATACCATTTACAGCGTGGAATGGGACAGCGCGAAAGACGGCGGCGCGGATCAGGATTATACGACCCTCTCCGCGGATGAGCTGCATAACGGAACGTATTACAATACCTCCAGCTACCTGCCGTACGGTGTGTATGTCATCGTGGAACAGCAGCCGGAGAGACGGGATAAGGACGTCAACGACTGGAAGAACCGAAGCTATGACATCGAAAAGCCGAAGGAAGTCATCGTACCGAGTGTCTATGACGCGGCAGAAAGCAATGACACCAGTGATAACTATGACCCGCATTATAACTTCGATACGGACATGTCCCTGCAGAAACAGGCAAAGGCATCCAACTACCTGATCCGGTTCGGCGAGGAGCTTTCCGACAATACCGAAAACCAGGATGAACGCGAGTTCGTGATCCGGGCACACGGCTACTACGGAGACTTTGAGGTCTATAAATACGGACTGGATATCGACGGGCTTTCCGGGACCATCACGGCACCGAACGGAGCATACGGCTACCACGGATGGGAACTGCGCCAGGGATACCGGGATCCTCTGAAGGACTATTATGAGAACGACCACCGCGGAGAGGCAGGCATCACGGAGATCGGCGCGGAACGCGGCGGCAACAATGAGAGTCAGTACCACGGCTACGAACAGGAGAACGGGAACGGGAAGGATACCGCCAACGGGGAGACCTATAACGGCGATACCCTGCGGAAGCGTTTCTTCTATGCATCCGTATCGGAAGATGACGGTACCGCGGACAATGTCCTCTATAAGGACGGGGCAAAGGATGACAATAACGCGTCCGGCATGAACTGGAAAGATGGCATCCCGTCCACGACCGGGGAGCTGACGGCTTATGATAAACTGTATTCGGCAGCCCTGGTACCGTGGAGCGTGACGGCACCGGCAGACCTTAATACCTACAGCTCCAAAGATTTCACGGGATATGCCGATGTCAAGGAACGGAACAGCTATTACGTCTCCTACTTAAGGGTCAACAAGGTGGATTCCGAGACAGGGGAATACATCCTGCATGACGATGCCATCTTCGGGCTTTATGCGGCATCCCGTTATACAAGCTTTGATGAGATCGAGGAGGATGCAAAGCTGATCGAAGACGCGGATGAGAGGGCAAGATTCCTGATGCAGTTTAAGCCGGGAGACGCGAAGTTTTACCTGAAAGATACCCATATCGTCGGATCAAAGGAGTTCCTGGAGGCCATGGGGGCAACCGACCTGCAGATCTCCACTGGCAGGACAAGGACCCCGATCGTGGAGAGCCAGGAAGATACCGGACATACCTATACGGGCCTTGTAAGGAAAGGCACGCCGGTATGCGTGGAATCCGAACGGATCGACTTATCCGATGACTTCGGAAAGAAGACCGGCCAGATGACCGTCTGGAGCACCAAAGCGGACGTGAAGATGGATGACCCGGTGACCGGGGAACTGAAGGACTACGGGGACCAGAGCGTTGGTTACTTTAAAACCAGCCAGCCGGTGAGTGCCGGTGTGTACGTCCTGGCGGAGATCAAACCGCCGGCCGGATACGCAAGGAGCAAGCCGGTAGCCATCGAGGTGTACAGCGATGAGACCAGCTACTATGTGGATGGCGACATGTACGCGAAAGTGGCGGCGGTACGGTACGATGGAAACCTCCTGACGGATATCCCGTACGAGAAATAAGAATCACAGTGATAAGGAGCACGGACTGCAAAATGCGGTCCGTGTTTTCGCGTTCAGGAGCGTAGACAAATTTCCATATTGAAAATCCATTCGCCGCATTCTCGTGACTTCAGTCGTGAGTTAGGCGGATGGACGCTCTTACGTCTT
>ERZ779892.2941-NODE-2941-length-12650-cov-5.908535_pt1 | contig 12650 bp, 10 predicted proteins | sample MGYA00511552_ERZ779892 | MGnify/ENA primary metagenome ERZ779892 (study PRJEB29588, sample SAMEA2154561) | human gut metagenome | biome: human gut; feature: human-associated habitat; material: faeces | place: Denmark | collected 2008/2010 ... | reverse complement strand
CACACACTTACCACAACGAATACAAACCTTCTGCCCCGGATAAGAACAGTTTTATCCTTGCCTACGAAAAAGGCAGTATTCTTCTTCCACATCAGGAACGGGAAGCAGATATTTATTTTCCACGTTTTCAGGATCTGGAGGAAAAAGTTTCAGATCTCTACAGCAAGTATATTTATCTGTTTTCTATCGATGATCAGCGTTTCTATCTGATCCCGGAATTGGATACCACCCTTCTTCCAGATTATGAATTCCAGGATATACGAAATCTTCGGACAGCCCGGCCACAGCATCTGGCATTTGCAGGAGTTACAGGACATCAGCTTTTCCAGTGGTACAGCAAGCGCCGGTTCTGCGGCTGCTGTGGAAAACCAATGCTGCACAGCCAAAAAGAACGTATGATGGAATGCCCTTCCTGCGGCAATCAGGAATATCCTGTTCTGTGTCCTGCAGTTATTGTAGGAATCACAAACGGAGATAAAATCATCCTGTCCAAATACGAAGGACGTCGATTCAAGCGCTACGCTCTCATCGCAGGCTTCGCAGAGATCGGAGAAACAATTGAGGAGACTGTTCACAGAGAAGTGATGGAAGAAGTGGGACTGAAGGTCAAAAATCTCCGCTACTACAAGAGCCAGCCATGGTCCTTCAGCGGTACCCTGCTTTTCGGATTCTTCTGTGATGTGGACGGCGATGATACCCTGACCGTTGACCATGAAGAGCTCTCCATGGCACAGTGGGTAGAACGTGATAAAATCCCGGATCAGGGCAATAATATCAGCCTGACCAAGGAAATGATGATGCTCTTCCGTGATGGAAAAGAACCCAGATAAACAATATTCTATATCAGAAAAAGCTCATAGAATATTTTTCCCTATTATGCTAAAAGGATACATACACGGTAATGTTACTGTGCATGTATCCTTTTCGTTTCTCTGTAAAATTGCTTCACTATATTCTCAAAAATATTTCTGATTACTCTTCACGCCGCACTCCCGCTGCCAAATCCACGGCTTCTGCGGCTTCCATTACATTCCTGCTCAAATTCTTTCAGTTTCCGTCTTGCTTCCGGTGTCAGATTTGTCGGAACTTCAATCTGTACAGTTGCATATTCATCACCGTGTACCGACGGATTATTCATTGCAACGATACCTTTGCCTCTCAGACGTATCTTCGTTCCGGACTGAGTACCCGGTTTAATGTTACAGAGAACATCACCGTAAATAGTGTGAACCTTCGCCTCACCGCCAAATACTGCTGTTGTAAATGGGATATTTACAGTTGTATAAACATCTCTGCCTTCCCGTTTATATCCCGGTTTATCCTGAACATTTACTTTCAGAAGCAGGTCACCGGCTTCACCTCCGCCGACTCCCGGATATCCTTTTCCTTTAAGTCTGATAGATTTACCGGATTCAATACCTGCCGGAATATTGACTTCGTAATTCTGGACGCCACCGTTGCTGCTCTGCAGGCGGATAACCTTCTTACCGCCAAAAGCAGCTTCATCAAAGCTGACAGTAACCTCTGCATGAAGATCCTCACCTTTACTGCTGTAAGAACCGCCAAAACCGCCAGTTCCATTGCTTCCGAATCCGCCAAAACCACTTCCGTGAAATCCACTGCCACCGAAACCGCTGCTTCCAAAACCACCTGATGATTTACTCTTCTTAAATCCACCACCAAAGATGTTCTTCAGGATATCATCCATATCTTCGCCATTTTCAAAATGATATTCATGATAACCATTGCCATCACTGTACGAGCCATGGAAACCGCTGCCAAATGGATTGCCCTGTGCTCCGCCAAAGCCACTGCCAAACGGACTTCCCTGTGCGTTTCCATAATTACCGGCACCTTCTTCAAAAGCAGCGTGGCCAAACTGATCATACAGTTTACGTTTCTTCTCATCACTCAGAACATCATAGGCTTCATTTACTTCCTTAAAATGCTCTGCTGCCGAAGCATTTCCCTCATTACTGTCCGGATGATATTTCTTTGCCAGTTTTCTGTATGCTTTCTTAATCGTTGCTGCATCTGCGTTTTTGTTCACGCCAAGAACTTCATAGTAATCTCTTTTCAATATCATCACCTTCCCTCATAAACACATTCTAACGCAATCATTCCTGACTTCATATTTCTGCAATCCTCATTATGCAAACAACGGGAAGCCAAAAGATTTGACCTCCCGTTGCTGTAACTTAACATCTATTATCCTTCAATGGAGATGCTGTGCTTCTGTTCCACTGCTGGCTTTGCTTCTTTCTTCGGAACAAATAATGTCAGGATACCATGTTTGAATTCTGCTTTGATGTCGTCCTGATGTACTTCCTTACCTACATAGAAGCTACGACTGCAGGCACCTGCATAACGTTCTCTGCGGATATAACGTCCTGTTTCTTTCTCTTGCTCATCTTTATCCAGACCTTTCTCTGCACTGATGGTCAGATAACCATTTTCCAGTGTGGCCTGAACTTCATCTTTTGTGAATCCCGGAAGGTCAACCACTACCTCGTAGCCATTGTCCAGCTCGCGGATATCTGTTTTCATCACATGGCTGGCTTTGCGGCCATACAGTTTCTTTTCGGTATTCTTCATTTCTTTGTCATAATCATAGAACGGAAAATCGTTGAAAAAGTCGTCAAATAAATTCTCTCCAAAAATACTAGGCATTAACATAAGTCATCGCTCCTTCTTATTCTTTCTCATGGAACCTGATCCATGCTTTTTCTCCGGTTTGTCTTTTCACCGGATCTTTTTGTTTACCTGTTTCTTTGGAACGGAAAGGCTTCCGGATACCGGAGGTTTTCTTCTTTTCCTCTCTTTGTATCCCTCTTCCTTTGTTCTAGCTGTACTATAACACTTATTATTAGCACTGTCAAGAGGCGAGTGCTAATTATTTTGTGAAGATTTTGTGAACGCTACGAGCCATGCAAAATGGTGAAAAAAGACGCCCTGCTAGTTTACTTGCAAAGGCGTCTTTTTTTGCTATTTTATAGGGCGACAGCCCTACAGCGAGGGAATTCTTTCCCGAGCTGTGCATGGCGTAACATTCTCTTTCGCACTCGATTTTCTTGATTTGACCACATTTTTACGACAAATTCTTGGAAAAATATATTTGTCTGATTTTCTTACTACTCCTCATCTCTTTTATTATCAGATTTCAGGCATACTTGCTATTTTCTTCTATTCAGCCTTCCCCTCTGGGAAAATAATTTTAAACACAAAGAAAAAAATCACCATGGAAACTCCACCTGTAATAATTGTCACAAGCATGTTATAGACTGCCGGTGCCACATATGCAGATGCAACCGGCATCCACAGATTATTAAATCCATTACAAATCAGTGAGATTACCACCCATGCAACAAAATACCAGATTGCCTGATATACAGGATTTCCATGGCTTTTAAAAGTAATATTTCTCTGCAGTGGAAAATTAATACACTGTGCAAGAAATGACCCCAATTCATAACTGATAAAATAGCCAAGTCCACCACCGATCAGTATATTCCCCGTTGCATCACGCAATACATTATACCCCAGCAAACTCCATGTAAATTTTACTCCAAACAGATTCATGGAAACCTTTGGCCACATAAATTCTGTACCAGCCAGACCAATTCCCAAAATCCCTGGTAAAAATGTAAATACAAGATACTGGAATACTGTCACGCCCATACTGAATATAACAAAATAGAATATCTGATAAAGCCATTTTGCAATAGCAGAATGTTTCTCTTCAAAACATTTCCATATATTTTTTATATGATTCATCTGCACTTCCCTCCGGCTCCTTTTAATAATTTTTCATATTTCTTATTATTTCTTCTGTTTCTGAAATATCCGCCAACTACTTTTTTTACTCCACGCATAAAGTGTCCATTCACAGCATCGACAATTCCATATACCATTTCCATACTGACTGCCCCGCCGGTCATCTTGGCAATCCCCCGGAACGGCATATTGTAAATAAAAAGAATATTCAGATCCGGCTTTCCCTGTGCCTCACTCTTCTTTTTCATTTTTGTGAGACATCTATATATCAGTCTTGCAAGTCGGCTTTTTGCATAATACATCTGACAGATTGCATCATTGATTTCCAGATTTCCACTCCATCTTCCATTCGGTATCTCATGACCAAGAAGTTCACGAAATTCCTCATCTGATATTTTCTGCACGATTCCTGTATAATAGTAAGGCATTTTTGCCGGATTATACGGATACCCTTTACTATTTCCTGTTCTCTCGGTCATACCTGTTAAACGAATATCTGCAACACTGGCTCCTACCATAATCTGATAAGTTCCTGTTTCTATTTCCCACTGTCTCGTTTTTATATTCCAATAACGGAATGTCTTATCATCAAAGGGAATCCTGAGCTGTCTGCTTTCTCCTGCCTTTAGATAAACTTTTGCAAAACCTTTCAGTTCTTTTTCCGGTCGGAACACGATTGCATTAGGAAGTCCTACATACATCTGAACAACCTCAGCTCCATCTCTGTCACCTGTATTGGTAACCGAAACTTTGATTCCATCCTCTTCTATGATAAGATCAGAATATGTAAATTCCGTATAGGAAAGTCCAAAACCAAATGGAAACTGCACCCGTACTTTTGAAGTATCATAATAGCGATATCCTACATAAACACTCTCGCGGTATTCCGATGTTTTCTCATTACTTGGATAATATCGAAATGCCGGTGTCTGTTCATAAGATATGGGATATGTTTCTGCCAGTCTTCCTGATGGGTTCACCTTTCCGGTCAGAATATCCAATGTTGCAGAAGCGCCTGCCTGTCCATTCAGATAGCCATGCAAAATCGCTTTGCAGCAGGTGTGCCATGGCATTTCTATCGCAGATCCTGCACTCAGTACTCCAATAATATTTTCATTCACTTTACTGATATCCTGCAGAAGATCTATCTGATTCTGCGGAATACGCATATGGGTTCTGTCCAGTCCTTCTGATTCACTGATCTCATCAAGACCAAAGCAGAAAATCACAATATCCGCGTTCATAGACAAATTTAATGCAAACTTTCTATCATTCTCATCTACATCTCCATTTCTCTGATAGCCTCTTGTCATTCCCAGAATATTCAGATCATATTGTTGCAAAATCGATGACATATCTTCTACTTTTGTTGGATTGACCATAGAAGATCCTGCCCCCTGATATCTAGGTGAAAAAGCAAAATCTCCAATAACAGCGATGGATTTTTTGGTATCCAGCGGAAGAATCTGTTTTTCATTTTTCAGAAGAATCATGCTTTCTGCTGCTGCTTTCCTTGCCAGTTGATGATGTGCGTTTCTGTCAAAGTTTTTATCTGAAAGCTTCTTCCCTGATGTCAGTTCCATCACTGCATCCACCAGTTCTCCAACTCTTTCATCCAAATCCGCTTCCTTCAGCTTTCCATTTCGGACAGCTTCAATCACTTCTCTTGCAGAATCGTACCCACAGGACGGCATCTCCAGATTTGAGCCGGCAGCAACACCTTTCACATGGTCATTGCTTCCGCCCCAGTCTGTTACTACAATTCCATCAAATCCCCAGTCTTTGCGCAGGATATCTGTCAAAAGATGTTTGTCCTCATTAGCATAAATCCCATTAATCTGGTTGTAACTGCTCATGATTGCTTTTGCGTGTCCTTCTTTAACAGCTATCTCAAAACCGGTCAGATAGATTTCTCTTAATGTCCGTTCGTCAACAACTGCGTCCATTGCCATTCTCCGAAGTTCCTGACTGTTAACCGCCAGATGCTTCGGGCAGGCATAAACGCCTTTACTCTGTATTCCACGAATATATGATGCTGCCATCTTCCCGGAAAGATATGGATCTTCTGAAAAATATTCAAAATTTCTTCCACATAATGGGCTTCTTTTAATATTCAATCCCGGACCAAGCAGGATATTTACATCCATACTTGCTGCTTCCTCTCCAAGAGCCTGTCCAATCTCTTCCCCCAGATCCTGATTCCAGCTGTTTGCTATCGTCGCTGCTGTGGGAAAACAGGTTGCATTCAAGGATGCATTCAGTCCCAGATGATCTCCTGCTCCCGCCTGTTTTCTGATTCCATGCGGTCCATCTGAAAGAAAGATGGACGGGATGGAAAGCCTGTCAATTTCTCTGGTCTGCCAGACAGTTTTTCCACTGAGTATCGCTGCTTTTTCTTCTATTGTCATCTTTTCAACCAATTTTTGCTGCTTCATAACTGTTTTCCATCCCTCTTTCATCCTTATTCAGCATTCTTTCTTTTCTTATATCCTCTGATTACCAATACTTCCATTCCTGCTATGAAAAGTGCTATTACTACGTCGATACCAATTCCTGCTTTTTTCCAGTTTTCCATACCTATTTCTTTGTGTTTTCCATCATAAGCCCAGCTGCTTACAACTGTATACATGACATTTTTGCAGGCATTTCTCATCTGAAGTACAGATGTTGGATGCTCCGGATTGGCTACATTGTTCTCTTCTCCGTTGAATGTAGACAGCATTGCATCTTCATGAATTCATCACTATCTATTACTCAACAACAATTAACACACTTTTTCTCTTCTTATATTTCTTCACCAGAACTACTTCCAGAAGAATCAGGATAACAGCTACTGCCACGTCCACACCAACCATGATTTTCATCCACAATGCCAGTGTTAAAGATGTTTCACCAGCATATGCATTACTGTTCACAACAGTATACATAATGTTCTTGCAGGCAGTTCTCATATACTGAACTGTGGATGGGTCAGATGTATCTGTAACAAAGTTTGTTCCTACATCAAATGTAGACAAACAGCAGGAACCGCCAGTTGCGATTACCTGATCTGCATTCATGTTAAATGCACCAGCAAAATAGTCGGTTTCTACAAAGCCTTTGAATCCCCATTCATCACGGAGAAGCGTTGTCTGCAGTTCGTAATTTCCGCCAGCCCACACATTTCCAATGTAGTTAAAGGAAGACATTTTAGCTGTAATATTGCTGTTTTTTACACAGATTTCGAATGGTTTCAAATACAGTTCACGCATTGCCTGTTCATTTGACCAAGTGCAGATCATAATCCAACGGTTTGTCTCCTGCTCGTTCATTGCAAAATGTTTCATATATGCATAAACACCATTCTCAGCAGCACCATTTACAACCTGTGCAGACATAGTTCCTGCAATGATTGGGTCCTCTGACGGGTACTCATATGTACGCCCACCAAATGCACTTCTATGAAGGTTCATAGATGGTGCATACCATCCAGAGCAACCAAGTTCTGTAGCCATTTTTCCCATATCATATCCGTATGTATGAGCTAAATCCTTATTCCATGTGCAGGCGATCATAACATTTGACGGGAATCCTACAGAACCTGCACCTGTAAAGTTATTGCTCACAGCGGATGGTCCATCGCAGTCAACAGTAGCAACTTTTTCAACGCTTTTTGCTTCTGCAGTCTGGAATCCGGCATGGGCGATCATATTCTGCATCTCATCAATTGTAAGCTGATCCAGAAGTGTTTCCCAACGCTCATCATCATAATCTGCACCGCGAAGCTCCGTCAGTTTCATTCCATTATCCGCACCAGTCACAGGCATTTCGGCATCTGGAATTTCCGGCATTTCATAGTTGGAAGTTACAATAAATCCCTCTTTTAAATCCTCCGGCATAGACGTGCTCGCAGGTGCAGCTGTTGTTTCATCATAATTCTTGAAGCCATCTTTACGTGATAAATAGGTAAGATGTCCGTCTGCATAACCGAATTGATTTACAGCAGCAGTCAAGTCTGTCGAACGTGGATTTGCCTCATCATAAACAATATCTTCATCTACTGTATAAGTAACAGAATCGATCACATTATGAGAATCGCTGTTGATACTGATCTCATAATCTCCTGCTTCCAGCACGTAGCATCCATTTTCCAGGTAATCATAAGAAGCCATGTCCTCAGCTGTAAAAGAAATTGTTACCGTCTGTGATTCACCTGGTTTCAATTCATTTGTTTTCTCATATCCAATAAGATTTGCCGTTGATTTCTCAATTCCTCCATTGGTATATGGCGGGTTATAATAAACTTCCACAACATCTTTTCCAGCTATGTCCCCAGTAAGTAATAATATAGGTAAAAACTGACCGCAGGATATACGCACAGAACACAACGACCATTACCGTCCAGAATGTCCTCCACGCATTATCCGGCAGCAGCTTGTACATACACCACCTAGAAATAAACGGAAATGCCAGATCTATTACTGCTATTGCCAGAGCACATACCATATCCAGCAAAAACAGCTTCCTGTGTGGTCTAAAATATGACAGGAATATCTGCATCTCACTTTTGTTTTTAAAATCTTTCTGGTTCATTTCTTATTGCTCCTGATTCTTATTTATTCTCTTATTTTAGAATAAATTCAAGTCGAACGCACGTAAAGATTTGGTACGTGATTCTGGTCAGCATAAGCTATTGAAATGTTTTAAATTTGGTGTTACAATTTGTCACATTAATAGCCACTATCGGAAATGTTCTCAAAATCAAGCCTATTCTCAGAAGAAACAAAGATGGCTATATTGTAACTTATAAAAATGTCCGTGGACGTAAAGCAGCCCTGAATACTCTGATCAATCTGGTTTGTGATAATATTATAAAACCTGAAGAACAGATCATCGATATTGCACATGCCGACGCTTACGAAGATTCTCTTTATATCATGGATAAAATAAGAGAAAAAATCAACATACGTGATTTTATCAACACATCTTACGACTTCTGCACCGGAAGTCATGTCGGTCCTGATACAATTGCCCTTTTCTTTATCGGCAAAGACAGAGAACTGGTCCAGTCATAATTCTTCACACAAAAAGGCCGGGATCCTTTCGGATCCCGGCTATATATGGGGAGAATAAGCAATGGAAGTTAACCTTCAATTGCGATATAACCATCTTTTTCTTCAACGACTTTCGGTGCTTTCTTCGGAACAGAAAGTTTCAGAATGTCATCTTCACATTTCACATGTTTTCTGAATTTCATCCCTCGTCGGCATTACACGCAATGCTCCTTTTCTTGTTGTGATCACAGATGCTGCTGCATTTGCAAAAGTCAACATTTCCTTTAGTTTATTTTCATCTAAACCTTCCATTCCGTGTTCACAAATATAATGTAATACACAACCACAGAATGTATCTCCTGCTCCTGTTGTCTCAATTGTATTTTTCTGAAGGAACGGTTTTACTTCTACCATCGTTCCGTTATAGTATGCACGACTTCCTTCTTTCCCCATAGATACAAGAATCAACTGAATCTGATATCTTTCTCTAATCCAGTTTACCCCGGCAGTATAATCTTCTTCACCTGTCAGCCACTGAATCTCATTATCTGAAATTTTCAGAATATGACAGTGTGCTAATCCATATAATACCTGTTCCTTTGCCTCATCCAAAGAATTCCAAAGAGGTGGACGTAAGTTCGGATCAAAAGAAATAACTGCACCAGACTCTTCTGCAATACGGATTGCTTCTTTTGTTGCTTCACGTACTCCTTCATGTGTCATAGACAATGTTCCGAAATGGAAGATTTTTGTTTCTTTAATAAGTTCTGCCTGAACTTCCGTTTTATTCAACATCATGTCTGCTCCCGGATTTCGATAAAATGAGAAATCTCTGTCTCCATCCGGATAAGTATGCACCATTGCCAGTGTTGTATGGATTTCCTTGTCTGTACATAATCCTTTTGCATCAATCCCTACTTCTGTTATCACATCTCTCAGCTGTTCTCCGAAAAAGTCTTCACCTACTTTTCCGATGAATGCCGTCTTATGTCCTAGTTTCGTCAGCATTGCAAGTACATTGCAGGGTGCGCCTCCTGGATTTGCCTCAAAAAGTGGGTTTCCCTGATTACTTTTTCCATTTTCTGTAAAATCAATTAACAATTCTCCAAGTGCCACTACATCATATTTTTTCATCATATTCTCCATTCTGCCGCAAAAAACGACATTTCTTCTATCATTGATACTATGCTCCTATATGCAAAAGGGATTCCCGTTTCAGGAATCCCCTATCATTATCCATGCATCTTCAATTTCAATATAATTTTTGTCCTAAACCAGATTGTATTTCACTATATCGATTTTAGCTGCACCTTCAGCAAAGAATGAAATTCCTTTTGCCTCTTGTTCTGTAAATATAACAGCAGACATAACCTGCTTACCGTCATTAATAAATATTTCAGCACTGAATCTATCCAAGATCACACGAAGCTTTAATTCATTGGCATCGCCATTTACCAGACACCTTCTCTGATGAACTAATGCTCGTTCGGTTCCTGAAAATTTTCTGTCAATTTTCAGGACAGACTCATCCGGGCGGAAACTTAATTCTGTATAAAACTTCTCATTTTGTGCAAAACGTAATACAAATTTCTTATACACATTTTCTTTATCTTCCGGACGTATCACAAGTTCCATATCTATAGTTCGTCCTTCGATTTTGTCTAATGTGATCGCATCATTATCTATTACTACATCGTTGTACTCAACTCTGTCTTTACGCATTGCATCGAGTTCTTTGATCGGAGTCTGATAAAGTCTTCCGTTTTTGACAGACACTTCTCTCGGCAGACTCATTTGCGCAAACCATTTTGAGTCATTACAACGATGAGCAGTCGTATCCCAGTTCTGCATCCAGGCAATCATAATTCTACGGCCATCCGGTGCAAGCAAAGTCTGCATTGCATAATAATCCATTCCATAATCGACGCTTTGTACTGTCTCTTCTTTTAAGGTATGTGTCTCCGGATCCATCTCTCCGATGATACATAAGGTCCCATTTCCATTATGGAACTCCAGTCCTTCCGGCAACATGTCCTGTGGACTTGTCAGAAGAACATGTTTTCCATCTAATTCGAAAAAGTCCGGACACTCCCACATCTTTCCATAACGTTTTTTATTTTCTGCCAGTACACTGACAAATTCCCATTCAAATCCATCTGCACTTTTATAAAGAAGAATCTGTCCACTTCCATCTGCCGGACGGCTTCCGATCACACAATAGAAGTACCCATCTTTTTCTTTCCAGATCTTTGGATCCCGGAAATCCACTTTACTTGCACCTTCCGGCAAGTCTTTAGCTGTCAGAACCGGATTCTTTTCATATTTCTTATAATTTTTTCCATCTCCAACAGCCACTGCCTGTGTCTGAATATCCCTTGCCGTTCCATCTTCAAGCGTCTCCTGATCTACAGCAGTATAAATCAGCAGCTGTCTGCCGTCGTCCAGTTCTATTGCACTTCCTGAAAAACATCCTATCTTATCATAATCTTCATCCGGTGCCAGAGCTGCCGGAAGATATTCCCAGTGAAGCAGATCTTTACTTACCACATGGCCCCAGTGCATACTGTTCCAATGTGTATCATATGGATTATACTGGTAAAACAAATGATACTCTCCCTGATAGCAGGAAAAACCATTTGGATCATTCATCCATCCAACATATGGACTCACATGAAAAGCCGGTCGATCCTCTGCTTTTATCTGCAGCCCCTGTTCATCTTCATATTTTCTAGCCTTTTCTAACATCTCACTCATGAAAATTCTCCTGTTGTTTGTATCGTTATTTTTCTTCACTCAACGACTTCTGATACTCATCAAAGTATTTCTGTTTAATTGAAATATAATCAGAAAGTCCATACTGTTCCATTTTCTTCAGATAAAAATCCCACTCTTTTTCAATTCCGCCATTCAGGATCCAGTCTGCTTTCTTCTGTTCTGCATATTTTTTGATATCTGTATCATACTGAGATACTTTATTGGTATCATCAATGCTCATGAATACGTTTGGATAAACATATTTACTGTTCATATCCTGTAAATAAGTTTCATGCATATTGTCCAGACGCCATTTTGCATCCTCTGGCTGTGTTACATAGACGTCATAATATTCATTCAGAACTGCAAGAGGACCATTTACAGATTGTGCTTCACGTACTTCTACCGGAGACTGATCCCCCAGATCCATGTGTTTCAGCATTTCTCCACCATCTTTATTGGTAGACAGTTCAAAAATGTTAAAGGAATCCTTCTCTCCATAAGTTCCCCAGTTATTCTGCGGTGACTGAAGTGGTGCATACATCTGATCGATCCATGCAGCAGCAAGTGCTGTGTTACGGCAGCTGGATGTAAGAACACATCTTCCACGATCATATCCACTTGTTTCACTGTTATTCTGTCTTGTAATGTTCCGCATACCATCTGGTCCTGTCAGAGCCGGCAGCATAACATAATCTTCATTATTATCAATATTGGCGATATCCCATGTAAAGCAGAGACCATAGCGGTGATTCTTTCCTTTGGCGACATAAGTAGACCACTCTTGTGTAAATGCTTCCGGGTCGACCAGATCCTCTGTTACAAGTTTATGTAACCACTCAATTCCTTCTTTGTATCCTTCCTGAACGGTTGTATAAATAACTTTTCCTTCGTCCGTTACAGCGAAATGATCTCCTGTATCTCCATAGCCTTCTCCAAATCCATTGAGCAGAATTGCCGGATCCTGGTCACCATTATTGATGATAAATGACATTGGAATCACAGCACCTTCAATCGAAAATTCTTTTTCAAGCTCATCTGCATGATCACGGAATTGAATCAATACCTGTTCCAGTTCATCTGTTGTTG
>ERZ779892.2938-NODE-2938-length-12661-cov-4.345550_pt1 | contig 12661 bp, 10 predicted proteins | sample MGYA00511552_ERZ779892 | MGnify/ENA primary metagenome ERZ779892 (study PRJEB29588, sample SAMEA2154561) | human gut metagenome | biome: human gut; feature: human-associated habitat; material: faeces | place: Denmark | collected 2008/2010 ... | reverse complement strand
CCAATGGAAAGACGAGCCAACAAAGCAGTAAAGCACATATAAATAAAGCCAGTACATTTTTAGTGACCGAAAAATCCCAGGGCCGGTAAATATGGCCGGAAGCATCCCGGGCAATCACTTTTCCCTCGTATTCGCCCTCACCGGCAATATAAAAACCTTCATATTCCTGTCCTCCGGCTAATTTTGCAGAACTGAACACATGCCATGTTCCTTCTTCATCCCTGACAATCACGGGTAACGGGATATGCAAATTCCAGACATTCCATCCGTATTCATCTCCCAGATGTTCGAATATCGATTTTTGGGGATTGAATGATTCTGCTGCTGTTTCGTCTGCCTTTACCCATTGACCGGCCAGCAGGAATAGACTCAGTCCTAACAGATACCTGATTAATTTCATATTTTACTTCGTTTTAGAAATTACAAGCGTTGCCGGCTAATTAATACAAACGACAATCCGATTATCCAATACTTCGACAACTCCCGAATCGATCGTCAGTTGCTTTTCTCCTCCTCCTGTATCATAAACCACATTTCCATGCGTGAGTGTGGAAATCAGGGGGGCATGTTGTTCCAAGATAGTAAAAGTACCCAGGGAACCGGGTAAAGTCACCCGTTGTACATTCCCCTTAAACAATACTTTTTCTGCAGATATTATTTCCAGTCTCATAGTTATACAAATTACAAATTTCCAACCTAACAAGTCTCCAATTCTTCGCTTTCTTCCCGCCTATAACCTGCCTATAGCTCTTTGCCTTTCACTTTACCGCCTCTTTCATCATCTTCTTCCCTTTTTCGATCACATCCTCGATGGTTCCGGCATTCATAAAAGCCTGCTCGGGATACTCGTCCATTTCTCCGCTGAGAATCATTTTAAAACCCCGGATCGTTTCTTCGAGAGGGACCATAACTCCCTGCAGTCCGGTAAATTGTTCTGCCACATGAAACGGTTGTGAGAGATAACGCTGAGCACGCCGGGCGCGGTTTACCACCAATTTATCACTATCCGAAAGTTCATCCACACCGAGAATTGCAATAATATCCTGCAATTCCTGATAATGCTGTAACAATTCGATGACCTGCTGGGCCGTATTATAATGTTCCTCCCCGACAATATTCGGATCGAGGACACGGGAAGAAGATTCCAGCGGATCCACTGCGGGATAAATACCCAGTTCGGTAATCTTCCGGCTCAGTACGGTTGTCGCATCCAGGAAATTGAAAGTCGTTGCCGGTGCGGGGTCCGTCAAGTCGTCGGCAGGTACATAAATAGCCTGTACAGAAGTGATAGAACCATCTTTTGTTGATGTGATTCTTTCTTGCAACTGTCCCATTTCTGTAGCTAATGTAGGCTGATACCCTACAGCACTAGGAACACGTCCTAATAAGGCACTAACTTCAGATCCTGCCTGTGTAAAACGGAAGATATTATCAATAAATAAAAGCACATCTTTCTGTTTCTCATCTCTAAAATACTCAGCCATTGTAAGTCCTGTCTCAGCAACACGCATACGCGCTCCAGGTGGCTCATTCATCTGCCCAAACACTAACGCTGTCTTTTTAAGAACGCCTGATTCTCTCATTTCTGTCCAAAGATCATTACCCTCACGGGAACGCTCACCAACACCGGTAAATATTGAATATCCGCCGTGCTCAGTTGCGATATTTCTGATAAGTTCCTGAATAAGTACAGTCTTACCAACACCGGCACCACCGAAAAGACCAATCTTTCCACCTTTTGCATATGGTGCAAGTAAGTCGATTACCTTGATACCTGTTTCAAGAATCTGCTCAGCAGGATTCTGTTCCTCAAATGTAGGAGGTTCTCTGTGAATCTCCCAGTTTGCTTCGCCCTCAGGCTGCTTATCTCCGTCAATTGTCTGTCCAAGTACATTGAAAAGACGGCCAAGTGTATCCTCACCAACAGGAACTTTGATTCCGCTTCCCGTTGCTACAACTTCCATATCTCTGCAAAGACCCTCACTGGCTGCCAACATGATACAGCGTACAATGTGATTACCTATATGCTGTGCAACTTCCATAACGCATTTCTTATCGCCATTCATTACTTCCAATGCATCTCTGATTGCCGGCAGGTCATCATTTTCAAACTCAACATCCACAACAGGTCCGGAAACCTGTACGATTTTTCCTGTATTCATCTCTGCCTCCCAATTTATCTTTCTATCTCTTCTTTTTGCGTTTCTGTGCCTTTGCACCCGCTATTACTTCTGTTATCTCCTGTGTAATAGCTGCCTGTCTGGCACGATTATATAAAATATCCAATTCATGCAGCATATCCTTTGCACTGTTTGTCGCATTTTCCATCGCCATCATTCTGGCATTCTGCTCACACGAAAATGCCTCAACAAGTGCACCGTACACGAAACCTACCAGATAATCAGGAACTATTCTGTCCATTACCGCTTCTGCTGACGGAACAAGTGCAAGTTCCTCTCTCGGTGCATCCACCGGAATATGCATTGCAGCAAAATCAGCTCTCTTGAGTGGAAGAAGCTGCTTTATCTCGACTTCCTCCGCAACCGCATTTACCATTGCAGTATAAATGATGTATATCTCATCAAGTTTTCCCTCATGGTACTGCTGCAAAAGTTCCTCTGATATGTTTCTTGCTCTGTTAAGAGAAGGATTTTGAACAGTGTAGTGAAACTGCTTGTCAATACGCACACCCTGCTGTTCAAAATAATGTCTTCCAAGTTCTCCGAGAACAAAAAGTTTATTGTTTGGATGAGTCTGAAGATGCTCATAGGCTGCTTTCATGATATTGTGATTGTATGAACCTGCAAGACCTTTGTCCGCTGTAATTACAATATAGCCTACACGCTTTTCCTCAGACTTCTTTTCTACGGCTGAATCGGATTCAAAATATATATCTTCAAATTCAGGCAAATGTCTTAAAATACGACTCATCTCTGACTGTAAAGCAAAGAAATACGGCTCTGTATCTGCAAGCATTTTCTTTGACTTTTTGAGTTTAGATGTGGAGATCATATACATGGCATTTGTGATTTTTAATGTATCCTGAATACTTCTCATTCTATCCTGAATCTCTTTAATATTTGCCATAAATATTCCTCCGGTTCTATTTAGACATTTCCTTTCCTAACTCAACGATCTTATTTATCATCTCGTCAGAAATAACTTTTTTATCATCTATCTCTTTTCCAATCTCAGGATGTTTTGTATCAAACTGTCCTAAAATATCCATCTGAAGTTTCTTTACATTCTTCTTTCCGACTTTGTCAAACACACCTGCATTTGCAAGACAGAGTGTGATAACCTGCTCATGAAGACTGAGCTGGCTGCAAAGAGGCTGCTTAAGAAGCTCCATAAGTGCTTCACCATGATCAAGCTGTGCCTTTGTAGCACTATCAAGGTCAGAAGAAAACTGTGTGAACACTTCCATTTCCCTGTACTGTGCAAGGTCAATACGGATACTTCCGGCAACTTTCTTCATTGCCTTTGTCTGTGCCGCACCACCTACACGGGATACTGATAAGCCGACATTTACGGCAGGACGCATACCTGAGAAGAAAAGATTACTCTCAAGGAATATCTGTCCGTCTGTGATAGAAATAACATTTGTAGGAATGTAAGCTGATACATCTCCTGCCTGTGTCTCTATGATAGGAAGTGCTGTTATAGAACCTCCGCCAAGTTCATCGCTAAGTCTGCTCGATCTTTCAAGAAGTCTTGAATGTAGATAAAATACATCACCTGGATAAGCCTCACGACCTGGTGAACGCTCAAGCAGAAGTGAGATTGCTCTGTATGCAACGGCGTGTTTTGAAAGATCATCATAAACTATCAAAACATCTTTTCCTTTATGCATAAAATACTCTGCAAGTGCTGTTCCTGCATATGGAGCAATATACTGTAATGACGCCGGATCACTTGCCGTCGATGAAACTACAATAGAATAATCCATTGCATCATGTTTCTTTAATGTATTTACGATTTTTGCAACCGTTGAAGCTTTCTGTCCTATTGCGACATATACACAGATAACATCCTTGCCTCTCTGGTTGATAATAGTATCTGTAGCTATAGAAGTCTTACCTGTCTGTCTGTCACCGATGATAAGCTCACGCTGGCCTCTTCCTATAGGGAACATAGAGTCAATCGAGAGAATACCTGTCTCAAGCGGTGTATCAACCGACTTTCTATCCACGATACTTGGTGCTTCCTGCTCAACAGGGAAATAATCGTCTTCCTTTATATCTCCTTCACCGTCGATAGGCTCACCTAATGCATTTACAACTCTGCCGAGGAATGCATCTCCGACAGGAATACCTGCCTTTTTCTTTGTTCTTACAACTTTTGTTCCCTCTTTGATACCGAGATCACTGCCAAAAAGAATACATCCTATTTCATTCTGTCTTATATCCTGAACCATTCCCTTGACACCGTTTTCAAAAGTTACGATTTCACCATACATTGCATGGTCTATACCATATATTGTTGCGATTCCGTCACCGACCCAGATAACCTCTCCGGTTTCTCTTGCCGAATCGTCCCAATCAAAATCTTCTATCTCTTTTTTAATTATAGATATGATATCTGTTGCGCTAATAGCTCCCAACAAATTCACCTCCCAGTCATTTTTCGTTCCAACTGGCTCAACCGCCATGTGAAACTCTTATCATATTCTTCCATCTTTGTCTTAACTACATATCCGCCAAGTAACGAATCATCCACATTCTCAGATAATTCAACGGTATAATCCGGATATTTCTTTTTAATATCATCTTTTATACTCTTTATCTCATCCTGTGACATCTCTTTTGCACTTGTTACTGTAGCACGAAGAATATGATTTTTTTCGTCCCAGTATTCATGGTAAGCCTTAAAAATATCACTAAGTTCATCGGCATTACCGACCTTGCACATTTCCTTTATGAAATTTGCGATTACGGACGAAAGTTTTGCTTTTTGGAAAATATCATCAATCACTTTTTCCTTCTTGTCAAGACTGACAACAGGACATTCCAAAACCTCTTTCAGAACAGGTGTAAGTGACAATATATCCTCAGCATCATTTACATCTTTTCTGTCAACCGACAGATCGTACAAAACCTTTGCACTATTTACTGCTGTCTGCGTCACGGCTATCACCTGTCTCTAAAATTTTTCTTGCTGCGACAACGGCGAGTTTTGCAATCTCTGCCTGTGTTGCCTGCATTGCTTTTTCATGCTGAGCCTCGATGTCTTTCTTGGCTTTTTCTTTCAAGCGTTCTGTCTCAACTCTGATGTCTTCCATCTGGGAATTATAAGCCTCATCAGCACGCTCCTTAGCATCTGCTAATATCTGGTCAGCCTCTGTCTTTGCTGTCTTAATCTTATCGTGATATTCTTTCTTAAGTTTGTCTGCCTCGTCCTCTGCATCCTTAGCACTCTTGAACTGATTATTTATCATTTTCTCTCGTGCGTTGATAACATTCATAACCGGCTGGAACAAAAACTTTCTGAATATCGCATATATGACAAGCAGATTTACGACTGTCCATAAAATATTCCACGGGTTTATACTTAACATATATTGTCCTTCTTTCAACAATCCATCAAAAAAACTGCTGCCGTATCTACAATCCGGCTGTTATTTCCACATTTTATATACGACAACACTCCGTCAATAATTAATTATCATACTTTCCTAAATGTTTATCCTCAGACGGGTTGATTATTTAAGAAGTAAGATGATAAGAAGTGCGATAACGAAACCGTAAATAGCTGTTGCCTCGGCAAGTGCACAACCTAAAAGAAGTGAACTGCTGATCTTTCCTGATGCTTCAGGCTGTCTTGCGATAGCGTCTACTGCTGAAGATGTTGCTTTACCAATACCAAGACCTGCTCCGATACCTGTTAAAACTGCGATTCCTGCTCCGATTGCTACTAATAATGTTGCTGACATAATATTAATCTCCTTTTCTGTTTCATTTAAATCTTTTCTTTAATTTAATCTTGCTGAACTATGCCCAGCAAAAATATTTCTGTTTTCAAAAATCCTTATTATACTATTCCGTTTCTGTCGCTTCTTTTATAAACAATGCAGTTAAGAATACAAAGACATATGCCTGGATAAGACCGTCAAATATATCAAAGTACATACTGCAAAACGCCGGTAATACTGCCGGAACCACAAGTTTTAGAAGCTCCATAACAACGAATGAACCAAGTACATTTCCAAATAGTCGCATACACAATGAAAGTGGCCTGATAAATATTTCCAATATATTAATTGGTAATATTATAGGCATCGGTTCTGCAAAACTCTTAAGCCATCCCTTTGTACCTTTCTGACGAATACCCGAAACCTCTATCAGAATAATACTCATCAGTGCAAGTGCTATGGTGACATTCATATCCTTTGTCGGTGGTTTAAATCCCAAAAGACCGATAAGGTTTGCTATTCCTATGTAAATAGCCACCGATGCAAGATACGGTATGTATGCAGTACCGTTTTCGCCGACTGTACCTTTAAAGAAATTGTACAATCCACTCACCGCTGTTTCTAAAACAAGCTGTTTACGACTGGGATTTTCTATACTCAGGTTTTTGACAAGCAGAACACACAAGACCAGAACTACAAGCATTATTATCCATGTAACGACAACAGACTCATAAATAGGTATGCCGCCGAATATTGGAATCTTAAATACTGTTTTACAGTTCAGTTCTTCCATCAAACTCTCTACCAGAGTATCCACAATATTCACCTCCATCTTATTTTTTAAGGAAAACATAAAAATCAAAATACCTATACGCAGGAAATCATCTGCCTGCTGAATATCAATCGGCATCTGTGATATTTTTGTGTCAACTTCCTTTCAACGACTGATATTATAACTACTGCTGTTAAGATATGTAAAAAGTATTTTTGACATAATGGTTATACATTTTTTATATACTAAATTTTACCAAAATATGCTATTATTATTATATGTTAATTTTTTGTAAACTCGGCTTAAAGACTGAATTTTCACGCATTGAGCTGCGTTTATCTGTTAAAACTAAGATAATAAATACACGAAAAATTCTAGATTTAGAGGAGCGAAATTATGGGAAATATTTTAATAAAAAAAACACCTGCAAAAATAAATCTGACACTTGATGTGACGGGAAAACTTGAAAACGGTTATCATACATTGTCTATGATAATGCAGAGCATAGATGTATGCGACGAACTCTCTTTTGAAAAAACTGCAGATGAAACAATTCTTTTTTCAATGAATAAAGACCTTCCGGACAAGATACCTGCCGAAAAAAATCTTGTCTATAAAGCGGCAAAACTTATGAAAGACACTTTTAAGATTGATGGTGGATTTAAGATACACCTCACCAAAAATATCCCTGCCGCTGCCGGACTCGCCGGCGGAAGTTCCGACTGTGCCGCCACACTTATCGGAATAAACGAATTGTGTGGGCTTGGTCTTGACATTGAAAAACTTTGCGAGATAGGTGTAAAACTCGGAGCTGATGTACCATTTTGCATAAGAAAAGGTACAATGCTTGCCGAGGGCATTGGTGAGATACTCACACCCCTCACACCGCTTACAGGCATACCCGTACTTCTTATAAAACCAAACATATCAATAAGCACACCGTATGTTTACAAACACCTCAAACTAAACAAACTCGATTATCATCCGGATAACAAAGCCGTAATCTCATATATAAAGGATAACAACATAAAAAAAATAGCAGCTTCACTTTCAAATGTACTAGAGACAGTAACCATACCCGAAAATCCGATAATCGCCGAACTTAAACGCTATCTCACCGAAAGTGGTGCAATAGGCTCACTTATGAGCGGAAGCGGTCCAACAACATTTGGTATATTTGAAAATATGGAAACTGCAAAAAAAGCATACGAAAAAGCAAAAGCTGATTACCCTGATTTTGATGTGGTGTTGTGTCAGACTATGTAGGGTGAGAATTATTAAAAGGTTGTAAACTTTCCTATTATATTATGGCATACTCCTGACGATATAATTATCAGAAGAAACAATTTACTATCCAAATAAGTTTTTGCATACGACCAAAATAATAACTAATAACGATAATTCAAACAATTTAACAGTGTTTCAAAGAAATGAGCACTTATACTTTTGAAAATGAAGGTTTCAGTGTGAAAAATTAAGGTTTCACACACAAGATTTGTGTTTGTGCACACTTGATACAAATCTTAGGTGTGAAATATATCATATTTCACATTATGTATAAAAATGTGTGCAGAAAAGAGGGTCATTATGAAAGAGTATTTTGGAAAGAAAATTTTTGGCGGTATTGCAATAGGAAAGATTAGTTTTTATTCAAAAAATCAGAATGTTGTTGTTAGAAAGAAAACAGAGGATTCTGAGGGTGAGATTGCAAGATATGAAGCAGCAAGGGAAAAAGCGATTGAGCAGCTTCACGGACTTTATGAGAAAGCATTGAAAGAAGTCGGAGAGATGAATGCAGAGATTTTTGAGGTTCATGCTATGATGCTTGAGGATGATGATTATAATGATTCAGTAAAAAATATCATCACTTCACAGAAAGTTAATGCTGAGTATGCGGTTGGAGTTACCGGTGATAATTTCTCAGAGATGTTTGCAAATATGGAGGATGATTATTTCAAGGCTCGTTCTGCCGATGTAAAGGATATTTCGGAGAGAGTTATCTCGATTCTCTGTGGAAAAACAAGTGACAGTGATATAGGAGATGAACCGGTTATAGTTGTTGCTGATGACCTCGCTCCTAGTGAGACGGTTCAGATGGACAAGACAAAACTTCTTGCATTTGTCACAAAGTTTGGTTCTTCAAATTCACATACGGCTATCCTCGCAAGGACGATGGGAATACCTGCACTTATCGGTGTTGATATTGACGAGGAGTGGAATGGAAAGACAGGTATCATTGACGGTTTTGAGGGCAAACTTATTGTAGAGCCTGATGAAGCTGCTATGAACGATTATGTAAAGAAGCAGGAAGCCGCAAAAGAGCAGAAAAAACTATTACAGGGTCTTAAGGGAAAAGATACAGTAACAAAGTCAGGAAAACAGATAAAATTATACGCAAATATCGGAAACCCGTCAGATCTTGCAGCAGTCGTTCAGAATGATGCGGCAGGAATCGGACTTTTCAGAAGTGAGTTCCTTTATCTTGAAGCAAGTGATTATCCGACGGAGGATGAGCAGCTTAAGGCTTACAAACAGGTGGCAGAGACAATGGCAGGAAAGAAAGTTATAATCCGTACGCTTGATATAGGAGCAGACAAGCAGGCAGATTATTTCAATCTTGAAAAAGAGGAAAATCCGGCAATGGGTTACAGAGCAATAAGAATCTGTCTTACCAGAGAGGAAGTATTTAAGACACAGCTTCGTGCTTTATACAGAGCAAGTGCATATGGAAATATCGCTATCATGTACCCTATGATAACATCTGTTGACGAAGTAAGGAGAATAAAAGAAATCTCAAAACAGGTAAGGGAGGAACTTGTTGCAACAGGAGTTGAGATTGGCGAAGTTGAGGAGGGAATCATGATAGAGACCCCGGCAGCAGCTATTATAAGTGACCTTCTTGCAAAAGAAGTTGACTTCTTTAGTATAGGAACAAACGATTTGACACAGTACACACTTGCTATAGACCGTCAGAATTCAAAACTTGACGAATTTTACAACCCGCATCATGAGGCAATTCTCAGAATGATTCAGATGGTTATCGACAATGCACATAAAGAGGGAATCTGGGCTGGAATCTGCGGAGAACTCGGTGCCGACACAGAGCTTACGGAGAGATTTGTTGAGATGGGAATAGATGAACTTTCTGTTTCACCGGCTTGTGTACTTCCAATCAGAAAGATTGTAAGGGATATGGATTGATTGTTTTAGATAAATAATGCAATGTGATTTTAGAATGTAATAATCTAAAAATTGAAATATAAATAATGGACTGATGATGATAGTGTAAGTTCATAATATTTATTTTACTTTGCAAATAGAGTGTAAATATAGAGGATGAAGTTATGGATTATAAGAAAGCAGCGGAAGAAGTGCTGGAAAAAATAGGAGGGAGCGATAATATAATCTCAGTGGCACATTGTGCCACGAGATTAAGAATTATTACCGGCGACAACTCAAAATACAGTAAAAAAGCAGTTGAAAATATAGATGGTGTAAAAGGTGTGTTTGAGGCTTCGGGACAGCTTCAGATAATCTTTGGAACAGGTGCGGTAAACAAGGTATATGATGAATTTATAGCACTTGTACATATATCCGGAGGAACAAAAGAGGATGTAAAGGCGGCAGGTGATATAAAAAATATTACTGCGGTAAATCGCAGTGCATCCGGTAAGGCGGAAACAGCAAATGATACGATAGGTGAACAAAAAACAGTTACGGCAGAAAACAACAGTTCAACTGGAGATAATGCAGTAAAAGAGATTTATTCACCATTAAAGGGCGAGGCTGTTAAGCTTTCAAAAGTTCCTGATGACACATTTGCAAATGAAATCCTCGGAAAAGGAATGGCAGTTATTCCAGGCGATGGGCTGGTTGTATCACCGGTTGACGGAGAGGTTTCGACTTTATTTGATACGCTTCATGCCATAGGAGTGACTGGGGATAATGGACTTGAACTTTTGATCCATGTTGGAATAAATACGGTTGAGCTTGAAGGAAAATATTATAAAGCACTCGTAAAAGAGGGTGATAAAGTTACGAAAGGACAGCCATTACTTAAATTTGATATAGAGGGAATCAGAAGTGCAGGATATAATACGGTCACACCTGTTATTATCACAAATTCAGATGAGTATGAGAGCGTTGAGCAGGTTGCAATAGGCGATGTTGAAAAATCAGCACTTGTTATGAATGTGCGGTAAGAAGATTATTTTAGAAGGTATTGTGGATATGGCAGATAACGATTACAGATTAAAATGTATGGAATAAACAAAGATTGTATAGATAAAGGCAGCACCGAAAGTGTCGATAGTGAAATTTTGAGTTGTATTAAAACGAAAAAGTGTTAAAATAGAAAATATAGATAAATATAAGACCATATTGTAAAATAATATGGTCTTATATTTTAGGAAAATCAGATAATGATGCAAAAAACCAAAGCGTTTTATATGTTTTTGGTTATAACTGGTGTTGATAATGAGAGGAAAAGAGAATGGAAATAGATATAATAGGATTGTTAAGTGCATTTTCTTTTGCACTTGACTGTGTGGAAGCAGAGTTGATCCATGTTACTTCAAATCATGGAAAAAGAGTGGCATATATGAGTGTCTGCATGGCAGAAAAGATGGGGGTGTCTGATGATGCATTGCGAGATCTTGCGGCATGTGCACTTCTTCACGACAATGCCCTTACACAATATATAAATGAAGAATTTTATAGTGATATATCCAATATTGATACATTGAAAGTAAGTAGTGATGACATAACTCCGAGACAGCTTGGTATGCATTGCATATACGGTGAGAAAAATCTCGAAAAATATCCTTTTAAAACAGGTGTAAAAGATGTTATATTATATCATCATGAAGAAGCGGATGGTTCAGGTCCTTTTGAAAAAAAATGGACAGAAGTTCCTCTGTTTGCAAGGATAATACATTTTAGTGATATGCTAGATGCATTTTGCAAGGCACAGAAATTTGATGAAGATGTTTTTAACAAAGCGGTCCATTTTATTGAGAAAAATAAGGACAAAAGATTTGACAGTGAAGTGACGAAGATGTTCTTTGATGCCTTTGATAAAGATGAGTTCAGCAGACTCGGTGATGAACATATTGAGGAATATTTCTGGGAAAAGGTACCATGTGAAAAGAGTTTTTATTCTTTTAATGTGTTAAAAGACCTTGCAGATCTGTTCGCAAAGATAATCGATTACAAGTCAGAATTTACGAGCAGACATTCTCTCGGAGTGGCAAGAACGGCATCAAAAATTTCCGAGATAATGGGATATGATAAGGTTATCTGCGATAAGATGTATCTTGCGGGAACATTGCATGATGTAGGAAAAATTGCAATAGGAAATGAGATACTTGAAAAGCCTGCAAGACTTACGGATGAAGAATTTGCTAAGATGAAAAACCATGCCGGTTATACATATATGATATTATCCAAGGTTGATGGTTTTGAAGAGATAAGGGATATTGCTGCATTTCATCATGAAAGGCTTGACGGCAGCGGTTATCCGTTTGGTAAAATGGCAGACGAATTAACTACACTTCAGAGGATAATGGCGTGTGCCGACATATATCAGGCATTGACGGAAAAAAGACCGTACAAAGATGGGATGAATCACGATAAGGCTTGTGAAATTTTAAAAGATATGGCAGATAAAAACTGGATAGATAAAAATATCACGGAAGTTATCTGCCATACAAAAGAATTATAAAAATATCAAAAAATATCAGCTTTTAAGGTCGAGCAGTTTGTCTATGGCAGGCTGCAGAGCCTTATTTTTTCTATAGGCATCAACAAGATCACGTTCTTTAAGTGAGTAAGTTGATGTTTCGTTTATTTTTTTCTTGGAATATCCGAAAGTTCCCAATACATCAGTGATACGGTAAAATTTGCAAAGATATAGAAGTATATCAGCGTCCGGTTGTGTCTGACCGCTTTCCCAGCCGTAAATTGTTTTATTTGCAACA
>ERZ779892.2934-NODE-2934-length-12667-cov-2.349112_pt1 | contig 12667 bp, 8 predicted proteins | sample MGYA00511552_ERZ779892 | MGnify/ENA primary metagenome ERZ779892 (study PRJEB29588, sample SAMEA2154561) | human gut metagenome | biome: human gut; feature: human-associated habitat; material: faeces | place: Denmark | collected 2008/2010 ... | reverse complement strand
GTGCTTTCTCCTGCTCGCTAACCCCCATTCTATCCTGTATATATAATATAAATCTATTTTTTATTTACTTCCAAGATATACAAGAAGGACTGAGATATCTGCCGGTGATACTCCGGAAATCCTCGATGCCTGACCAATAGAAGCCGGACGGATCTGATTCAGTTTCTGCTTAGCCTCCAGCCTGAGACTCTGAATTGAATCATAATCAATATTTTCCGGTATCCGCTTATTCTCAAGTTTCTTAAACTGCTCTACCTGACGCATCTGACGCTTAATATAGCCGTCATATTTTATATTGATATCGACCTGTTCCTTCACATCATATGGAAGCTCCGGCCGTGCATTGTCCACCGGAGCCAGTTTTTCATAGGATAATTCCGGTCTGCGGATCAGCTCTGCCAGTGTGGTTCCTGATGTAAGCGGCGTACTTCCGTATGCCTCCAATAACTTCTGCACTGCTTCTGAAGTACCTAAATTTACATGATTAACACGCTCTATTTCCTTTGCGATCAGTTCTTCCTTTTTCAGCAGGCGTGCGTATCTTTCATCATCAATCAATCCAACCTCATGCCCGATTGCCGAGAGTCTGATATCTGCATTATCCTGCCTTAAAAGCAGCCTGTATTCTGCTCTTGAGGTCATCATACGATACGGTTCGTGGCTCTCTTTTGTCACCAGATCATCGATCAGGACACCGATATATCCCTGGGAACGGTCAATCACGATTCCTTCTTTTCCCTGCAATTTTCTTGCAGCATTAATTCCTGCGATCAGCCCCTGTGCAGCCGCCTCTTCATAACCGGAACTTCCATTAAACTGTCCACCGCTGAAGAGTCCTTCGATTGCTTTAAATTCCAGGGTACTCTTTAACTGCCGGGCATCAATGCAGTCGTATTCGATTGCATATGCATTTCTTATAATCTTTGCATGTTCCAGTCCCGGAACACTCCGATACATCTCATACTGAACATCCTCAGGCAGTGAGCTGGACATTCCACCCACATACATCTCCGTGGTCTCATTTCCCTCCGGTTCAATGAACACCTGATGTCTGTTCTTATCCGGGAACTTAACGACTTTATCTTCAATAGACGGACAGTATCTCGGACCTGTTCCCTCAATCGCCCCTGAAAAGAGCGGTGAACGGTTCAGATTGCTTCTGATGATCTCATGCGTCCTTTCATTTGTATAGGTCAGCCAGCAGGAAGCCTGGTCAATCTGAACACTTTCCGGGTCTGTCGTAAAGGAAAACGGCACAACCCGTTCATCCCCCTTCTGCTCTTCCATTTTTGTAAAATCAATGGAATTTTTATCAATCCGGGCAGGTGTTCCCGTCTTAAACCGATACATTCTGATCCCCAGTGCTTTCAAACTGTCAGTCAGGTAATTTGCACTTTGCAGCCCGTTAGGCCCTGTATGCGTGCTTATTTCGCCGTAAATGCAGCGAGCCTTCAAATATGTACCTGTGCATAATACGACCGCTCTACAGCGGTATATCGCACCTGAATAGGTCTGTACACCGGTAATCTTCCCGTCTTCTGTCAGAAGCTCTGTTACTTCCATCTGCCGGATATCCAGATTCTCCTGCTTCTGCAGTACCTGACGCATGGTTCTGCTGTAATTTGCTTTATCAGCCTGAGCTCTGAGCGAATGAACTGCCGGTCCTTTGGAGCTGTTCAGCATCTTTGACTGGATAAATGTACGGTCAATGACCTTTCCCATTTCCCCGCCAAGTGCATCCAGTTCTCTTACAAGATGACCTTTGGAACTTCCACCGATATTTGGATTACACGGCATCAGTGCAATACTGTCTACACTTACCGTAAACATCACTGTCTTAAAACCAAGCCTTGCCGTTGCCAGTGCCGCCTCACATCCTGCATGCCCTGCACCGACTACAGCCACATCATATTCATCTTTATTTTCCCATACAGAATTTGCTGAATATTTCATTTACTAAATCTTCTCCCATTGATTCTCCCGTAATATTTCCAAGTTCTTCATAAGCATCCATCAGATCGATCGAATAAAAATCCTCCGGCATACCGTTCTCGATACTTTCTATTACTTTTTTCATACTTTCCAGTGCATTCACCAATGCATTTTTCTGTCTCGCATTGGTAATATAAATTTCCTCATTAAAGGAAATATTTCCACGCAGGAACATTTCCTTTAATGTATCCTGAAATGTCTGGATCCCCTGCTCTTCTTTTGCGGAAATCTGGATCACCGGAATATTTTCTGATACTTGATACCTCTGACCTTCTGATTTTTCTGTCTGCTCTGCTTCTTTTTTCAGATTAGAAATTTTTTCACGGATGAGGTTTTCATCAACCACCGTCTCCAGGTCTGATTTATTCAAAAGTATAATTGCTTTCTTATCATAAATCAATCTCATGATTTTTTCATCATTTTCATCCAGTTTTTTTGATGCATCCACCACATAAATAATCAGATCGGCTTTCTGAGCATATTCTTTTGCTTTATCTACACCCATTTTTTCTACTAAATCCTCGGTCTGACGGATTCCCGCAGTATCGATCACATTCAGATTCAGTCCCTGCAGTCTGATCTGTTCCTCCAGGACATCCCTGGTCGTTCCTGCAATATCAGTTACGATCGCCCGCTCATGCCCTGCAAGCAGGTTTAAAAGAGAAGACTTCCCGGCATTCGGTTTCCCCACAATTACAGTCTGAATCCCCTCTTTCATGATTCTTCCATCATCCGCAGAGTCAATCAGTTTCTGTAATTTTTCAATGATCTCTTCTGACACGCCTTTCAATATTTCTCCATATCCATCCACACTGATATGTTCCGGGTCATCCAGTGCCGTTTCGATAAATGCAGTATGATAAAGAATCTTACTCCGCAGTTCATTGATGGCTGATTTCACACTGCCCTTCAACTGACTGACAGAACTCTGCAGGGCATATTCATTTTCAGAATTGATCAGGTCGATCACCGCCTCTGCCTGTGACAGATCCATCTTGCCGTTTAAGAATGCCCTCTTGGTAAATTCTCCCGGCTCTGCCGGTCTTGCTCCCGCCTTTAAGACCGTCTCCAAAACTCTGCTTACAACATAAGTTCCACCGTGGCAGTTGATCTCAACTGTGTCTTCTCCTGTAAATGTACGAGGTCCGCGCATCACCATCACAAGTACTTCGTCAACTGTCTCATCTCCATCCATTATATGTCCATAATGAATCGTATGCGTTGGCACTTCTGTAATCGTTTCTTTCCCTTTATATACACGATCTGCTATCTCCAGCGCTTCACTTCCGCTGATTCTTACAATTCCGATTCCCGAATTAGTCATACCTGTAGAAATCGCTGCAATCGTATCCTGATTCATGCCTTATTTCCTTTCTGTTTTCCTGCTCTGTACTCTGATATCATCATATTTTACCATAGAAAAAAGGACGTTCCACACCTCACGAAAGTATCCGTGAAGCGTAAACGTCCTTTCGCTTCCGATTCATAAACAGTATTATTTCTTCAAAGTAATAACAACTTTTCTGAACGGCTCTTCTCCCTCACTGTGTGTCATCACATAAGGATCTGACTGCAATGCTGAGTGGATGATTCTTCTCTCATAAGGATTCATCGGCTCAAGTGCTACCGGTCTTCTGTTTCTCTTTACCTTATGTGCAATGTTCTTTGCAAGGTGTCTCAGAGTCTCTTCTCTTCTTGCACGATAGTTCTCTGTGTCAAGCTTTACTCTTACATAACCTTCCTGATGCTTGTTCGCTACACGGTTCGCAAGATACTGCAGAGAATCCAAAGTCTGTCCTCTCTTACCAATCAGAATTCCCATATGCTCTCCACTCATATCTACGCAAAGTGCACCATCCTGATCGATCTCAGTCTTAAGCTCAACTTCCATGTCCATGGCTTTCATTGTATTCTTGAGGAAATCTTCTACTGCTTCGATTGTCTGAGGCTGAACTTCTACAAGTTTTGTCTCTTTCTTAACTTCCTCTTTTACTTCTTTTTCTACAGCTTTTTCAAAAGCAGCCTTCTGAGGTTCATCCGCTTTCTTTTCTGCAGCTGCTTTCTGAGGCTGAACTGTTTCAACCTTCTTTGGCTCTGCTTTCACAGGTTCTTCTACTACAGGCTCTTCTACCTTCTCCTCTTTCGGTTCCGGTTTTCTTCTTGCTTCAATAACTGCCTGCTTCATTCCGATTCCCAGGAATCCTGCGCTTCCCTTCTCGATTACTTCGTACTCCAGTCTGTCGCTTGTTACACCAAGCTGGATTAATGCTTCTGTGATCGCATCATCAACTGTTTTCGCCGATACTCTGATACTACCGTTCATCCCGATTCCTCCATCTTCAAATCCTGACCCGTCTCCTGCTTTTTAAGAGAACGGTTAGGAGTTACGAATCTTCCTTTATTTTTTCTTGCCCTTTTTTCCTTTGGAGCTGCTCTCATCTTCTGCCTTCGGCTGGTTTGTCTGCTGTCCGCTGTTATAACGGCTTACCAGATTTGCCTTAGAAGCAAGGCTTCCCGGCTTGGAATTCTGAGCCTTCTGCTGTTCTTTCTGGATCTTTTCTTCTCTCTCTGCTTCAGAAATTCCAGATTTTCCTTTTGTAACAGTACCCACATTACGAGTACTTGTTGTTGCCATCTTATTGATCTCTTTTGCAGGAGCTCCGTGTTTCTCACGTTTCTTCTGTGCTTTCTCCTGGTTCTCTTTGATCATCTCATCAAGAGACTTTGTGCTGAGATATTTGTTGATTGCAAGCTGCTGAATACATCTTACTGCTGCACTTGCTGCCCAGTAGAGACCAAGACCTGCCGGAAGTGTGAATCCCATAAATACTGAGATCAGCGGCATTGTGTATGTCATTGTCTTCATAGAGCTTGCCATCGGGTTATCTTTGTCATCTCCTGCCGGCTGTGGCTGAAGCTTAACACTGATAAACTGTGTCAGACCTGCAAGTACCGGAATAAGTACTGCAAGGATGATCCCTACAACGGATCCGTTGTGGAATGCAGCTGTCAACTGTGTCAGCGGCTGTTCTCCGATATTAATTCCAAGGAAACTGTTCAGATGAGTAACCTTATCCATTGTCTGCTGTGCAAGATCCGTGATACTCGGCATCTTTTCCATCAGCGCATTCCATGTAGAATCCTGGAATTTATAAAGTACATTTACAATTGTATCTGCCTGAGAATAATCATAAGCCTTCGGGTTCATAAGAACCGGGCTTGCTTCACCGATCGTCTCCATGATCTTCTGGAAGCCATTTGTATTCATGATTGCTTCTGTCACAGGCATATAAACATCTTTAACACCTTTTACATACGTTGGAATATCACGGATAACCGGATACAGCGCGAACAGAATCGGCATCTGGATCAACATCGGGAGGCATCCACCTGTCATGGAAGTTCCATACTTCTCATAAACAAGATTGATCTCTTCCTGCTGCTTCATCATTGAAGCCTGATCTTTCTTTCCTTCGTATTTTTTCTGAATTTTCTTGATCTCCGGCTGCATAACAGCTGACATCTTAGAAAACTTCTGCTGCTTGATTGTAAGCGGAATCATCAATGTATAAATAATGATTGTGAAAATAATGATACAAACACCACTTCGGAACCAAACTGGATGAAGGAAGACTGCGTCCAGAGCATTCCAAAAGAAAAGCTGCATTTTTTACAGAAGCTCGTCTTTGAAAGCAGCTCGCTTTCGCAAAAAGAACTACTGCCGTTTTTGATGGCGCTGGCACAGAAAAGCCGAGAAGCATCAATCAGCTTTTCCGACACGGAAATTTCTTCCATTCTCATGGCGATCCGCAAATATGCAACACCGGAGGAACAGCTGAAAATGAATCAGATCGTCCGCCTGATGGCAAAGAAAATGCCCGGAAAGAGGGAGTAAATCTCCCGCCTTCCGGGCGTTTTCAGGAAACCTTCCATGGTTCAAAATTTGCAGATAACAAAACCTTTTGTGATCCGTCAGTCCCCTGAGCTTTCTGCAGTTTCCGTTTCGCCAACCGCCTCGACGTTCTCACCGTCTGCGTCCGCACTTTCTGTCTCGCCATCTGCGCTTTCCAGTGTCTTAGCCGCAGCCGTTTCCTCTATAGCGTCAGTTGCTGCCGTCTCGTCTGCAGAATCTGCCGTTTCCTCTGTCGCCGTTTCGGTCTCCGTCTCGTCGATGAAGTCCTCCGGGTCCTTATCGAAATCCGTCACGATATTGCTGGAAACGAGGTAAACATTGTCGTCGCCTTCCACTTTGATGTAATACTCAGAAAGCAGATCGCTCTTATTTCCGGCATAAATCACAACCTGTGTTCCATCGGAAAGGACTGCCGTGATCGTCCGGAAAGGCTCCTCCAGTCCGTACTGGGAAAGATCCTCCGGCGCTTCCACAACAGTTTCCGTCGTCGTGATGTTGGCGATTTCATTCAGCAGCGTGTTAACCGTCGATTCCTTAATGGTTTCATCCGGCAGGCTGTTCTCCGTCCAGACGTCGTCTGATTTCACCAGATGAACCTCGTGGTCGCCGGAAAGGATCAACTCCGTCACATCATCCTTATTGAAGTTGGTAACGTCAACGGAAACGGTTTCTTCCTCCGTTTCAAACGTATGATTCCGGATGATAAAATATCCGCCGACGCAGACGATACATAATACAAGTAAAATCAAAATTTGAATTTTCTGTTTTTTCATTTATCTCTTTCTCCTTCTGGCCCAGATGATAATACCGGCTGCCAGCAGACCGATAGGAAGGATGCCCATCAGGAGGATTCCATAACGGACAGCAGATGCCATAGGAACGGTCGCATAGGGGGACGCCATTGATTTGGTCGGGATGGAAATACTTTCGCTCTCTCCTGCCATCGTGCTGATCGCGTTGGTGAACAGCGTCAGGTTGTTATCCATCGTGTACTGGTTTGCCGACTCTGTGAACAGATAGGACGAGCTGTATAAAATCAGCTGTGCTTCTTCGCCGGAAGCAAGTGTTTTCACCGCTTTTACGCCGACAGTAAATGGTCCCTGCGCATCGTCCTCTGTTTTCTTGACGTCGGAGGACTGATTTAAATCGGTCTTGCTGTACGCCTTCTCCGAAGTTGTCAAAAGAGTGGTCAGCGTAACGCCATCCTTCTCCTTCGTCAGAATCGGCTGGGCATACGGCATCATGATATAATCATAGCTCTTTCCGTAAACACCGTTCGTCAGGCTGTCGGAGGAAACGTTCGGCAGCAGATAGATCGGATTCTGATACATTCTCGCATTATCCTGCTCCACGATCAGACCGTTCCCGATGGAAAGTCCGAACTCGGAAAGCACCTTTGTCAGGTTCGGCATCTCCTCAGAGAAGCTATCGATATAAGAGGTGGAAATCAGAACCTTTCCGCCGTTGTTTAAGTATGCAATCAGCTTATCGGCATCCTCTGCGTTTAAGTCGTTTGTAGGGGAAAGGATCAGGACTCCATTTGCATCGTCCGGAACACCGTCCTCTGTCAAAAGTGTCAGATCCGCAAGGTCGACATTTTCCTTTTTCACGCCATCCTCAAACGAGCTGTCCAGGCTGGATTCTCCGTGACCGTTTAATTCATAAACAACGGAGGTGGAATCGCTCGTCACATAGGCGATCGCGCTTGTCAGCTGTCCTTCTGCATCGTAGCCGCTGACAGAGCTGGAATAGTTGCTGTAGTCATAGTCATATTCGTAAATATTGTTGTAATTGATTACCTTAAATCGCTGTGCGGATTCCACGATCATGGAGTTTACGGAAATGCTGTCGGTATAATCAGGGGAAACGACAGGATCCTTGTAAACCAGCTTGATGTGATCGGAAAGCTCTGCATAGCTGTTCAGCGTCTGCTGCAGCGTTTCATCCTGGCTGTTCTCCGAATTGATGACATAAATCGTCACATCCTCAGACAGGTTTTTGACGAGATTTTTCGTCGTCTGTGTCAGCGTATATAGCTTCTGGCTCGTTACATCAATCTTCGTATAGCGATCCGGCAGGGCGGAAAATCCGAGGTTTAAGAACACCGCAATCGCTACGACAAGGGCGATCATACCGCTGCTGTAAGCGCCGATTTGCAGCGTTTTTACCGAGACCTGATATCTTCTCTTCTGGATCGACTGAACCGTTAAGAATAAAAATACAATGATCAAAGTTACAAAATACAGGACGGATTTCAGATTCAGCGTTCCCTCCACCATAGCGTCCAGACGGTCGGTGAAGTTGTAAGCGTTTAAAATTTTTGTCAGCAGGTTGCCTGTTTGGGAAATCAGTCCGGTAATGGAGGACATCATGTAGCCGACAAATAAAAGGGCAAAGGAAAGCACCGCTGCGATGATCTGACTTTCTGTGATTGAGGAAATAAACAGGCCAATCGCAAGGCAGGTCAGACCAAACAGATAATAAGCCAGCAGCGCCGTATAGCTTTCGCCCATCGGAACGGTTCCGTAGCGGCTTAAAATCAGCGGGAACAGCGCCATCACCGCAACCGGAATGGTAAAGACGGTCACCATCGCAAGGTATTTGCCCACTACGATTCCTCCGATCGAAACCGGAGAAGTCAAAATCAACTGATCCGTTTTCTGCTTACGCTCCTCTGCCAGCATACGCATGGACAGAATCGGTGTCGATAACAGCAGCAAAAACAGGATACTGGAAAAGCTCTGTCCGACATTGCTATAGCCGGACAGCAGATTGATTGCAAAAAAGTAAAGTCCGGCAAGGCAGATATGTGCTGCAATAAACAGCCAGCCTGTTACCGTCGTAAAGAATGTTTTTAATTCTCTTTTATAAATCGCTGTCATTGTTTCGTCTCCTCCTCGGGCTTATCGGTCAGCTGCAGGAAGATATCCTCCAGCGATCCCGTCTTTTTCTCCATGCCAAGCAGGGGCATCCGATTCTCTGCCAGCTCATAAAACAGCGGCTCGCGGATATCGCAGTCCGCCTTCTCCGAAACCTGTGCGAGCACGGTTCCGTCTTCTGCTTCTGTCGTCGTAAAGCTTTCTACGCCGTCCAGATTTGACAAAAGCGTCTTTAACTGCGCTGCGGTTCCCTTTACGCAAAGCTCCAGCTCGCCTGCGCCCTTTAGCTTTGCCTGCAGTCCGTCCGGCGTATCGCTTGCAACCAGCTCACCCTTGGAAATAATCAGGATCTGGTCACACACTGCACTGACTTCGGACAGAATATGCGAACTCAAAATAACTGTATGGTCTTTTTTGAGACTGCGGATCAGCTCACGCATCTCCATCATCTGTCTCGGATCCAGACCGACAGTCGGCTCATCCAGAATAATCGTCTCAGGATCGCCGAGCACTGCCTGTGCCAGACCGACTCTTTGTTTATAACCTTTGGAAAGGTTGTTAATCAGACGCTTCCGGACATCCTCCAGCTGCGCGGTTTTGATCGCCTTTTCGATCTGCGCTGCTCTTTCCTTTCCCGGAATGCGCTTTAATTCTGCTGCAAATTTCAGATATTCCTCAACGGTCATCTCACTGTACAGCGGCGGAATTTCCGGCAGATAACCGATATGTTCCTTTGCCTTTTCCGGCTCTTTGACGATGTCAAAGCCGTCCACCTTTACGGTTCCGGCAGTCGGTGCCAGATATCCTGTAATCATATTCATGGTGGTCGATTTCCCGGCTCCGTTTGGTCCTAAGAATCCGTAGATCTGTCCTTCTTCAATCCGGACATTCAGATCCTTGACCGCATAGTGATCGCCATATTTTTTGACCAGATGCGAAATCTCAATCATAGTGAGATCCTCCCTTTCAAATTTTACACTTTCTTAAGTTTATCGGAATTATGTGTTCATTTCAGGAGGATTCTGTGAGAAAAGTGTGTTAAAAAAATGGAAAAAATGTGTTCTGCACGAGGCGTTTTAGCTGCAGCGACGCAAAAAACGGCACAATTTAGCTAAAAACGCAGCACGATCCTGATGCAGTGCAATCCCAATCCCGCCCAGAGGTCTTTTCTTTCCCATAAAACAAAAATTCCCGATAGACATGAATCCTTTTCATCCACATCTGTCGGGAATTCTATTTTTAACACAACAAATCTGTGCAGCGCACATCTGCTATTTTTCAGCAGTGCCTGTCTGCTTCAGCAGGCAATCGCGTTCAGCCCTTCTGAACGATATTTACCAGACGTCCGGGAACATAGATTTCCTTGACGATCTGACCGGTCAGCTTGTCTGCTACTGCAGCTTTACCTGCTGCAATCGCATCCTCTTTGGAGATATCTGCTGCGATCTTGATGGTTGCACGAACTTTGCCGTTTACCTGAACTGCGATTTCCACTTCAGACTCTACCGTCTTTGCTTCTTCATAAGTCGGCCAGCTGGTCTGATACAGACGTCCGCCATAGTTCATGATTTGCCACAACTCCTCTGTCATATGGGGCGCTACAGGGTTTAACAGGATCAGCAGAGTTTTAAACTCATCTCTGGTTACCTTGCCAGCCTTGTAGAAGTCATTGATCAGAGACATCATCGCAGCGATTGCAGTGTTATACTTTAAGGTCTCGAAGTCGGAAGAAACCTTCTTGATCGTCTGATGCATTCTGGTTTCCAGCTCCTTGGAATAGCCGGCTTCATCGGTTACAATCTCCTGCAGCTTCCAGACACGCTCCAGGAATCTTCTGCAGCCTTTTACGCCTTCATTGCTCCAGGCAGCGCTCAGTTCGAATGCGCCGATGAACATTTCATAGGTACGCAGGGTATCTGCACCGAACTCGTTGACAATATCATCCGGGTTTACCACGTTGCCGCGGGACTTACTCATCTTCTCGCCGTTTTCTCCCAGGATCATGCCGTGAGAGGTTCTCTTCTGGTAAGGCTCCGGACAGGGAACAACCTTTTCGTCATACAGGAAACGATGCCAGAATCTGGAATACAGAAGATGCAGGGTGGTATGCTCCATGCCGCCGTTGTACCAGTCAACCGGCATCCAGTATTTGAGAGCTTCCGGGCTTGCCAGTGCTTCCGTATTGTGGGGATCGGTATAACGCAGGAAGTACCAGGAAGAACCAGCCCACTGAGGCATGGTATCGGTTTCCCTCTCTGCAGGACCTCCGCAGCAAGGACAGGTTGTCTCTACCCAGCTTCTCATGGCAGCTAACGGAGATTCGCCGTTATCAGTGGGCATATAGCTTTCTACATCGGGCAGCTCCAGCGGAAGCTGATCTTCCGGAAGCGGCACATAGCCACACTTGTCACAGTGAACGATCGGGATCGGCTCGCCCCAGTAACGCTGTCTGGAAAATACCCAGTCACGCAGCTTGTAGTTCGTTTTCTGTGTGCCAATGTTTTCTTTTTCGAGATATTCGATGATCGCCTTTTTCGCTTCCGCTACTTCCATGCCGTTTAAGAAGCCGGAGTTTACCAGCTTTCCGGTTGCAACGTCTACAAAAGCAGCCTCGTTTACATCCACCGGACCTTCGGAGCTTTCTACAACCTGAATGATCGGCATGTTGAATTTCTTTGCGAACTCCCAGTCTCTTTCATCATGGGCAGGAACCGCCATGATTGCGCCGGTACCGTAGCTCATCAATACATAGTCGGAAACCCAGATGGGGATTTCTTTTCCGTTGACCGGATTGACTGCGGTCAGACCATCGATCTTTACGCCGGTCTTTTCTTTTGCCAGCTCGGAACGCTCGAAGTCAGACTTTCTTGCAGCCTGCTCCTGATATGCTTTTACTTCGTCCAGGTTTTTGATCTCGGATGCAAACTTTTCAATATAAGGGTGCTCCGGGGAAATTACCATATAAGTTACACCGAACAGAGTATCCGGACGTGTCGTATAAATACGCAGCTTGTCTTCCTTGCCTGCGATCGGGAAATCCACCTCTGCACCGGTAGAACGGCCGATCCAGTTTTTCTGGGAAACCTTGACACGCTCGATGTAATCGACGTGATCCAGACCTTCCAGCAGCTTATCCGCATACTCAGTGATCTTTAACATCCACTGGCTCTTTACCTTACGGATAACTTCTGCGCCGCAGCGTTCGCAGTGGCCATTTACAACCTCTTCGTTTGCAAGTCCCACCTTACAGGAGGTACACCAGTTGATCGGCATCTCCGCTTTGTAAGCCAGTCCCGCTTTAAACAGCTTTAAGAAAATCCACTGAGTCCATTTGTAATATTCCGGATCGGTGGTGTTGATCTCCCTGTCCCAGTCAAAGGAATAGCCTAAGGAGTGCAGCTGCTCTTTGAAACGATGAACGTTATTTTTCGTTACGATCTTCGGATGGATGTGATTTTTGATCGCATAGTTCTCGGTCGGAAGTCCGAATGCGTCCCAGCCCATGGGATACAGTACGTTGTAGCCTTCCATTCTTCTTTTACGCGCAACGATATCCAGCGCCGTATACGGGCGGGGATGTCCAACGTGCAGCCCCTGTCCTGACGGATAAGGGAACTCTACCAGCGCATAATACTTCGGTTTGGAATAATCGTCGGATGCGGCAAACGCCTTTTCGTCATCCCAGATTTTCTGCCATTTCTGTTCGATTTCCTTGGGATTATAAACCCGTTCCATGTGTGTCCTCCTGACTTGATTCCGTAAAAAAACAGACCATCTCGCTCTTTCAAAAATAGAGACGAAACAGTCTGGCTCTTCGCGGTACCACTCTACTTCACAGGATCAAAAAATGCCCTGTGCATCTTGTCGTGCGCATAACGGCGCC
>ERZ779892.2927-NODE-2927-length-12684-cov-3.453797_pt1 | contig 12684 bp, 9 predicted proteins | sample MGYA00511552_ERZ779892 | MGnify/ENA primary metagenome ERZ779892 (study PRJEB29588, sample SAMEA2154561) | human gut metagenome | biome: human gut; feature: human-associated habitat; material: faeces | place: Denmark | collected 2008/2010 ... | reverse complement strand
TGCGGATACGCAGGCGGAGCAGATACAGGAGATGATCGATGAGGGGATTAATGCAATCTTTCTTTGTCCAGTAGACTGGGAAAAGATTACTCCGTCATTACAGGCTTTGCAGGAGGCTGGTGTGAAGATCATCAATATAGATTCACAGGTGAAAGATACAGACTATATAGATGCCTATGTCGGTTCTAATAACAGCGAAGCGGGTAAGCTCTGTGGTAATGACCTGATTGAAAAGTATCCGGATGGCGGGACAGTGGCGATTCTGGAGGCAACAAAGCAGAATTCGATCAATGACCGCATTACGGGATTTGAGCAGACAATTGCCAAAGCGGAAAAAGGATTTGAAGTCGTAGCAAGAGAAGATACCAACGGAACGTTCGACAGTGCACTGGAAGCTGCAAAAAAGATTCTGAATGAACAGCCGGATATTACTGCGATTATGTGTGGAAATGATCAGATGGCCGTGGCAGCTAAGACTGCATTGAATCTTGCTGGAAATGATCAGACGGTTGTATACAGTATAGACGGCTCTCCGGATATAAAAAAAGAATTAAAAAAGGCAGATAGTCAGATTGCAGGAACCGTTGCACAGTCGCCGGTCAACATCGGAAAGAAAGCGGTTGATATTGCATTGGATATTCTGGAGGGGAAAGATTTTGAAAAAGAGACATCCGTAGATGTATTTATGATCAATAAAGAGAATGTTGAAATGTATGGCGCAGATGGATGGCAATAGGCGTCAGCAGACAATGGGAAGGAAATAATATGAGAGAGGTTCAGGGATATCCGTTACCGCTGGGGGTTCAGATCAGTGAGAACAAAATAAATTTTTCGATTGCAGTTCCGACAGAGAAAAAATGTCAGCTGTTAATATATCGTGCAGGAAGAAAACGACTGTACAGACAATTTGAGATGGAGACGGCAGTGGGAGAAGTACGCTGTATTGCACTTACGGATATCGAACCGGCAGAGTATGAGTATAATTATTTGATTGATGGTGAGGTTGTTGTGGATCCTTATGTGCAGGCACTGGCCGGAAGAGAGCATTGGGGAGTAAAAAAAGAGATCGCCAGACATGAAATCAGAGGCCGTTTTCTGTCACAGGAGTATGACTGGGAGGGAGACCACACTTTACAGATCCCTTATCATCAGGTAATTGCCTACAGTCTGCATGTAAGGGGATTTACAAGACATGCTTCGTCGAAGGTAAAGTCGAAAGGAACGCTTCAGGGGATTATAGAAAAGATAGATTATCTTACAGATCTTGGAATTAATCAGATCCATTGTATGCCGGTGTATGAATTTGAGGAATGCCAGACATATAGAAATTACTGGGGATATGGAGAAGGGTTCTATTTTGCTCCTAAGAGTGCATATTCTTCGGATGGTGATGGGGCCAGAGGACTTAAGGATATGGTCAAAGCATGCCATAAAGCCGGAATAGAGGTTGTGCTTGAAATGCCGTTCTGTACAGGTGCAGATAAGATGATGATGCTGGAATGCCTGCGGTATTATGTGATGGAATATCATATAGATGGCTTTATACTGAACCCATTGGTCATTCCGATAGAAAGTGTTCATGCAGATCCGGTTTTGAAAAAAACAAAGATAATGGAACACGAACTGGGATTCCAGACAGTGATGCGTCGTTTCCTTAAAGGCGATGAAGGCATGATTCCGGATGTGATTTACTGGCTTAAGCATCATTCAGAGAAACAGGGAATATTTAATTGTATTACAGATCAGAACGGTTTTACTTTAAATGATCTTGTATCCTATGACTCAAAACACAATGAGGAAAATGGAGAGCAGAATCTCGATGGGAGTTCCTGGAATTTCAGCAATAATTACGGCGTGGAGGGACCGACCAGAAAGCGTTATATCAATGCGCTGCGGAAATTAAACTGGAGAAATGCGGTTCTTATGCTTATGCTGGCGCAGGGGGTTCCTCTGTTGTGGAGCGGTGATGAGATGGGAAATTCCCAGAACGGAAATAATAATGCATACTGTCAGGATAATCCCACCGGCTGGGTGAACTGGAAGAATGAGAAGTCTCATCGCAGACAGATCGAATTTCTGCAGCAGGTAATTGCGTTTCGAAAAGAACATACCGTGCTTTCAAATCCGATGCCATTCCGGTTTTCGGATTATAAATCGCTGGGGTATCCGGATCTTTCCTATCACGGGACAAGTGCGTGGATGTTAGAACCGACACCGGATCATCTATGCCTGGGAATGCTTTATTGTGGGGCTTATGCCCAAAACGAAAAAGAGCCGGATGTCTATGTCGCCTATAATTTTCTTGCCGCGGCAACGGAACTGGCTTTGCCTAAACCGCGAAAAGGGAAAGAATGGGTTGTCTGTATTGACAGCGGAGAAGAGGATGCTGCGTTTTTGGACGCACCAAAGCCCGTAAGCGGAGGAAAAATCATTCTCCGGCCACAGACCATCTGTGTGCTGGAGAGCAGGGAGATGAAAAAACATGGGTAATGCATGGAAACATTTTTGCACAATTACACATCACAAAAATCTGGTGCTTGTCGGTTGCTTTAAGATCGGACTATACAGGCAGGGGTTGCTGCATGATCTTTCAAAATATTCTCCGACGGAATTTCTGGTCGGTTGCAAATATTATCAGGGAACCATGAGTCCGAACAATGCAGAGCGGAAGGAAAAGGGGTATTCCCTGGCGTGGCTGCATCACAAAGGACGCAATAAACACCATCTCGAGTACTGGATTGATTATGATATTTCAAAAGAACCGGGGAAAGAACATTCGGGGATGGCAGGAATGAAAATGCCGGTGTGCTACGTGGCGGAAATGTTTGTTGACAGGATCAGTGCATCCAAAAACTACCAGAAAGACAAATACACGGACCGGAGTGCACTCGATTACTATATGCACGGCAGATCGCATTATCTGATCCATCCGGATACCGAGGCACTGATCCACTATCTTTTACTGATGCTGGCAGTGCGGGGGGAGAAGGAAACATTTGCATTTGTAAAGAATGAGGTACTGAAAGGAAACGTTCCTTATGAGAGGGAAAGCCTGACCCGGCGCATACAGGAACTGGCACCGGAAGAAAAAATATAAAAGGGAAAAGCACAGAATGCCTTCTGCTGACATAGAATATTAGAAAGCTGTTGGAAAAGGTGCTGTGTGAAAACATTTTTGGTTCCCCTGACACAGGAAGAGGAAACAGACTGTCTGTGCAGATTAAAAAATGGCGAGCAAGGGGCAAAGGAAGAACTGGTGTTGCACAACATGCGCCTGGTAGCCCATGTCGCAAAAAAATATGTCAGTTCGGAAGAAGAACAGGAGGATCTGATTTCCATCGGTACGATCGGACTGATGAAAGCAGTAGACAGTTTCCGGCCGGAATACGGAAATAAATTTGCAACGTATGCCATCCGGTGTGTGGACAATGAATTGCTGATGCATCTGCGATCAAAGAAAAAACAGCGCAAAGAAGTTTCTATGTTTGAACCGATTGGTACAGACAAAGAAGGAAACCAGATTCAGCTTGTCGATGTGCTGGAGTTTCATGATAAAAATGTAGCAGATGAAGTGACAAAAAGGGAGCAGATGAAAAAAATCTGTACCTTTATGAATGATGTGTTAAGCGAGAGAGAAGCATTTATCATTCGGCGAAGATATGGAATCGGAGGAAATCAGGAACTGACCCAGAGAGAAATCGCGCGGGCACTTGGAATTTCCCGTTCCTATGTTTCCAGGATTGAAAAGAGAGCACTGGAAAAACTTAAAAAAGTGATAAGCGAATAAAGTCGTTGCAAAAAGATGCATTTTATGATAAGGTAAATGCATCTTTTTTCATGCATGTGTCTGTGCAAAATTCCCATTTGTTGGAATGAGGTGAATATGTATAGCCAAATCAGGACATCCATGCTGGATGGAATCTGCGCAATGCCGGTACAGGTAGAGGTGGATATCAGCATGGGAATGCCGGTGTTTGATATGGTAGGATATCTTTCTCCGGAGGTGCGGGAGGCGAAGGAACGAGTGCGTACGGCGCTTCACAATTGCGGAATTCTTCTGCCTGCAAAGCGGATTACCGTAAATCTTTCTCCGGCAAATATAAGGAAAACCGGAACCGGATTTGACCTGCCGATTGCGGTTGCACTGCTGGTTGCCATGGGGCTGGTAAAACCGGAGAAGTGCGCGGACACGATTTTTTCCGGGGAGTTGAATTTAAGTGGACAGTTACTGCCGGTCCGGGGAATTCTGCCGATGGTTTCGGATGGAGTAAAGGAAGGAATTCATAAATTTGTTGTTCCGGCGGATAATCTTATGGAAAGCCGTCTGGTGCAGGGGGCGGATGTCTGCGGATTTCCTGCATTGGAATCGGTGATCGGCTATCTGCAGGATGGCGGTTATAAAGAGCCGGCATATGCAGGCCGGCGGCAGAACAGATCCCATGGGGTGCCGGATTTTTCCGAAGTAAACGGGCAGCAGTTTTTGAAACGGGCAGCGGAAATCGCAGCGTCCGGAATGCACAATATGCTTATGGTCGGGCCGCCGGGTGCCGGAAAAACCATGATCTCCGAGCGGATGGCTACGATCCTGCCGCCACTTACAAAAAAAGAGCAGCTGGAGGTTTCAAAAATATACAGTGTCTGCGGGCTGCTGGCAGACTCACGGACACTGCTGCAGGAACGGCCGTTTCGCAGTCCGCATCATACGGTCAGCATGGCAGGGCTGGCCGGTGGTGGAAGAAGTATCCGTCCGGGAGAAATTTCACTGGCACATCATGGCGTACTTTTTCTGGATGAACTACCGGAATTTCCCAAATCAACGTTAGAAGTGCTGCGTCAGCCGTTGGAGGAACATCAGATTCATTTGACGCGCGCGGTCGGCAGTGTGACCTATCCATCGGATTTTTTACTTCTGGCGTCTATGAATCCATGCAATTGCGGATATTATCCGGACCGGAACCGGTGCAGATGCACACAGGCATCCCTGCAGCGGTATTTTGACCGGATTTCACAGCCGCTCATTGACCGCATGGATCTTTGTGTGGAAGCGCCGATGGTTACGTATGAAGAACTGACGGGAAACGGTAATAATGAGAGTTCAAAGACCATCCGGGACCGTGTGTGTGAGTGTCAGGAACGCCAGATTTTTCGATTCAAAGACGAAAATTTTTCTCACAACAGTGGAATTCCGGCCGCAAAATTAAACCAGTTCTGCCGGCTGGGAGAAAAAGAGCAGCGGTATATGGAAAACATGTTCCATAAACTGTCACTTACTGCGCGCACCTACCATAAAATTCTCCGGGTGGCACGAACAATTGCCGATACACAAAAGGCGGAAAACATCCGTGTCTGTGATCTGACAGAAGCTGTGTGTTACCGGAGTATCGGGGATAAATTCTGGGGAGGTATGGAAGAATGAGTATGTATGCGTACTGGCTTGCAAATACCGGACTGACCGTACATAAACTGACGGGGCTTATGACAGAAGGGATCGGTGCGGAAGAACTGTATGCATTGCAGGAGTCCCAAATGAAAAAAATCCGGGTTCTGGATGAAAAGGATGTGGAAAAAATCACACAATCCAGACGGCACTGGGATGTACAGGAGCACTGGGGAAAACTGCAGGGGGAAGGAATCGGTTTTGTCTGCGTGGAAGAAGCACGGTACCCGCAAAAGCTCCGCCGGATTTCTGCAACACCTTATGCGCTGTATTATATTGGCAGGCTGCCAGAAGAAACACGAAAGAGTGTGGCAATTGTCGGGGCGCGGACAAGAAGTGCCTATGGAAGCCAGATTACGGGGAAACTGGCGAGGGCACTTGCGCAGAACCGGATGGATATCATCAGCGGCATGGCGATGGGGATTGATGCTGATGCGCATAGCGGAGCACTGGAAGAAAACGGGGATACCTATGCGGTACTGGGCTGTGGCGTGGATGTGTGTTATCCGAAAAGAAACCGGTATTTATATGAAAAAATGCAGGATCGGGGAGGCATTTTGTCGGAATATCCGCCGGGCACACCGCCGCTGCCGGGATATTTTCCGCAAAGAAACCGTATCATAGCCGGACTTGCGGATTACGTGATTGTGATGGAGGCAAGAAAAAAGAGCGGATCGCTGATTACTGCGGACTATGCCATGGAACAGGGAAAGGAAGTGTATGCCCTTCCCGGGAGAGTTACGGATGCCCTGAGCGAAGGAACCAACCATCTGATCCAGCAGGGCGCCGGCATTTTTGTAAGTGTGGAAGATTTCCTGCAGGAACTGCAATTACAGCCCAAAAATATAACGACACAAATAGACTTTAGAAAAAATCTTCTTGAAAAAGACGAATCGTTGGTGTATGCTTTATTAGATTTTTATCCGGTGGGTCTTGGAACCCTGATCGAAAAAAGTCCCTATGGTCTGGTAGAAATTCTGCCGGTTTTAGAGAGGCTGGAACAGAAAGGGTTCATTCAGGAGACCATTCCGAATTATTATATAAAAACAATTTAGATGATATAAGGAGCACCAAATGGCAAAGTATCTGGTAATCGTGGAGTCACCGGCAAAGGTGAAGACGATTAAAAAATTTCTGGGAAAAAATTATGAGGTCATGGCAAGTAACGGGCATGTGAGAGATCTTCCGAAGAGTCAGCTCGGATTTTCTCCGGAAAATGATTTTGAACCGAAATATATTACGATTCGTGGAAAGGGAGAGATTCTTGCAAAGTTAAGAAAAGAAGTAAAGAAAGCGGATAAAATTTATCTCGCAACTGACCCGGACCGTGAAGGAGAGGCAATTTCCTGGCATTTAACCAAGGCGTTGAAACTGGACGACAAAGATGTCAGCAGAATCAGTTTTAACGAAATTACAAAAACAGCGGTAAAAGCATCCTTAAAGACACCGCGTGAGATTGATATGGATCTGGTTGATGCACAGCAGGCGAGACGTATGCTGGACCGTATGGTTGGTTACCGGATCAGCCCGTTGTTATGGGCAAAAGTAAAAAGAGGGCTGAGTGCCGGTCGTGTACAATCCGTTGCTTTACGGATTGTGTGTGACCGTGAGGAAGAAATTGATGCATTTATTCCGGAGGAGTACTGGTCTTTAGAGGCAAGCCTCCTGCCGGAAGGTGAGAAAAAACCGATTACAGCAAAGCTGCTGGACAAAGGCGGCGAAAAGTTTGAGATTTCTTCCGAGGAACAGATGAATCAGGTGCTTGCGGAATTAAAAGGCAAAGAATTTAAAGTCTGCGATATGAAAAAGGGAGAGCGCACAAAAAAAGCGCCACTTCCGTTTACAACCAGTACTTTGCAGCAGGAAGCTTCCAAAGCGCTGAATTTCCCGATCTCGAAGACGATGCGGATTGCACAGCAGCTGTATGAAGGTGTGGATATCAAAGGACAGGGAACGGTCGGTATCATCACCTATCTGCGTACGGATTCCGTTCGTATTTCGGAAGAGGCGGATGAAGCAGCGCGTGCCTTTATTTCCGAAAGCTACGGAGAGGAATATCTGTCTGACGGAGAAGGAAGCAAGAAGAGCAATGCAAAGATTCAGGATGCGCACGAAGCGATCCGTCCGACCGATATTAACCGTATTCCGTCCGAGATTAAAGAGTCGTTAAGCCGGGATCAGTTCCGTTTATACCAGCTGATCTGGAAACGCTTTGCCGCAAGCCGTATGGCAAACGCAAAGTATGAGACAACAACCGTTAACATTGCAGCGGGAGATTATACATTCCGCGTTTCTACTTCCAAAGTAGCTTTTGACGGATTTATGCTGGCCTATACGGAAGCAGATGATGAAAAGCAGGAAAAACAGGTACTTTTAAAATCAATTGATAAAGATACAAAACTGAAACTGGAAGAATTCGATCCGAAGCAGCATTTTACACAGCCACCGGCACATTATACGGAAGCTTCGCTGGTAAAAACACTCGAAGAACTCGGAATCGGACGCCCAAGCACCTATTCCCCGACCATCACAACGATCATTGCCAGACGTTATATCACAAAGGAAAATAAGAACCTTTATGTGACCGAGATCGGTTCCGTTGTTAATTCCATTATGAAGGAATCTTTCCCGACTATTGTAGACGAACATTTTACTGCAAATATGGAATCTCTTTTAGACAGTGTTGCGGAAGGACATTTAAACTGGAAAACGGTTGTTGCGAATTTTTATCCGGATCTGGAAGAGGCTGTGGAGGCCGCGGAAAAAGATCTCGAAAAGATTACCATTGAAGATGAAGTGACGGATGAAATCTGTGAAGTGTGTGGCCGCAATATGGTAATCAAGTATGGACCGCATGGAAAGTTTCTGGCATGTCCGGGATTCCCGGAGTGCCGGAATACCAAGCCATATTATGAAAAGATTGGTGTCGCATGTCCGAAATGCGGAAAAGACGTGGTCATCAAAATGACACGTAAGGGCAGAAGATACTATGGATGCATTGATTATCCGGAATGTGATTTCATGAGCTGGGGACGCCCGGTAGAAAAGAAATGTCCGCGCTGTGGAGGCTATATGGTGGAAAAGGGAAACAAGCTTGCATGTGCGGATGAACATTGCGGTTACACGGAAGCAAAAGAAAAAGAAACAGAATAGTCGTAAATTTTTCGAAAAATATTGAATTGTCTGATAAATAGTGCTACACTCATGGTATCTGTGATAAAGACAGGAGGAAAAACATGAGTGTTCAACTTCTAGACAAGACAAGAAAAATAAATAAACTGCTCCATAACAATAATTCGTCCAAGGTGGTATTTAACGATATCTGTGAAGTCCTGACGGGAATTCTTGATTCCAACATCCTTGTAATAAGCAAGAAGGGAAAGGTTTTAGGATCCAGTGTATGCAAAGGGGTTGAGGAACTGCAGGAACTGATCGTGGACGAAGTCGGCGGATATATTGATGCAGAACTCAATGAGCGTCTTCTGGGAATCCTTTCCACAAAAGAGAACGTAAATCTGGAAACGCTCGGATTCGGAGATGAATCCAAAAAGTACCGGGCCATCATTACCCCGATTGATATTGCCGGGGAGCGGCTGGGAACCTTATTTGAATACCGGTGCGAAACGGAATATGACATTGATGACATTATTCTGACAGAGTACGGAACAACGGTGGTAGGGCTGGAAATGATGCGTTCTGTAAACGAAGAGAGCGCAGAGGAAGCAAGAAAGATTGCAATCGTAAAATCTGCGATCAGCACACTTTCTTTCTCGGAACTTGAGGCAATCACCCACATCTTTGATGAACTGGATGGCAATGAGGGAATTCTTGTTGCAAGCAGAATTGCGGATCGCGTGGGAATTACCCGTTCCGTGATTGTAAATGCACTTCGTAAGTTTGAGAGTGCGGGCGTGATCGAATCGCGTTCTTCCGGCATGAAAGGAACTTACATAAAGGTTGTCAATGACGTGGTTTTCGATGAACTTGCAGAACTGAAAAGAAAAAATGCAAAATAAAGGATGGAACCGAGCGGACAGCAAAAGGACTTGTATGTAAATATAAGTCCTTTTTTGTCATTTTATGTAAAAAACTACTTGTATTTTGCTTGATTTATACTATAATTAGTATGATACGATAATAGGGAATACTAGATAAGGAGGCACAAAATTGCTGAGTACAGATGCTTTCAATTATGTGAATGTTCTGGATAAAGCTGCCGATGCGAGCTGGAGCAGGGAGAACATTCTGACTAACAATATTGCAAATGTAAACACTCCGGGATATAAGAGAAAAGACTTAAATTTTGAAAATACATTAAAAACAGAACTGGGCCGCTGCAAGCATGAGTCCCTGGATTCGAAAATGAAAGACGTGGATCTTTCCAGACTGAATCCATCGGTTTATGTGGACAGTTCCAATTACTCCTATCGGCTGGATGGAAGTAATGTAGATATTGATACAGAAGAAGTGGAGCTGGCATCCGAACAGATCCGCTATCAGGGAATCACAGCCGGAATTAACGGACAGTTTGACCGTATGCGTTCCGTGATTAAGTAAGGGGGAAAGATAAATGGCTTTATTTCAGGCGTTTAATATCAGCGCGTCAGGCATGACTGCAGAACGGTTCCGTACCGATATCATTGCGGAGAACATTGCAAATGTAAATACAACATCAACAGAGAGCGGCGGTCCGTACCGACGCAAAATTGTAAATTTTGCAGAACGGAAAGTTACCCCGTTTTCCCAATATTATGCAACTGCATCGCAGAATCCGGCAATCGGAAACGGTGTAAAAGTAACTTCCGTAAAGGAAGATACGGAAACAGATTTCGTGAAAGAATATGATCCTTCCAATCCGGATGCGGATGCGGACGGATATGTATCTTATCCAAATGTAAACACGGTCACGGAAATGACCAATCTGATCGATTCTACCCGTGCATATGAGGCAAATGCGACTGCGTTTGATGCCACAAAGAGTATGGCAACCACGGGACTTTCCATAGGAAAACAATAATAAAAAGTAAGTTATACGAGAGAGGACAAAAGCATGGATATCACACAATTGTCTGGAGTTTCTTCTGACTATCTGAATACATTCGCAAAAAAAGAGGCACTTGTTCCGGGAGACGATGACAGTTTCAGCGCGGTGCTTTCAACAGCGATGAAATCAGTAGATGAAACCAATGACCTGCAAAATACTGCGGAGTCGGAAGAAGTACGGTTCGCACTTGGGGAAGCCGAAAATCCACATGATCTGCTGATTGCAGAGACGAAAGCAAATGTAGCACTGCAGTATACGGTTGCAGTGCGGGATAAACTGATTGACGGATACAAAGAGATTATGCAGATGTCAATCTAGTAAGTGAGGAACGAAAACATGCCAGAACAGTTACAGAAAATCCTTGACCGTGTGGTTGAGTGGTGGAAAAAATTTTCCAATAAACAAAGAATGCTGCTGATCAGCCTTACCGCAGTGGTGATCCTTGCGCTGGTGATACTGGGAGTTGTTGTATCAAGACCGAGTTATACAACACTGATTGACTGCCAGAACGCAAAAGAAGCCAGTCAGGTAAAAGATCTGTTAGACGGCGAAGGTGATATTGATTATAAGGTAACGGATACCACACATTTTGAAGTAAACAAAAAAGATGAGAACAAGGCAAACTGGCTTTTGGGATCCAATAATATTGATACAACGGGATTTGACCTGTCAGATCCGAACATCAAGGATTATATCGACGGAAGTTTTTCTACCACGGAGGCAGATAAACAGAAACTTGCCAAAAGCTATATGGAAGATAAACTGGAGAATGTGCTTGCTGCGAATGACCTGATTGATTCCGCAAAGGTTACACTGGATATTCCGGACGATGACGGTACACTGATTTCGCGGATGCAGGAAAGTTCTGCCAGCGTTTCACTTGCCCTGAATGGTTCTATGGATTCGGATCAGGCGTATTCGGTGGCGCGCCTTGTGGCAACCGCCCTTGGAAATGATTCGACAGACAAGATTACCATTCTGGATCAGAAGACATCCAAAATCTTGTTTTCGGGAGCAGACCAGGATGATGATGCCACGGTTGTTTCCGACAGTCTGGACATCAAAGACCGCATTAAGAATTCCGTGGTCAATGGTATCAAGGATGTAATGGTCAAGTCCGGTATGTATTCGGACGTGCAGGTTGCGCCGAACCTTGATGTTGATATGTCCAAGGTGGAAAAGGCGGTTCACAATTATTCACACAATGATGGACAGGATCAGGGAGAACTGACAGAAAGCTCTGAGTATAATTCAGAGGCAAAAGGTGGACAGGCTGCAACTCCGGGAACGGATTCCAATGATGATACGCCAACCTATGTGACACCGGATGGCGAGATTACAGAATCTTCCGTGTCGGATGTGGATAAAAAATATTCGCCGAATGAGGAAATTATAAAAACTATTTCAAACGGTGGAGCGATCAACTATGATAACAGTTCCATTGCCGTGACTGCCACACGCTGGGTTGTTTATGATGAGGACGAATTGAAAGATTCCGGGCAGCTGAAAGGGACAACGTTTGAAAAGTTTAAGAGCGCACACAGTGATCCGGTACAGGTGGATGCAACGCAGGATGAAATTGACCTTATCGCAAAAGCTACCGGAATTCAGTCTAGTGCAATTAAATTGGTCTGTTATGAAAGACCGCAGTTTGTGGAATCCCAGAAGAAGGGATTCGGACTCACCGACATTTTACAGATTCTGCTTGCGGTGCTGATTTTTGCGTTGCTGGGGTATGTTGTATTCCGCAGTACCAGAAAACAGAAAGTGGAAGAGCCGGAGCCGGAACTGTCTGTCGATGCCCTGCTGGCGGCTACTTCAGATAACGACGATGAAAATCTGGAAGATATCGGGTATTCGGAAAAATCAGAAACCCGGAAACTTATTGAAAAATTTGTGGATGAAAATCCGGATGCGGCAGCACTTCTGCTTCGCAACTGGTTAAATGATGATTGGGAGTAATTTATGAACAACGACTCATATACTGGAGTACAGAAAGCAGCGATTCTTTTGATTACGCTGGGACCGGAAAAGGCGGCAACCATTTTCAAACATTTAAAGGAAGATGAGATTGAAGAATTAACGCTGGAAATAGCGAATACAAGAAGCGTATCGCCACAGACCAAGGAGGAAGTGCTGGAAGAGTTTTATCAGGTATGCCTCGCACAGCAGTATATTGCGGAAGGCGGTATCGGATAAGCAA
>ERZ779892.2923-NODE-2923-length-12693-cov-3.079839_pt1 | contig 12693 bp, 10 predicted proteins | sample MGYA00511552_ERZ779892 | MGnify/ENA primary metagenome ERZ779892 (study PRJEB29588, sample SAMEA2154561) | human gut metagenome | biome: human gut; feature: human-associated habitat; material: faeces | place: Denmark | collected 2008/2010 ... | reverse complement strand
GCCTTCTTACCGGTGCCGCCGCCATGTTCGCAGCCTGGCCGATCGCTTACGCGACCGCGTTCTCAGGCTTCTACTGGGCGCTGCTCATCGTGCTGTTCATGCTGATCTTCCGCCCGGTGGCCTTCGACTACCGCAGCAAGGTTGACAGCACCAAGTGGCGCACCCTCTGGGATACGCTCCTCTTCCTCGGCTCTGCCGTCCCGCCGATCATCTGCGGCGTCGCTTTCGGCAACCTGCTGCAGGGCGTGCCCTTCCGGATCGACACCACGATGCGTGTCTACTATGAAGGCTCGTTCTTCGCGCTGCTCAACCCGTTCGCTCTGCTCTGCGGCGTTGTCAGCATCGCGATGGTGATCATGCACGGCGCCAACTACCTCGCCCTGAAGACTGAAGGTGACCTGCAGGCGCGTTCCGCCCGCGTGTCCACCCTGAGCTCGGCCGCGACTTTTGTCCTCTTCGCTCTCGCCGGCATCTGGCTTGCGATGGCGATTCCGGGCTATACGGCCACGGGCCTGGATCCGGCTGGCTTCCCGAACCCGCTCGCGAAGTCTGTGGCGATCGGCGGCAGCTGGTTCGACAACCTCTCCGCTCACCCCTACTTCTATCTGCTTCCTGCCCTTGGCCTGCTCGGCTCCCTCCTGAGCGTCGTCTTCGGCAAGGCCGGCAAGTGGGGTTCCGCGATCGTTGCCTCTTCGGTGGCGCTCCTCGGTATCGTGCTGACGCCGTTTGTCACCATGTTCCCGTTCGTGATGCCGTCCTCGCTCGACCCGGTCTCCAGCCTTACGCTCTGGGACTGCACGAGCTCCCAGCTCACGCTTGAAATCATGTTCTTCGTCACGCTGATCTTCCTCCCGCTCGTTGTGATCTACACGAGCTGGGCCTATCACGTGATGAGAGGCAAGGTGACCCACGAGTACATCTCGGAAAACTCTCACAGCCTCTACTGATGAATCCGGGAGGCGCTGAAAATCCTCAGCCGCCTCCCCACTGAAAAGGACATAACATGAGCTACTTTTACTGGATGGCTATTCTGGGGCTGGCAATCTGCCTCTCCATCGTCGTTTCCGTAGCGAAGGACTTCATTAAGAAAGACTGAGGTCTCAGCTGATCGATAAATAAGAAAGGCACCCGTCAAGGGTGCCTTTCTTTTTGCCGGAATCCGGAGCGGGGACGCGCTTACTCTGTCGCTTCCTTCATCACAGCCGGATGAATCTCAATATTGCTACCCTGGGCGTCCGCTACCCAGACCACGCGGTCCTGGACCGTGACCGCGATACGCATATGGCGCCGGGCCAGAGCGGCGAGTGCTTCAAATTCCGCGTCTGTCACACTGTAAATAGAAAGCTTCCCGATCTTCTCCAGGTCTCCGCGGCAGGATTCCCACCAGGCTTTGATACGGTCTTCGCCGTAAGTCATGACAGCCACATGGGAGCTTCGGCTCGCGGCCTTCCGCAGCTGCTTCACAGTGGGCACCCCGAGTTCAACCCAGAGGCTGATCCAGCCCGTGTCATCCGTATCCGCGAGCGCCGGCTCCCCTTCCTTGGAGAGGCCGTCAGCGAAACGGATCGTATCGCTGTCCCAGAGGCAGTAGCAGAGCAGCCGAAGCATCATCCGTCCCTCGGTTTCCGAGGGATGGCGGGCCACCGTCAGAATACGGTTCGCGTAGTAATTGCGGTCCAGATTTGAGATATCCAGTTCCGCTTTATAAATAGAAGCACCCAGAGCCATAAAAATTCATCCAGAATAAGCGGGGGAGAGCTTACCACGTTGATTCCCGTGTATTTGCTTCCGTATCCTGTTTTTTTGTGATCCGTCCATGCCTTCTTTCGATCTGATGACCTATCCGGATTTTCCGGTGCTTGTCGCCCGCTGGGGAATCTGGTTTCTCGCCGCGCTGACGCTTCTCGGAAGCGAAACCGTCGTGGCGCTTGCCGGATTTCTCTGCTGGATCGGCATCCTTCAGGCGCCGCAGTCTTTCACCGCGGCGTTTCTCGCGGCTTTTGCCGCGGACGTGATCTTCTACTTCGCGTTCCGGAACCGTGCGGACTCTCCTGTAGCCCGTTTTTTCGTATCACAGACACTGCTTGAGAGGCGGCTCCCGCTTTATCGGGAAACGCTTCCCGCGGTGCTCTTCTACCGTTTCCTTCCGCAGAAGAAAGCCCGGTTCCCGCTTCTCGCGGCCCAGTCCCCGACACTCACCTCGGTCCGGTTCCTGATTTTCGCCGCCATTGGGTCTCTGCTCTGGGCCTCCGCCATTCTCGCGATCGGCGGCATTATGGGGGCTGCGACAGAAGCCGTCGCCGGAAGCCGTTCCGCCATCTGGAACCGCCTCCCCGGCTTTCTCCTTCTGATGATTATGATTTTTCCTCTTATTCGTTTTATCCTGTTATACGAAATGGATAAGATCACCGCGCTGAGGCAGAGTAAAAGAAAATGAGAATCCTCCTTGTTGAAGATGACCCGATGATCGGCGAAAGCGTCTCCGAGTGGCTTCAGGGAGACGGATACGCCGTCGACTGGCTGCAGGATGGCGACTCCGCGCTGCTCGCACTGCATACAACGCCCTTTGCTCTCGTCATTCTGGATCTCGGTCTTCCGGGCCGCGATGGACTCGAGGTGCTGAAGGAAATCCGCTCCAAGGAAAGCCATATTCCGGTTCTGATCACGACCGCGCGTGACACCGTGGATGACCGTATCGCCGGGCTCGATTCAGGCGCGGATGACTATCTGATCAAACCCTTTGACCTTGAGGAGCTCTCTGCCCGCATCCGCGCGCTGCTCAGGCGCTCTGCCGGCCGGGCGGATCCCCTGATCACACGGGGCCGCCTCACGATCAATCCTTCCACCCGGGAGGTGACCTTCGACGGGAAGCCAGTCATTCTCTCCGCGAAGGAGTACGCCCTTCTGGAAGCGCTCGCTGAACGGAAGGGGCTTGTGCTGTCACGCGTCCAGCTGGAAAGCAAGCTCTACAACTGGGACTCCACCGTAGGCTCAAACGCGATTGAGGTGCATATCCATCACCTCCGCAAGAAGCTTTCTGAGGACGCCATCAAGACGGTGCGCGGCATGGGCTACATTCTGGAGACCTGAAGAGCATGGGGTCTATCCGCCGAAAGCTGCTCTTCACCCTGATCTTTACGGAGCTTCTGGCCGGTATCGTCGCCGCCTGGGCGTCGTTCTACACTGCGCAGTCGCAGTTCGATCAGTTCCTTGACTCGGAGCTGAAACAGATGGCGACCGCGCTGGCTAAGCGCGGCAACATTCCGCCTTCGAGCCTCACCCTCGTCGGAAGCAACCCGGAGCACCGGATTCTCGTCCAGGTCTATGAGTCAGGCAGCAACTCTCTTTTTCTCTCCGCGAAGACTTCCCCTTTCCCGATTCTCGAGCGTGAGGGGTTCTCGGACATTCAGTATGAGGGAGCCGCCTGGCGCGTCTTCACGACGACCGCCGGTTCCGAAATCATTGAAGTCGGACAGCCTGAGTCTGTCCGCGTGAGCCTTGCCGCGTCCGCGTCGCTTGAAATTCTGCAGCCGCTTCTCATTCTTCTGCCGCTCACCGCGATCATTGTGTGGCTGATCGTAGGGCAGGGTCTCGCGCCGCTCGACCGCACAGCGCGAAGCGTCGCGAGCCGTTCTCCCGAGTCCCTGAAACCGATCAGCACCGAAGGGCTCCCCGCTGAGCTCCGGGGGCTCGTGAACGCCATCAACAGCCTCATGGAGCGCCTTTCCGCGAGCCTCGAGTCGCAGCGCCGTTTCGCCTCAGACGCGGCGCATGAGCTCCGTACGCCGCTCACCGCGATCAAGCTCCAGGCGCAGCTCGCGAAGCGCGCGAAAACCCCTGAGGCGCTCGCGAAGAACCTCTCGCGGCTTGATGAAGGCATTTCCCGCGCCACGCACCTGATTGAGCAGCTCCTCACGATCGCGAGGCTCGACCCGGATTCCGCGAGGCGGCCTTTCGAGCGGGTCTCCATCGGGGAGCTTCTCTCCACCGTGCAGCATGATCTTGAGCCGATCGCGGGCGAAAAATCGATCACGATCACCGCGGCCCCTTCTGACCTCACGATCCGCGGCATGAAGGACGCGCTTCTCATGATGGTGACAAACCTCACCGATAACGCGATCAAGTACACGCAGGAAGGCGGCCGGATCGAGCTCACCGCGCTTCAGGACGGCTCCCGGATCCTCGTCCGGGTGTCCGATAACGGCCCGGGAATCCCGGAAAAAGACCGTGCCCGCGTGTTTGAGCGCTTCTACCGGGCGCTTGGCACACATGTATCCGGAAACGGTCTCGGGCTTGCCATCGTGCAGCGAATTGCGGAAATACATCATGGACATATCGATGTAAAGGACGGCCTTGACGGGCGGGGGACAACCATGGAAATCAGTTTCCCCTCAGACAGTTAAAACCGATTGGCTTTGTTACAAATTCAGGAATCGGTTCACAACCTGAAAAGCGCAGTTCCCTTTTTTTCCACTATCTTTCTTCTATCCATTCAGAAGCGGTTCGAAGCGGTCTGTTCGAGTCGCCCAGGCAACCAATTAGGAGATTTTCAGGTGATTTCTTCCAAATTTATCAAGCCGGCCCTGGTGGCGGCGGCAATTGCAACAGCGCTTGCCGGCGGTGTCTACACGGCTTATGCCAAGAGCACTCCGGTTCAGGACGCTCCGGCCGCTCCGATTGTCAATCAGTCGAAGCTGCCTGACTTCACCGTTCTCGTGGATCACTACGGCAAAGCGGTCGTCAACATCTCGATGGTGAAGAAGGCCCATAAGGAAAAGGTGGACAGCCCGTTCGGCAATCTGCCTCCGGACCAGGCTGAAATTCTGAAGCGTTTCGGTTTCCCGATCTTCGGTGGCAATGGGGGTGAACGCACGGTCCCTGAGGAGCGCGGCACGGGTTCCGGCTTCATCATCAGCTCCGACGGTCTCATTCTGACGAACGCCCACGTTGTGAACGGCGCTGACGAAATCACGGTGCGCCTCACCGATGACCGTGAGTTCCGCGGCAAGGTTCTCGGCCTCGACACGCAGACCGATATCGCGGTGGTGAAGATCAACGCGAAGGATCTGCCCTATGTCCGCCTCGGCAACAGCGATAACGTGAAGGTCGGTGAGTGGGTGGCCGCTATCGGCAGCCCGTTCGGTCTCACGAACTCGGTGACCGCCGGCATTGTGTCCGCCAAGTCCCGCAATCTGCCGGACGAAAACCTCGTTCCGTTCATTCAGACTGACGTGGCCATCAACCCCGGCAACTCCGGCGGCCCGCTCTTCAACATGAACGGCGAAGTGATCGGCATCAACTCTCAGATCTTCTCGACCTCCGGCGGCTCGATGGGCCTCTCCTTCGCGATCCCGATCAATATCGCGACCCAGGTGAAGGACCAGATCCTGAAGAACGGCAAGGTGACCCGCGGCCGCATCGGTGTCATGATCCAGTCGCTCACGCCTGAACTCGCAAGGGGCTTCGGACTGCCTGAAGACACGAAGGGCGCTCTCGTCTCGAGAACCGATAAGGACAGCCCGGCCGCGAAGGCCGGCCTCCAGTCGGGCGACATCATTGTGGGTGTCGATGGCACGCACGTGAAGAACTACAGCGATATTCCGCGCCAGATTTCGTTCGCGAAGCCGGGTTCCACGGTGAAGCTCACCGTGATCCGCAATAAGAAGGAAATCACGGTTCCGGTGACCGTGGGTGTGGCTGACGGCAAGACGAATACGCTGAAGGCCGGCGAAGAATCCGATACGCCGAAGGCTGAAGCGAAGGCCGGTAAGCTCGGCGTTTCTGTCCGCCCGCTGACCGCTAAGGAAGCGAAGAAGGCCGGCACTTCGGGCCTCCTCGTCGGGAATGCCACGGGTGCCGCGGCGTCCGCCGGCATCGCGAGCGGTGACGTGATCGTCGCCGTGAACGGGCAGCCTGTGAAGACCGTCTCCGATCTCTCGAAGGCGATCGAAGGCAAGAAGCAGATCGCGGTTCCAGATGAGAAGCGCCGCGGTCAGGACGGCGGAGATGCCAAGCTGCAGGGAGAAGCAGCCGCCGAGCATCTTTTCGGCCGTCTGCAGATCGCCCTTACCCATGCTGATGGACGCGCGCGGTGCGCCGCCTGAGGCGATGAGCGCAGCGAAGGCCGACACGATCAGGATGATCGGCGTGCAGACGCCAAGACCGGTCAGGGCCAGACTGCCGACCTGCGGCATGTGGCCGATGTAGATGCGGTCTACAATATTATAGAGCATATTGACGAGCTGCGCGATCACCGTCGGGATCGCCAGCCGGAACAGGAGTCTGCCGATCGGCTCCGTGCCGAGAAACGCGTTTTTCTGATCCATCCGGACGCCTTCTTTCTGTGAAATGCCAGAAGATATTATAGTGCGCGGAGGACGGGCCTGTCAACGGAAAACAAGATGTTGCGGAAGGCGGGAGGTTTTTGCCCATATATGGTGATGTTGGCAGAAAAAAGTTTAATATTTGCTTAAAACCGGAGAAAAACGTTGAAAATACAGCGCAAATATGGTACTCTTTTGGTAAACATAATACTCCAACCACAGGAGGAGAAGGACATGAAGAAACAAAGATGGCTCAGCCTGGTGCTGATCCTGGCGCTCGTCGTGGGGCTGTGCAGCGTCTGCAGCGAGATTAGCCCATGCCGGGTCTACGGCCAGTTCCTTGTATTCACCGCCGCGGTCTACGGCAGCATAGTTCTTGTTCACCACATCTTCACCCTTCTTGCCGTAGGACTTCACGATGAACTTCTTCATCTGTTCTACCGCCAGGTCTACCGGGATGACACCGGTGATACGGAAGAATGCAGACTGGAGGATGGTATTGGTACGGTTGCCCAATCCGATTTCCTGTGCAATCTTGGTGGCGTTGATGTAATATACCTTAATATTGTTCTTGGCAAAGTAAGCTTTCACCTTGTTCGGCAGGTTCTTGGCCAGTTCTTCGCCTTCCCAGATGGTGTTGAGCAAGAACGTGCCGTTCTTCTTCAATCCGCGGGTCACATCGTACATGTGGAGGTAAGCCTGAACGTGGCAAGCCACGAAGTTAGGCGTGTTCACCAAGTAAGTGGAGCGGATGGGAGCGTCTCCGAAACGCAAGTGAGAGCACGTGAAACCGCCGGACTTCTTGGAGTCGTAAGAGAAGTAAGCCTGACAGTGCTTGTTGGTGTTGTCGCCGATAATCTTCACGGAGTTCTTGTTGGCACCCACCGTACCGTCGGCACCCAAGCCGTAGAACTTGGCTTCGAACATGCCTTCGCCACCCATGGCCACCTCTTCTTTCTGAGGAAGCGAAGTGAACGTCACGTCGTCCACGATGCCGAGGGTGAACTGGTTTTTCGGTTCCGGAAGAGCCAGATTCTCGTACACGGCCAAGATTTGTGCCGGAGTTGTGTCGTTAGACCCGAGGCCGTAACGTCCGCCTACGATAACCGGGGCGTTTTCCTTGCCGTAGAAGCATTCCTTTACATCCAGATACAGCGGTTCGCCGTTGGCGCCCGGTTCTTTTGTGCGGTCCAGTACGGCAATCGTCTTGGCTGTGGCCGGAACGGCTGCCAGGAAATGCTTGGCCGAGAACGGACGATACAGGTGAACGGCTACCAAGCCCACCTTTTCGCCTTGTGCGGTCAAGTGGTCGATGGTTTCGCGGATGGCTTCGGTTACGGAACCCATGGCGATGATGACGCGTTCTGCGTCTGCGGCACCGTAGTAAGAGAACAGGCCGTATTTGCGGCCGGTGATTTCAGACACCTTGTTCATGTAGTCCTCTACGATGGCAGGAACTGCGTCGTAGTAATTATTGCAAGATTCACGGTGAGTGAAGAACGTGTCGGGATTTTCGGCCATACCGCGTGCCACCGGATGTTCGGGCGACAGAGCACGGCTGCGGAACTCCTTCAAGGCCTCCTGGTCTACCAAAGGAGCGAGGTCGTCGTTCTCCAGCATTTCAATCTTCTGGATTTCGTGAGACGTGCGGAAACCGTCGAAGAAGTTCAGGAACGGCACGCGGCTCTTGATGGTAGACAAGTGTGCCACGCCGGCCAAATCCATCACTTCCTGTACGGAACCTTCGCACAACATGGCGAAACCGGTCTGGCGGCAAGACATGACATCCTGATGGTCACCGAAGATACACAGTGAATGAGAAGCCAAGGTACGGGCCGACACGTGGAACACGCAAGGCAGCAGTTCGCCTGCAATCTTGTACATGTTCGGAATCATCAGCAACAAACCCTGGGATGCCGTATAAGTCGTGGTCAGCGCACCGGCCTGCAACGAACCGTGGACGGCTCCGGCGGCACCGCCTTCCGACTGCATTTCCTGTACCAATACTGTTTCGCCGAAGATGTTCTTACGGCCCTGTGCTGCCCATTCGTCCACGTATTCTGCCATGGTCGACGACGGGGTGATGGGATAGATGGCTGCAACTTCTGAGAACATATACGAGATATGCGCTGCGGCCTGGTTACCATCACAAGTGATAAACTTTTTTTCTTTTGCCATAATAATGATTAATATTACGAGATTAAACTACAATTTCTTTATTTTCTCTTTAGTATAGGAATCCGAACAACCATATCGGTATTTCGTTTCCGTGCCCTATTTCTATCTTATGCCGGGCATATATCGTTTCGGCGTTTCGCCGTCGTTCTTCGTTGGGGCAGATTTTGAATCTCAGATTTTCGTCCACCAAAAACGAGGTGCCCTTTTCTCCCTTGTTCAGTTTATGGTCTTTCCACATCGTGTTTTGGAAGAAAGTCTCCAGGATGTCCTGTTCTTCCAGGCGGCACGGGTAGATGACGTACATCAGATTGCTGTTGTGCATCATGATTCGGGCCGGTTTTTTGGGAAAGGTTTCCCCCTTCGGGTAAATCATGTTGATGAGCCGTGCGTCGGCCAGATACTTGATGTAGTTCATAACCGTGGCCCGCGACGTGTGGATGTCTTCCGCCAATTGGCTGACGTTGGGAGCCACCGGACTGTCTATCGCGAGCAAATATAGCAATTTTTTGATTTTTGCCAAATATTTCAGCTCGATTTGTTTGATGAGCAAGATGTCCACTTCGAGCATCATGTTCATGGTCTTGAGCAGATTTTCAGAGAAATTCCGCTTTTCCAGAAAGAACGGGTAGAAACCGTGGTGCAGATAGTCTTGGAAGAACTTCAGCGGACTGGCTTTAGGCAGGATGCTGCGCACGATTTGTTCATGACGGTTCAGGATTTCGTCGAGCGTATAAGACGGGAAGTCATTGCCCGTCTGCAAGTTGAGAAACTCGCGGAAAGAAAATCCTCTCAGGTTGTATGATTTCACCAGTCCGTTCAGTTCCGGGTTCTCCGTCTTCAGCCGCATGACGGAAGAGCCGGTGAATACGATTTTCAGTCCCGGCAGCGTGTCGTAGCATTTGCGCAGGTCTGTGCTCCAGTCCGGTTGTTTGAACACTTGGTCGATCAGCAATACTTTTCCTCCGCCTTCGTAGAACTCCGTGGCGAATTCGGCAATCCCCTTGCCCTGAAAATAGAAATTGTTCAGATTGATGTAGAGGCATTTCCGGTCTTCCACGTGGAAATGTTCTTTGGCGTATTGCAGAAGGAAAGTGGTCTTTCCTACTCCGCGTGTACCTTTAATACCAATCAGACGGTCGTTCCAGTCTATCTCGTCCATGAGGGCGCGACGGACAGGAGCGTGGGTATGCTCCACAAGGTACGCATGTGTTCTGAAAAAAGACTCCATTCTTTGGTACTTGATACAATTTGCAAAGATAGTGTAAAACCGCAAAAGTGCAAAGTCGGGTTGGCAAAATCTTTGTTTTTTCTTCATTTTGCATCTCGAAATGCGAGGGTTGTCAATTTGTCAATCCCGGCCTTGCAGGATTGAACCATTTGAACCGGAAGACGGAGGCGTGCGGAAATACGCGATTCTCGCACGTCGGGGGAATGACATTCTGAAGCTCCTTCGGCCTGTCGGGCTTTCAAAATGTACGGCATTCGGGCACGGCGTGCGTACGGGGTCGGGATTCGTGGAAGCGTGAAACGGCATCCGTAGGGCATCCTGTCATTCGTTTTTTGTAGTCCGATGCGCTCCGTTTAGGAGAAAAACGAGCCTAAGAGGCATATCTTTTTTCTGTTTTCAGGGCTTTTCTCCACCTGCATGCAGAGAAAGATGCCCCACCATGAGGACAAAAAAAATGTTTTCTCAGCCGAGCGAAAAATTTTTCGGCTGCGATTGAAATGCGTTTAGGCTGAAAAAAAGCTAAAAACAAGGCTGAAACGTGAATTTATGTATCCGGAAAGGGGTGAAAACAACATGGAACGTAGCCGGAACGTGGAGCTTCTCATTCAGAGAAAGTCCGTAGGGCTTACGTTTTGTCGGTAAAAAGGGCGTATGTCCTTTCATTTGTTTAGTAGGGACGTTTCCTGTGCTTCTTATTCCGCTTGTCGGAAGGACTTTTTAAGCGGCAAACGGGTGCGTCCTAAAGAAATAGGATTTTGCCGTTTGCCGCATCTGAAATGGAAATTAGGTTATGAAATTGGTTTTTTACTGTTTGGCTTCTTCGGGAACTCCTCCCCATCTTTGGTCCAGACGGATGGCCTCTTCGCGGGTGATGCCGATGACGGAACCATGGCGCGGATGGAAGTTTTTGACGAAGGTTTCGGGCTTGGAACTGAAATGCATAAGGTCTTTGCTGCGTTGGAATTCATAGCGTCCGCTGCTGTAAAGGTCGTACATCAGGATGTATTCGTCCGAATCGTTCAGTTTGAATATGCTGGAGCCTTCCACGTGCGTACGGGTTCCGGCATACGCGTCGAGATATGCGAAATGTTCTTTCCACGGGCCGCGCAACGACGGGGCCGTGGCTTGCTGTATGCCGCTTTTCAGCTCTTTGCCGTTCCGGTCTTTGGTATTTCCTTTATAGAAGAAATGATAGGTGCCGTCTTTATGGATGATGTCGCCGTCTATGGCACCGTATTTGGGAGCGAACATCAGTTGAGGCTCGTTCTCGAAGGCCGTGAAATCTTCGTTGGCGTATGCGCAATAGAAATTGAGGGCGGTGTCGTATTCGAAGCGTACGGTGAAGTAGACCAAGTATTTCCGTGCTTCGGGGTCGTAAATGGTTTGGGGGGCCCACACCCATTTGATGTGGGCGAACTTCTCGGGATAGGATTTTTCCAGGTCGATGATGCCGTGCGTCCAATCGGTCAGGTTGCCGGATTTGAGCAAGACGATGCCGGGATTGTATTCCCAACCGTTCTTTCGGGTGAACATGTCTGTGGCCGTGATATAAAAGGTGTGCCCGTCTTCTCCGCGCAGGATGTGCGGGTCGCGTATGCCTCCGGTTTGGGATATTTCGTCCGATGGGATGACGGGGCGGTTCCCGTTCAGGGCTTTCCAGTGTACGGCATCCGCACTCACGGCAAATCTCAGTTGTTCTTGTGTCGCCAGTTCGCCCGAACCTTCAAAGTAAGCAAACAGATAGGCGGTGTAGTCCGGTGTTTTTTGTGAGATACAACTTGTGAGGAACAAGATCGAGGTGCAAGCTAAAATAAAAATGTTTCTTCTCATGTTTTTTGGGTTGATGTTTGATATTTGACAGGGCAAAAGTAGGCTCTTTTTCCCGGAAGGACTGTTTCTCTTGTTGCATATAATGGAAAATTGGTTTCAAAAAAGCGCATTTTGCAATAATGGAGGTGGGGAAATGTTTGTGGTATGAAATGTAAGGAAGATTATAGGTGGAGTGGAAGTAAAGTGTTATATTTGTCGGACGGATTGAGATGTGGAATTAAAAAAACAGTTCGAAGGATGAGATTTATATCTATTTTTTTAGCATCTTTTTGGGTGCTTTCTGCCGCATGGGCACAAGTGTATGAATGGAAAGCGGAGGGAAATCCCGTAGTACGGCACAAATATACAGCAGATCCGGCTACTTTGGTTTATAAGGACACGCTTTGGATTTTTGCTGGCGAAGATTTTGAGGGTAATCAACAACGTACGCACATGGAAAACTGGTGTGTGTTCGCTACGACGGATTTAGTGCACTATCGGGAATATCCCGTACCGTTGCGCGCAGATGAATTCAAATGGTCTTCGGGCATTGCATACGCTTCGCAGGTGGTGGAAAGGAACGGGACGTTTTATTGGTATGTCAGTACCGACCATACGGGTATCGGGGTGGCTGTGTCCGACCGTCCGGAAGGGCCGTATAAAGATGCGTTGGGCAAACCTCTGTTGACCGTGTCCGATTGTTTCGCATCCCAAAAACAGTGGGCTTGCATCGACCCTACGGTTTTGATTGACGACGACGGGCAGGCTTGGATTTTCTGGGGTAACGGGGAATGCTATTATGCACGGTTGAAAGAGAACATGATTGAAATCGAGGGGGAAATCTGCCAAGTGGACTTCGAGGGGTTTGTGTTTGAAGAAGCTCCTTGGGTGCATAAACGCGGCGATAAATATTATCTTTCTTATGCCAGCGGTTTCCCCGAGCGTATTGCTTATGCTATGGCCGACAGTATAGAGGGGCCTTGGGTTTATCAGGGCATTCTGAACGAATGGGCCGGGAATAGTAGCTCGAATCATCAGGCTATTCAGGAATATAAGGGCCGGTGGTACTTTTTTTATCACAATGGTGTCCTAAAAGGAGGAACATCGTGCAGCCGAAGTGTCTGTGCAGACTACTTATATTATAATGCTGATGGT
>ERZ779892.2916-NODE-2916-length-12705-cov-11.685850_pt1 | contig 12705 bp, 6 predicted proteins | sample MGYA00511552_ERZ779892 | MGnify/ENA primary metagenome ERZ779892 (study PRJEB29588, sample SAMEA2154561) | human gut metagenome | biome: human gut; feature: human-associated habitat; material: faeces | place: Denmark | collected 2008/2010 ... | reverse complement strand
GTTTAAGGGAACGGCAAAGAACCTTGTTATCAATGTGCCAAAGAAACAATATAAGGCATACAAAAAGTTCCTGAAGAAGAAGGGCAACAAGACAGTAAAGGTTAAGAAATACTAAAGTTTGGTTATTCAGTCCAGTTCATTAAGCTTAAAATTTAGAGCCATGACAATCACAACCACCGGCTAAGCCGGTGGTTTGCTTTGCGGACTATAAGGCCTCTTTGCCGGCGTCTGAGTTTAAAGACTCGCCGAAAGGTCTGCCCACCGCATCAGTCACTTACTTAAGCCCCCTGGGCTTATTATTAATTGTTTTTCTTTACTGGCTCACCCTTGAACGGGTCAACATACGCTTTGATTGTCATCTGGTCATATTCCAAATCTTCTTGTAATTGATTTCGAATATATTCTTCTATTTTCTTTGCATTTTTTCCTGCTGTATCAACATAATATCCTCTACACCAGAAATGTCTATTCCCATATTTATATTTTAAATTTTGCATGTCTCTCAAATATCATCAATGTACTTTTTCCCTTTAGATATCCTATAAAATATGAAACACTCATTTTGGGTGGAATTTCAACAAGCAAATGAATATGATCTGGACATACTTCTCCTTCTATAATATTTACACCTTTTCTTTTACAAAGCATGGTAATTATATTGCGAATATCTTCTCTTAACTTTCCATACGCTACCTCTCTTCTATACTTTGGTGCAAAAACTATATGATACTTACAATCCCATGTAGTATGTGATAAACTGTTATTGTTGTTCATACAGACAACCTCCTTTGTTTTTTAATGTGGTTGGCAGACCATCATTATTATGACAAAGGAGCTTATCATTGCACATCGCTTAAGCTCTTTCCACCACCCGCATAGCAGGTGGTTTATTTATTTGCTGCATTCCATTTCTCCTCCAAGAAAAACTACATTTCGCAAATGAAGCCTCTAGGCCTATATAAAAAAAGAGGATCGCTAAAAATAACGATCCTCTCTTTCTACTTCTTGCCAAATGCTATCATAACTTATGTACAGTTAGGCATTTCAGCATATTATTTTGCTACTACATACTGAACCCATCTCTTAACATTACTAATACTGTCAGATGCTTCTACCTTTGTAGTAGACTCTTTGCTTTCGACCTTCTTCAGATAATATGTGTATACTTTAGAACGGTCTGCATAACGATACTGTGTTTTATAGGAGGATACCACTTGTCTTGTAGATTCTCCATACCAACATGGAGCACTTCCGTATAAATTGAAATAACCTCCAATTTGTTTTGAATACTGATTACCTACACAGGCAAGCTGAGCTCCCCAACCTCGTTCCTGATAATTGGTACAAGACTTTCCACCCCACACACCAGAACAAGGTCCGGATGTTCTTCCATCTGCAGATAAATATCTAATGTAATTATACTGCGTGGCATATCCATTAGGAACAGACTGCGTCTCAACCTTTCTGGAATCACTGCCACTAATATTACCATCTGACCAGCCGCTCCAGCCTCCATATGGTCCCCATACCCAAGAAGAATCATATAAGGTATAACCTGCTACTGAGCTATTGCTAGACGTAATTTTTGTTGTGTAATCATACGTCCACTTTTCGCCAACGATTGTAGCATTATCTGGAACTTCTGATTCCAATACCCAATCCATAGAACCATACTTTAACTTATTGTAACTGTCCTCATTAATTGTCACAAGTTTTCCACTGGTAAAGTTCAGTAAAGAATCGCCTTCCACTTTACCGTAGATCATATAGTCACCTGTCAATACTAATTTACCAACAATATTAGCATTCAATCTCGTCAAGGACACATCCTTGGACAATACAACGTTAGAACTTGTCGACTCCAACTTGATCGTACCATATAGCGAAATATCTGTCTTATCAGCAGACAATATCATGGCAAATCCATTTGTCTTAGCGGATATTCTTGCCAAATTCAGTTTTTCAGAAGAACATACAATCGGAGCTGATTTATTGTCTTCAAATACAAAACCGTTCAGTGTAGTTTCTTTAGCATCGGAAGAAATTTTAAGTCCTTTATATGCTTTATTACCACCATTTAATTCAAAATAATCTGTTGATTTGGTTATATCATATGTCTTATTTGCTAACGTATCTTCCATATCAGCCAGATTAACAATTAACTTGGTAGCTCCTGAGGTAATTGCCGCATTGGCAATATCACTATTCTTGGCATTTACTGTAACTTTTCCTGCTCCGGTAAATGCATTTTTGCCAAGCTTCTTAATGTTTGTAGTTACCGTAAAATCATCCAAACTGCTACATCCACTAAACGCTTTATCGCCAATAGTTTGTAGTCCCTCTGCCTTGACAGAAGTAAGTGATGAACATCCTTCGAAAGCTTGATCTGGTATTTCCGTAATATGCTTGCTAAGTTTGATCGACTTAAGCTTATCATTTCCGGCAAAAGCATCTTTTTCGATGCCAACAATCTTAACAACAGACGTTGTCCCGTCTCCGTTTTCAGTAGAGATATAATCAGGAATATACACATCGGTTCCTTCACCAGTATAGTCTACAACCGTGCCTGTTTCACTATCATAAACAAGTCCCTTGGATCTTAGCAAAGCATTATCAATATACTGGTTTACTTCAAACGGAACTTCAAATGGTAAAATTCCATTTTCATAATCATCAAAGCTATGTGTCTGTTTCGAATAGTCAATGAAATCATATGTGTCATCATCCTGTACACCATATGTATATACATAATAGGAACTAGACGCAATATCATATCCTACAACAGCAAAGACATGAATTGTTCCAGCACATACCATTCTGTAATATCCCTCTGGAGCCTCCGCATTCGAATACGTCTTGGAAGTAGTTTCCGTCTTTTGTGTCGAATATGTCAATGCGGTAGCATATTCCTGTGAGGATGAAGAGGTATTACTTGACGAAGATGCTGTTGTTTCCGATCCTCCCTCTGAATGGCTCTTGTTATATCCATATGTATCACTTACTTTACTACTTAAAGCTGTAGAGTTCGTACTACTCTCACTGGATGAGTTGCTTTTCTGTTTACTTGATGAATTATTCCATGTTTTACTCTTTGACTTTTCAGTAGTATTGTCTTGATTTGCAGTTAGGCTTGCATCAATTTTAGCCTCTGTTCCTAGAGCTTCAGTTCCTATACTTGTCCCTATTGATGCTGATATACCTGTTTTGTCAACAGTTGAATCATTCTTATTAGTAGTTTTTTCCTTTCCCTTAACAGTCACAACACTATTCTCGGAAACTTTACTACTAGAATCTTCTACTACCTTTCCACTTTCATCCGTATGAGTCTTAACAAGTGTCAAACTGTCATTCCAATCTTTTGATAGAGTCCAAGATGTTGTTTCAGTTGTTGAATGCGCCAGTGAATTAACAATAGAATTCGATGTACTTTCATTAATTGTTCCACTTGATGTTATAGTCTCTGAAATTGTTAAACCACTTGTATTTCCAAAATCCTTAATGGTATATAAAGGAACATTCTCCATCTGCCCAATTTCATATGCAAATAAATACTGTCCATCTTTATCATTTTCATAAATAATCGGCTCGCCTAACTGTTTTACCGGTCTTGTCTGATTTCTCTTACTGGTCCAGTTAGCATGCAAGGTAATGTTTCCGGTTTTACCCAATGGAATCTTATCAACAAGATTATCTTTCTCATCGGTCCATCCCATAAATGTATAGCCAAACCACTCAGGATTCGTCAATGTCGCACCTTCATTTACCTTGTATTTAATGCTATCCACTTTTGCCAATGGCGAATCAAAAGTAATCGTATACTCTCTTGCTGTCCAATGCGCATACAGATCGACATTACCCTTCTCGCCTGCAGCAATCTGTTTTACCTGCTTGGCATTAGAACCTTCTCCATCATACCAACCTTCAAAAATATAACCTTCACAACTAATATTCTTCAATGTTAAACCAGTTTCAGAGCTATATGTATTCGGGTTTGTATTTTCAATTTCCTGCTTCTGCAAATATGCATCATCCTCATACAGATGATAGGTAATAGAGTTCTCTGAATTCTCCAATTTTGGAACAACTTCCTGTTTTACTAACACTGCACCACACTCACCACAATGTGAGCCTTCGGTAAGTCCTGTATTTTCTGTAGTAGCAGCTACTGCAGCATCTACCACGGAAACATGTCCCTTAGCTGGAATTACAGTATCTTCCAATTTGATATTATTAAGACCTTTTTCGTCGCTATAATATTTACCACAAGATGTGCAGTGATAATAAGCCTGATTACCCTTTTCAGTACAAGTAGCTTCCTTTGCCTCAACCGCCTTCATGGTATGGGTGTGTTTCTCCGTTGTCGTACCAAGATTCACGCCATATCCACCTGCAATATATCGACGCACAAGAATAACATCTGCTGAGTTAATTCTTCCATCCTCATTGACATCACAAGCTTTCTCGTTAATAGTCTGCTCATATCCACCTGCTATCTGTCTTCTCATCATAATGACATCTGTAGAATTAATTTTGTTGTCCTCATTAAGGTCACCCGGTGTAAATGCAGAAATTCCAATTTCGCCGTCTTCTGTTTTTACATCTACAGCATTCAAATCTGCATCAACCATATCTCCAGCGTCACAAGATACACTAATCTTATAGCTTTCTCCTGATTTTGCAGTGTCGCTCACCTTAAAAGAAAGTTTTAAGATGGTGCCATCTTTGATGTCATCCGCTGTTATTTCCTGTCCATCCCATACGAATTTACATGGAGACTGTATTTTTCCCGGTTTTGTCAATACTAGAGAGGAGAACGCATCTCCTGCAGTTGCATCAGTAAGCGTCAGACCCTCATCATATTTCAAACTAACAGCTGCTCCTAATATTCCCGGATTATCTTTTACATCAACAGTAACATCTACTGTTGCACCAGGCTTCGCTGTCTGACTTTGCACAGAAAGTGTAACCTGTTTTTTAGCTGTGTCTGCCTTTACATAATGCGACGGACAACCGGTCACAATCATAGCAGCAGCAAGCACACTGACAATAATTTTTTTTGCTATTTTCATAAATGCTCCTTTCTCACATCTAATGTTAAGATGCGTCTTTTACTATAGTTATTGTTCCATTGCGCAATTCCAGATCAATTGGCATTAAATCGCCATCTACAATATCACCGGAATTATAATAAAATCCAATGTCATACTCTCCTTCTGCAGCTTCTTCCGAAACATCAAAGGTCAATAACAGCATTACACCGTCTTTTACATTATCTTTGGTGATTGATTCACCATCCCACGTAAATTTGCAATTATTTTTTAGGATATTTGCCTTTGTCATAACTAATGCATCTTTAAGTGCATCTCCATTGGAGGCATCTGTTAACGTCAGAATTTTGTCGTTATAATCTATCCCCAAAGTCATGCCCAAAATTCCAGGATTGCTATTAATATACACCGGTACTTGTACTGTTTTCGCTCCCGGAAACGTCTTTACGTCTCCGACAATAATTGCCGAAGTCATATCCTTCTCATACATTGCTGTGACAATCAAATCCTCTGTCACGTTATCATATGCCTTATCCCATGATTGGAAATTATAACCTATTCTCTTTGGAACATTTGGTGCAACTGCAGCTTTCCCAATCTCCACAGTTTCTTCTTTCAGTACTGTATTGTCATAATCCACAAACTTCACCTTGAACGGTCCTGTAGGACTTGCCGTAGGCTCACTACTTGGCTTAGCACTTGGTGCTACCGTAGGCTGCACTGTCGGTTTACTACTTGGTGGCACTGTTGGTATTGTTGTTGCCCCTGGGTTCTTTGTTGGTTCAGGTTGTCCAGAAGACGAAGGTAACTGTATGTATTTTAGTCCCTCAAAACAAAAGGAAACTGATATTACATCACCTTTGTTCACAGGTATTTTCTGCGTACCAAGTGTTTCAGATGCATCATCAACATAGTCATATGGATTTCTTAACTCAAAACGATAATACCCACTTTCATCACTATCAAACCACCCTTCACCCAATTCGAGAGAACGATCATTGATCTTAACTTCTGTAACGAAACCAAACATTTTATCTTTAACATCGTTATATTTCATGTTGGTATCAACCGTCAATACCGCAATATCTGTGTCTGCATTTTGTACAGTATATGTTGCAGTATATGTTCCATCCTCTGTAATATAAACTGCACCATCTTGATAACCAAATCTATAATCTTTCCAATTCTTTCCAGCATATCCTATTGCTGCCTTAACTGCCGGTCCGGTTGGCTCTGGAGACGGTGTTATTGTTGGCGCATTTGTCGGAACCGGTTGTGTAGAAGCTTTAGGAGCTTCTGTAACACTTGGTTGTTTTGTCACAATCGGCTTCTTCGTTGCTGTCGGTCGCTTCTTTATTGGCTGCACAACGATGCGGCAAGAAGCCTTTGCTTTTTTGTTTTTCTTGGAAATAGCAGTGATTTTTACTGTACCAGCTCTTTTTGCCTTAACAACACCTGAATTACTAACTGTCGCAATATGTTTATTGCTAGATTTCCATTTCACTTTTTTGGTTGCTTTATTAGGCTTTACTTTCTTTACTTTTAACTTATACTTTTGCCCAACAAGCATCTTTTTGGTTTTCACAGACAAATATATTTTTTTGGGTTTCTTTGTCTGTTTTGCATCTGCATTTGGTGCAATACTCAACACAGTCAAACACATGATCAGACCAATTGCCAGATGCTTTTTCATCTTTGAAACATAATCAAGTTTCATCACTATCCCTCCTTCTGTATTTTTTGACCATTAATGTGTAATTGTTATTTTTCCATTTGCGATTAATGGTGACACGGGCAATAAATTTTTATCTATCACATCTCCTTCCTCATATTTTATTTTTATTTGATACACTCCCGAAGTCGTTGACTTAGGAATGTCAAATAACAACTCTGCTATTTCTCCATCCTGAATTTGATAGTCCTCAATCTGCTGTCCATCCCACATACATTTACAGCCATTCTTTAATTTTCCTGCTTTCGTTAATGTCAAAATATCTTTGAAAGCCTTGCCATTTTTAATATCTTTCAATTGTAATTGGCTGTCATCATAATATACAGACCACGTCATTCCCAAAATTCCAGTGTTGTTTGCTATTTTTACTGGTACCTTCACATTAGTTTGTCCTGGCTGCACTTTGACATTTGCAACTGTTATCCTAGTTACCGTATTGTCTTCTTTATAAAGTGCTTTTATCTGTAAATCAGATTTTATATGTTCATAAGATTTATTCCATTTGTCAAAACGGTAGTTCTTTCTTTCCTTTACTATTGGGGGTGTTGCATTTTTATTTTGTAATACAATTTCTGTTTTTAACACATTATTGTCGTAATCCATAAACGTAACCTTATGTGTACGTTGACTACTCTTCTGCTTTTTATCAGATTTTCCAACCACAATGCGATTTCCATCCGAAAGATGAAGCATCAGCTCACGATTGTCATCCGTGGCGTAACCAACCACTCTAACGCAATCTTTTTCTGCATAATGTTTTTTCTTTGTCAGGGAATACTGTGATATTTTTTGTTTACCAATCTGACAATTCTTCTTATCAATAACCACCAACTTATCCAATAGCGAATCGCACCATTCTTTCTCTGACCCCTCAAAATTATTATCTCCAATTACATGCGTAATAGCATTTTGTCGGCTCGCTATATAGATGCCTCCTAATGCCAATGCCACAGCTATAACACTTGTCCATACAATTTTTTTATTAAATTTCATCTGTAATAATCACTCCCAGCTTAAATTTTATATTTTTAACGTTCCTATCATACCCTATCGTTTACCATTGAAATTTCCAATTTTTTCAATATCTTTCATAGACCTCAATTTGATTAAATCCGCTCTATTTCTGCATCTTATTTTTATGCTGATCATGTTCATTCTACATTACACCGGGTGAATTGTATAATTTGCACAATTTTCACATGTGAACTTTGTGAAACTTTTTCGCAAAAAAAATATATTTTTGCCCCGCCGTCTTAACCTTACAATTCTTCAGCTCGCTTTCTATAAACATCCGTACTATAAAAGAGACCGCCAATCGGCGGTCTCCTCTATATCCCACAACACTTATCTTTCTTTAATTCCTCGATATCCCTATTTTACCTTGATCTTGACGCTCTTCTTTTTGCCACTGCCATCGGTTGCATAAACTGTAATCTTCACAGTACCTTTTTTCTTGGCCTTAACTACACCCTTTGCAGATACTGCAGCTATTTTCTTATTGGAAGATTTCCAGCAATACTGCGTGGATGCCAGCTTTTTGCCCGGTTTTGCTTTTACCTTTAATTTCAGCTTTTTGCCTTTCTTAAGGTTACGCTTTCCTGCCTTAACGGTAAGTTTCTTGACCGGCTTTTTCATGACTTGGATACGAACTTTTTTGCTTAATCCATTGGCTGTCGTAATCGTAATGACTGCCTTGCCTGCTTTTTTGCCTGCTTTTACAGTACCATTTGCCGTTACTTTCACGATGGATGGTCGGCTACTCTTAAATGTTAGTTTTTGACTTGCAGCATTTCTCGGAACCCACTGAACAGTAAGTTTCATTTTTTTCTTAGCAGCAAGTTTATAGCGAGAACCTACTGCAATTTTACCTGCTCCCTTAACTTTAGCATACACAACAAATCCTTTCGCCGTTACACTTGGTTTTCCCAGCTGATGCGATGGTGTCGCACTCGGACCTGCACTTGGATTCACACTTGGTTTTGCACTTGGCTCTGTGCTTGGGCTCACGCTTGGTGTCGCACTTGGTTTTACACTTGGCTCTGTGCTTGGTCTCACGCTTGGCGTTGCACTCGGTTTTGCACTTGGTGCTGTGCTTGGGCTCACGCTTGGTTTTGCACTTGGCTCTGTGCTTGGGCTCACGCTTGGTTTTGCACTTGGTTTTACACTTGGCTCTGTGCTTGGACTCACGCTTGGCGCTACACTCGGTTTCGAACTTGGCTCTGTGCTTGGACTCGCGCTTGGTGTCGCACTCGGTTTTGTACTTGGCTCTGTGCTTGGTCTCACGCTTGGTTTTGCACTTGGTTTTGCACTTGGCTCTGTGCTTGGGCTCACGCTTGGCGTTGCACTCGGTTTTGCACTTGGCTCTGTGCTTGGGCTCACACTTGGCGTTGCACTCGGTTTTGTACTTGGCTCTACCGCCCCATTTACCTTTGCACCGCTAACAGCAAAGGTAAGTTCCACCGTATTAGTTCCCTGATACGAAGCGTTATTAAAGGAAGCTTTTTTCTGTCTTTCTACCGACACATCCTGAATATGTGTCATGACATCTGCCCAAATATTAATAAAAGCAAAATCAAACACATTATTTGACAGTCCATCGGATGCTGCCGATTCCAAACTGCTATCATAGGTATACGTGTCGTCTTTGATCGTGTACTGTTTCCCATTTACTGTTATTGATTTCAGCGTAATAACTGCATAGCTAAGTGCTGAACCTGCCGCTTCGGCCGCCTGTATATCTTTGATATATAACGAACCGATATTTTTAAGCTGCGTGTCTGTCGGCTTAACTGATAACGTGAATTCTTCGTCTTTCGTTGAAATATCTACACTTTGTTCACTAGCGATCGTCGTCCAGCCGGATGTATCTAACATATACAGCTTTGTCCGTATATAGGAAGGTTTTGGCACGGTCACTTTGCACGTTGCCTGACATCCGGCCGCAATCGCTGCCGTAATTGTGCAAGTACCTGCACCCACTGCTGTGACCAAACCATCAGAATTTACTGTGGCTACTTTCTCATCATCGGATGTCCATTTAATAACATCTTTGCTGTCAGATGGTGTTAAGGTTGCATTAAGTTGTGTTCCCGCATCCCCAACATGAATCGTGATTTCCTGCTGATCCAAAGCTATCCCGGTTGCCGTGGAAGATGCACGATAGATCTCCATCATTGCATCAATAATGTCTTGATGCGTTACCTGACAAGTATACCGATTTATCAGACAAAAACCATAGTCACCATCGAATCCATTATCCCATGCAACAGGCACCAGTTCGTACTGTTTTGCATAATAACATACTTTCTGATAATAATCGGCTCGACATGCCTTATTCCGACTATCATAGTTTGCTTTGTTGATGGCTCCAAACTCGCCAATGATAACGCCATATCCCTGTGATACGAATTTATCATTCATTTTCTTAAACTGCGAAGCCATATAACTTTCATCGCCCCAAGTCGGTACTTTGGATTGGTTTGTTGCCTCGCTGCCCCACTGTGTTTTATCGGCTGATTCTGTACCACAAAAATCCCATGGATCGTAGTAGTGCACAGAAATCATAATTCTTTTTTCACCGGATGCAATATCAGACGATAAATACTGATCCGTTGGCAGCACAAAACCATAATTGTCTGCCGTATAATTAATGTTTGTATTCCAACCAGGTATCAACAGCCATCTGCGATCGTTGTTGCCACCGGTCTGACGAACCGTATCCACAAAAATCTGATTATAATCATTGATATTGTTATATGCTGTCTTATTTGGAGTACCATAGGTTCCGTCATATTCTTCGTTCATTGACTCAAAAATCAAATGTTCATCATAATTTTTGAAACGATCTGCAATTTGCTCCCAACATGCCTTGTACTTAGCTTTGATCTTAGTCTGATCGCTGCTTGCGCAGAGCAGCCAGCTACCGCTTACCGTTGTGTAACCGTCTCCATGCATATTAACGATTGCATACATATCGTTCTGTACACAATAGTCTACTACTTCCTGTACATGATCCAGCCATGCAGAATCAATTTTGTATCCATTGTTATCATCGATTTTGCTCAAATAAGATACCGGAATTCGAATTGATTGAAATCCTGCTGCCTTTGCTGCCAAAACAAATTCTTTGCTTAAAACCGGATTCCCCCATGCTGTCTCGTTTGGAGTTCCTCCGCTATTTGCTTCCAGGGAGTTTCCTAAATTATATCCAACACCCATTGCCTCCGTGATCTGTTGTCTGTTTAGATCTTGGAAGGAATCTGTCCCCGCCGTCTTCTTTGTCGAAACTTTGTTTGTCACGCTGGCGATCTTACCTATTTCTGTTACACTTGCCGCTTTCTTTGTCGAGGTTCTGTCCATCACGCTAACGATCTTACCTTTTTCTGTTGTACCTTCTGCCTTTCCTGTTGCGCTAGACATTGTAAATGATGTTACAACCATCGCCGCACTTAGCAAGTACGCCCATATTCTCTTTTGTTTTCGCATGTTTTCACCATACCTTTCTGTTGATTATTAGATTCTTTTCCCACGAACATACGCTCTCCCCCGTACAACAAATACGATAAATTCTTCATGCACATCACGTTCCTATATACTTCCTTTATTATACTACAAAGCAATCTAAGTGGATATACTTTTCTTATATTTTTGTCTTTTTTTCTCCTATAAATCATGACGTTAATATATTCTCTTGCAGAGTAAAATTAATATAAAATCCACTTATTATGTTGTATATATAGGCATACGAGTAGATGAATGGCTGGAATTTTAGTTTTGGGAATTCCAGCTTGTCTTTTTCTTGCTTTGGTTGACTGTTTTGATGATTTTGAGGATTCCAGCTTGTCTTTCCTGCTACTTCGTTGACTTTTTTCTCTATTTTCGACATTTCAGCTTGTCTTTTTCTTGCCTCGGTTGACCGCTTTGATGATTTTGATAATTTCAGCTTGTCTTTTCCTTGCCTCGGTTGACTGTTTTGATGATTTTGATAATTCCAGCTTGTCTTTCCTGCTACTTCGTTGACTTTTTTCTCTATTTTCGACATTTCAGCTTGTCTTTTTCTTGCCTCGGTTGACCGCTTTGATGATTTTGATAATTTCAGCTTGTCTTTTCCTTGCCTCGGTTGACTGTTTTGATGGTTTTGATAATTCCAGCTTGTCTTTCCTGCTACTTCGTTGACTTTTTTCTCTTTTTTCGACATTTCAGCTTGTCTTTTTCTTGCTTTGGTTGACCGCTTTGATGATTTTTATAATTCCAGCTTGTCTTTTTCTTGCCTCGGTTGACTGTTTTGATGATTTTGAGGATTTCAGCTTGTCTTTCCTGCTACTTCGTTGACTTTTTTCTCTATTTTCGACATTTCAGCTTGTCTTTTTCTTGCTTTGGTTGACTGTTTTGATGATTTTGAGGATTCCAGCTTGCCTTTCCTGCCCAATTAGTTGACTTTTTTTCTATTTTCGACATTTCAGCTTGCCTTCCTCACCTATTCCGGTGATTGGATTCTCCATTTCCGACATTCCAGCTTGCTTTTTCCTCCTACTTCGGTGACTGGATTCTTAATTTTCAATTTTCCAGTTATTTTGTATCGGCTTTCTCCATGACAGTATTCAATCCCCCTCCAAAAAGATATCAAAAAATCTCTCTAGTCCAAATAGATACCAAAAAATCTCTCATCAATCCAAATAAATTTATTGCAGAAAATGACGTTCCTTTGCAACAAATAACATTTCCTTGCGTCTATTTAAATGTAACCAGCTCAAACTTCGCACATCCAAATCTACTGCCAGGTCACAGATTGCTTATTATGTCACAAAAATAATAGCTACTTTGCAGCCAACAAGCTGACTTGTTCTGCCGGCAGCGAACTAAGATAATTACCGCAGAACGCAGAGTTTTTGAGTGATTTCTTATTTTGTTAAGTCTCTGATGAAT